>Ga0265314_10000023_pt1 | contig 295290 bp, 239 predicted proteins | sample 4126metaG_FD_203106 | JGI IMG/M metagenome (GOLD analysis project Ga0265314, IMG submission 203106) | Rhizosphere microbial communities from Carex aquatilis grown in University of Washington, Seatle, WA, United States - 4-1-26 metaG | ecosystem: Host-associated > Plants > Roots > Rhizosphere... | reverse complement strand
TACAACGCGAAGCGGCGCCATTCCGCCGCGGGAAACCAGTCACCCATCAACTTCGAGCTGGCCAATTCAGGTCGGCTCGCGGCATAGTCACATCAACAATCTGTCCGGATTTTCCGGGGATCTCCAGGCAGCTTAGACGAGAGCTCCGAGGTGAGTAAGCGCAAACGCACGCGCTCAAATCAGTCGCCTTGTCAGCGCGAGCTTCGGTGACGGCACGCATGCAGCTCCTACTGCTCAAAACAGTACAATCGCGCTGCTTTCGAGCAGTACTGCGTATCTTTGTATGACCAGTCGAAAGCGCTCCCGGCGTCGCCCCATGCCCCCAACGTGGTCCCATTGTTCTTCCACTCCCCACACCTCGCGGAGTGCGCCGTTCCGAGCAGGGTCGTGCCTGTCCACGCCGGACCGCTGACAGTGTCGCCGTTCTCGGTCATGTTCACGGGCAGGTCGGCGGGCGCTGCGAGTTGCGCGTGCGTGTCGAAGACTTTGGTGACCTGATCGACGAGGTACCAGGGCGCCACGTCCGCAACGCGGTTGATCGCATCGTCGCCGGTGACGGAGAGCCATGCGACCCAGGTGCCCCCGAGACCAGCCGTGGACGCAGCATCGTTGCACACGGCGTCTGCTCCCTTGAGACCGTTGTCGTCGCTGGTGCTGCCGTGCGCGTTGAAGTTGCCGTCGAACGTTTGGCTAGTGACGAAAACGCGCTTGACCGCAACCGAACCAGCTCCGCCGATCCCCGATGTGCCAGAGGCTCCCGCTGCAGTCGCCCCCGCCACCGGTAGCCCGCCGACGCCCGATGAGTTGCCGGATGAGCCTCCCTGAGCTCCAAGACCGGGTTCGCCTGCTGCGTCCATGGTTGGCGCCCCGCTCTCGCCGCCTTCTCCCGCACCATCGGTACCGGACGCTCCGCCTCTCGCGCCGACGTCGGTTCCTCCAGCACCCGCCGCTCCGACACCCGACGAGCCTCCGCCTCGTTCACCAGCCGACGGTGCGCCTCCGCCGTCCACTTGCCTCGAACCTCCAGCCGAGCTGCCGACCCCGGCCTCCCCAGCCGCCATGCCGGACGCCAGAGGATAATCCTTGGGATTGATGATGCACCCGCTGGTGCCCCACGGACACAGGGCCGATGCCGCGAGTGCACCGGCGAGCAGCCATCTCGAACGCTTCCGTCGCTGCGTCACCATTGGCCACTCCATGTCACCGAGAGCGCGGCGGATTGTCCGTGCCCGGCGGCAGACCGACTCGGCGGCTGCGCGGCGAAGTAGAGGTAGCCGCCGATGCCAACACCGAGCACGCCAGCTGCAAGCCCGACAGTACTGATCGTAGCGAGGGAGCGAGCTGACCGGTTGGCGTCCACGCCTTTCTGGTTGCAAGTCCGCGTTACATCCGAGCAGTTGTTGTTGCCGATCCCTTCCTGATGGAGTCCTGCGATGCCTGCGACGGCGCCGACGAGCAACGCGACGGCTCCGGCGCCGCCCGCGATATAGGCGGCCGTTCGCTGAGGCTCGATTGATTCACGCTCAGAGGACGTGTTGGTTCGCAGATTCGGAGCGGCGGAATCCTGGCGTCGTCCAGGGGATGCGTCTCGCTCGCGCGGTATTCGAAGCTCGATCGTTGAGCCTTCGCCAAAATCGAGTGAAGTCGCCTCCTCCGCGCGCCCCGGTACCGAAGCGTTCACCTGATGCTTGCCCGGATCGATCGGAAAGGTTCCCGTCGCGTCGGGTGGATCCACAGCGACGCCGTCGACTCGGACGACGATTCCCGCAACGCGAGGTTCGACGATGACGCGGAGGTGAGCGAGTCTGCTCGCGAGTCCAGCGATGTGCTGGTCAGCGACTGGAATTCGTCGGTCGCCCGCAGGAAGCTCACCTCTCACCTGGCGAAACAGAGTCCAGGCGGCAAGGACATGGCCCGACTGTTCTTCGCAATGCGCGAGATTGAAGCGGGTGCCGAGGGCCGGTTCGAGCCGATTGCTTTCGGCAAACTTCTGACACGCGCTCGCGAAGTCGCCCGACTGCATTGCTGCACGTCCTTCGTCGAAGAGACGCTCGGGTTCCGTCGTTGGAGCTTGCGCCTTCGCGGACCGAGACGACGCTAGAACGGTGGCCAGCAAGACGAGCCTCATGACGACAGGTCCGCACGCGGCGAGAGAAGACGAGTGCATGGATTTCATCGGCGTGAGGCGAACGGATCATCGCCGGGTGAAGGGTTCTTAAACGCAGGAGCGCGGGGCTGCGGGGGCGTCCTTGATGCCGCGGTCTGCACCGTCGGCGTGTTCGGGCGTCGCAGGTCGGGGCCAACGTGCAGCCTCCCGCTGAGGGGGTTCGGAGCAGCCGAAGGCGCAACGGGAAGCTGCTCGAGTGTGACTCGAGCGGGCTCGCGTTCATCCACGGGTGCAGCCGCTGCGGAGCTCGTTTTCGGTGGCTGCCCTTGAGTAGCGGCAACGCTCGAGGAGGCGAAAGTGGAGGTCGACGGGGACGCGCGCCCGAGCCAGGCGGCGACGACCACGACGGCGACGGCAACCGCGGCAGCCAACGCATACGCCGCACGCGGGTTGGCGGAGATCCGCTTAGCGAGGGCGTTGTGTGTGACGCCTCTCGCGGTCGTCAGAAGGCCCGGCTTCATGAGGGGCAGAGGTGAGGCCGGAATGTCCGAGTCGATCGAAGCCGTTCGCGCTCCTTCGGTACCGCTCGCTTCGTCGCGCTCGAGCGTGATCGGCTCGAGCGGGGGCTCGCCGGCGGCCAAGGCTGCGGCTTCGAGTCCCGTGTACGCGCGACGCAGCGCACCCTGCATCGTCGCGGCACTCGACCACCGTGTGTTCTTGTCGTACGCGAGAGCGCGGTCCACGAGCTCGACGATCGGGAACGGCAGATCGGGAAGCAACATGCTGATCGAGCGCGCCGGCTGAGTTACTGCGAACGCGAGCGCCTCGTTGACGGTGCTCGCCTCGTGGACGTAACGCCCGGTGAGGAGCGTGAACATCGTCGCGCCGACAGCCCAAAGGTCACTCTGCGCGTCCACCTCGTCCCACCGCCCTCGCGCCTGCTCGGGAGGCATGAAGGAAGGCGTCCCCATCATGCTGCCGGTTTGCGTCTTGGAGGCGCTCTGACTAAGCTCTCGCAAACGTGCGATTCCAAAGTCGAGAATCTTCACCGCGCCCCCCCGAGTGAGGAACATGTTCTCGGGCTTGAGATCCCGGTGGACGATGCCCGCTGCGTGTGCCGCTGACAGCGTGCTCAAGACTTGATCCACGAGTGACAGCACTTCTCCGGGAGGCAGGTGCTTTCCCTTCCGCTCCCAGCGAGCATCCAGCGTCTCGCCGTCGAGAAGCTCCATGACCAGAAACGCGCATCCGTCCTCAGCGACGTCGTCATCGTCGACGGCGACGGCCCCGGATTGGCCGACCGAATTGGCGACGTAGCCTTCACGCAAGAAGCGCTGGCGGACGGCGAGGTTCATCGAAAACTCGGGATGAAGGATCTTCACTGCAGCTCGTTTTCGATTCCGATGAGTCGCCTCGTAGACGGCCGCCATCCCTCCGACCCCGAGCAGGTGGTCGAGCCGCCATTTGCCGTTCAGCGTCGAGCCCACCCGACTTCGGGCGAGTGCGAGCGCATCGTCGAACGCCGCCTCGTTCACGGCAGGCGACGCCCTTCCCACGCTTGGCACTGTTCCTGGTCTGGGTTCGAGGTGTGCACGCATTAACTCCGCTCGGCTGCCGAGGATCTGCGGCATAGGATGCTGTTCTGAGAACAGAACAAAGTCAACGAAAGCACGGGGGAACCTCCTCCCGTGCGGCGAGAACCAGTCGGCCCTTTAGAAAGGACTCTGGCTCGCCGCTTGCGTGAGGTCGCCCGCAAGAAGGGACGACCTCTCTACGTGATTGCGGAGCTCGCTGGCTTTTCGCGCCCCGCGTTCTGGGCGATTCTGAATCAGCAATCTTCGCCGACGCTCAGTTCCGTACAGCGGCTAGCCGCCGCACTCGACGTGCGTCCACTCGAGTTGTTGCAGGGGGAGCCAGCTCCGCCGATGCCGCGAAAGCCGAAGCGCGCGCGAAAGAGTAAGCGCGCGTCTCAATCCAAACGCGGTCGCACGGAGCTTGCTCGCTAGCGAACGCCTCGACGCCGAGCTCCGCGCCTATGCGTCGTCGGCCAGATGCTCGATCAAGAGCTTGGTGAGTGCGATGCCGTCGAGCCGTCCAGCCATCGATTCGAGCTCGATGGCGAGGGTTGCGGCGTAGCGTGCGCCCGATCTCACGCGAGCGGCGCGGTCACGGAGAGTGCGTCCTGGATCATCGAAGCCGGCATCGATCAGTCCGTCGAAGACTGTCCTGCCTGTAGTTTCGAGCTCTCTGGCGCGTTCGACGACCACCGCGAAAGCGTGGGCAACGTCGGATCGGAGAGCATCTGGTTCGATTGGGACTGAAATTGACTTGGGGGTATGCTTCGCCATGTCGGGACCTCCTAAGGGTTCCGGCCGGGCCCGGGGCGTTAGTAGCGCCGCCGGGCCGTCCTTCGGTGCACCGGGATGGTGCGCCATCGTCGTTCTACCGAGGCGATTGCGCGGATCTTCCCTCCAGGGAGTTAATTCTCAGGGGTTGTCCGGTGCGCGTCCTCGTCGCGGGGGAGGGCTTCCACGCCGATCGCGCACTCGATATCGCGCAGCTCCCAGCGCGCCGCGCGCCCAAAGCGCGGCGAGGTCATCGAGCGTTTTTTGGCTGAGCTCCGACATGCTCATGTTGTCCATGCATCGGCGCAGGTAGCTCCGCGCCGCCTGAACGTCTGCTGGCGCTACCGGGGGCTCCGCCTCGTCGGCCATGAAGCTGATGTGCACGTAGACGCGTTCTCGAACCTTTTCGTCCGCAACTGCGTCCGTGAATATTCCTTCGCGGTAGTCCTTCTCGTCCTGAGTCACGAATCGTCGTCCTCGGCATCGTCGTCGTCAGCCGAGGCTCCTGACCCAGTGGACGCTCCGGCCGCTCCGTCGTTGTCGGCGTCGAGTTCGTCGAGGATCTCCTCGGCTTCGTCGAGGCGAAGCAGTTCACCGAAACCTAGGTCGTCGGCAGCGTTGTCGACGTCCTTGGCGTCGATGTCGGCGAACCGGGCGAGCGCCTTACGCGAGATTCGGGCGTGGCTGACGAAAAAGTCCTGGATGTCCATGGAGTCTCCTTTTTGCGAGAGCGAGCTGGACAGACTCGTATCAGGACCTTTTCTCCCGCGATGGGACAGGACAGCGGCAGGAGGATGTCCCAATGTCCCGCTCACTCGTCAAAAGTAGTAGTAATTATTAGCTGCGACGAATCATCAAGAGAGGGGACACGCCTCAGTGCACGTCGGACCGTCTCGATTCGGGCAGTATCGATGTCTTCGCCCGGCTTCAATCGTCGCTGGGTGAGCTCTGCCAGATCCATCACGAGCCCCGTCAGCAGATAGGCGGCCTGGCGATATCCCGAGCCCCACGCATCGACGAGACGCATGGCGCGCTCTATGCCGCCATAGATTTCCTGAGTCATCGCGCCGGAGGAAACGGCGCCGGAGGCCACGCCAGGTGGAAGAACGCCAGAGCGAATCCGAGCGGCGTTGCCCACAATGTCCAAAAGAAACTCCCTCGCGCGTTCACGGACGACCCGACTGTCGATGCGGCGCGGGCCCAAAGGACGGAGCTCGAGCGGGAAACCGCCAACCCCACCGCGAAGGGCATCGACCAAGTCGTCGAGGTGCAAAAACGACTGCCCTTGCAACGCGTCGCTCGCCTCGTGCCAGAGCTCGTTTATTTCCGCGCTCCCCAGAAAGGCTACGGCCAAGCGCACCTCCTCTCTCCGGATCCTGTGCTGAAGGTCGTCCAGCTCGAGAGCACGCTCAAAATGGTCTGATCCGCCGCCCAAAATCGATTCTTCGAACATCGCCACCATCCATCACAGGTCGGGGCTGCTTGTCGCGTTTTGGGCGAATCGGTCAGGGTCGAACTTTTTCAACGCATCTGCGGACCCGCCGCGGGTACCGGGACAGCAACACTCTCAGCCCTGCCGACGGTGTCCCACCGCTCTCGCTCCTGACGCCAGACATTCGCGTTCGTGCCATCGCCCTCCGCTGACCTCCCCGACCTCCTGACCGCCGCCGAAGTCGCCCGCTGGCTCAAGAGCAGCCTCGGAGCCGTCTACGCCAAAGCCGAACGCGGCGCGCTCCCCGGCGCGACTCGCCTCGGCCGCCGCCTCTACTTCGTCCGCGCTGAGCTGCTACGTTACGTCGAGCAAGGCCGCGTGCCGCACCCCGGAGGAACGGGTGGCGACACGTAAAGTCAAAGGTAGATGGTTCGTCGATTTTCGGCATCAACACGCGGACGGCAGGATCGAGCGCGTCAGGAAGCGCTCGCCGGTGCAGTCCAAAGCGGGCGCAGAGGAGTACGAGCGCCAGCTTCGGACGAGCATGCTCATGCCGGCCGCCATCACGAAGGAGGTCCCACAGTTCTCGGCGTTTTCGGCCGAGTTCATGACGACGTATGCGCTCTCGAACAACAAGCCCAGCGAACAAGAAGCGAAACGCTGCATCCTGAGGCATCACCTGCTCCCAGCCTTCGGCGAGCTGCGCCTGGACCAAATCCGGGTGCATCAAATCGAAACGCTGAAAGCGGCGCTGCTCGGCAAGAACCTGAGCCGCAAGCGCGTGAACAACGTGCTCGCGGTGCTTGGCAAGTTGCTCAGGTACGCCCACGAGATCGAAGTTCTCGAGAGCGTCCCGAAGATCAAACTGCTTCGGCTCGCGCCGCAGAAGTTCGACTTCTTCACGCTCGAGGAGCTCTCGCGGCTGCTCGAACCCGTGAAGAGCGATCCCGAGCGGCGTGCTCTCATCCTGACGGGCGCGGATGCCGGCCTGCGGCAAGGCGAGATGATCGCCCTGCAATGGGACGACATCGACTTCGTCGCGAAGACGCTCACCGTGCGGCGCTCATCCTGGCGCGGCGAGGTGGGTTCACCGAAGAGCGGGCGCGACCGCAAAATTCCGCTGACCAAGCGGCTTTCTGCGGCGCTGCAGGCTCACCGGCATCTTCGCGGCGAGCTCGTCTTCTGCAACGAGGACGGGAGCCCCATCACGCGCTCGGCCGTCGAAGCGGCGCTCCGGCACACGTGCAAGCGTGCCGGGCTTCGCAGGATCGGCTCGCACGTCCTCCGGCACACGTTCTGCTCGCACCTCGCGATGCAGGGCGCCGCGCCGAAGGCGGTGCAGGAGCTCGCGGGTCACTCGACGCTCGGCGTGACGCTTCGGTACATGCACCTCGCGCCGAGCGCGCTCCGAGAAGCGATCGCGCTCTTGGATTTTGGGCAACAGATGGGCAACGAGAGCGCTGCCCTTTCGGTAAGTAAGTAGAAGCAAACGGGAATATCAGCGGAGAGGGCGGGATTCGAACCCGCGGTAGGCTTTTGGCCTACGCCCGCTTAGCAAGCGGGTACCTTCGGCCACTCGGTCACCTCTCCGGCTTCCGCGTAGCGGCGTGCGCAAAGTAGCCGCAAAGAGGTCGCCGTCAAGAGTTCGAGTGCCGGCCCCGCGAAACCCCGCGTTCTCGCCGCTTTTTGCCGTGATCTCGGGCCCCTTGGGCGGTCCGGTCGGCGGGCGGGACGTGCTGCGGCGAGCAGCCCCGCCGTACGTCGAGTATGACGCCGCCGTGTTTTTGGCTGCGGGTGTCGCTGTGGCGGCCGTCGCGCTCGGGCTCCTGCTCGGGCTCGGGTCGACGAGCGGTTCGCGCGTCGTGGGGCCGCTCAGAACCTTCGCGTTCACCGCCGCGCTCGGCGTCGCGCTGACGCATCTGTTGCCCGAAGCGCTCGCCGAGCTCGGTGCGCCCGGTCTCTTGCTGTTCGCGGCGGCGAGCGTCGCGCCTGCATGGAGCGACCTCGTTCGCCGCATGACGCGGCGCGAGTCGCACGGCGCGCACGGCGGAGCGCTGCTCGGCGCCGGCTATGCGGGCCTGCTCGTACACCACGTGGGTGACGGCCTCGGGCTTGGCGCGTACAGCGAGTTGCCTGGCGGTCCCGCGGCGCACGCCGACGTGCTCCTCGCGCTCGCCGTGCACACGGTGCCGCTCGTCGCGGTCGTGACGCTCGCGTTTCGCACGCAGCGCGGCGTGCGCGCGGCCGTCGAACGCGCGCTCGGGCTCGCGGGCGCGAGCGTCGGCGGCGTGCTGCTTTCGGGTTCCGTGCCGGAAAACGTGACGCGCGCGTGGTCGGCCTGGATTGCCGCGGGCGTCGCCGGCCTGCTCATGCACGTCGTGACTCACGATCTCGGTCGCGATTTGCCGTCATCGCCCGGCGCGCGCGCCCTCGATTGGCTCGCCGCGGCCGCCGGCGTCGTGACGAGCACGCTCGGCACCGAGCCGTCACTCGTCGCGCTGCGCGGCGCCATGCTCCACGAATTCGCCGCGGGCTTCGCCACCGCCGCGCCCGGCCTCGCGCTCGGCATCGCCGCCGCGCTCCTCTTCACGCGCATCGACTCCGCCGCACTCGCGCGCTGGCTCGCGCCGCTCCCCGGACGCGCGCGCGGTCTCGACGGTGCCTTCGTAGGCGCGGCGTTCGCGGGCATTCGTTTTGGTATTTTGTTTTGGTTGGGCACGGCGCTGTCCGCCAGAATTGCGGCGCGCTTCGCAGGGCACCGGCACGAGCACGCTCCGCACGTCGAGCAGCACGCGCACGCCGAGGCTCACGCGACGCACCACTTCGCGGCGCCCCTGCGTGAAATCGCCGCCTGGACGCTGACGGCGCTCGTCCTCTACGCGCTCTTCGTCGCGTCGCTGCTCCCCGGCGCCCTCGCGTCACTCACCGCTCCCGTCGCGCTCGGCGCCGCCGCTCTGTGCGGACTCGCGCTCGAGCTCCCCGCGCCCGCAGCCGTCATCATCGCCGTCGCCGCGTGGGAGCGAGGGCTGCGCGCCGACGCCGCCCTCGCCTTCGCTCTACTCGCGACGGCCAAGGTGCACTCGCGTTTCGCGCCGCTCGCAGTCACGCTCCTGATCGGTCTGGTCGCCGGCCTCGCGACGACGTCGCTCCCGCTCGCGCCGCTCCCGATCCCCTTCGCCGTCAGCGCCGCGGCGATGCTGATCGTCGCGCTGCTCCTCGTCGTGGCGACGTGGCAACACGGTATTCGCGCGCTCTTCGCGGCCGTTTTTCATTCACACGACACCGCGTGAACGCAGAGAAAACGGCAGGGTGTTCGGCGCAGCCGCAAGCACTCGTGAAAACTCCGAATCTGATTCGGAGTTTTCACTGCGACTCGGAGCCGGAGTGCGAGAGCACCGGAACGCGACGCACCCCGAGCGCCCCCATCGACGACGGCACTTCGTCAGCGATTCGACGCGCCGAGCACGGGCGCCGGTTCACCCGACGGCGTTGCTGCGGGCACGCCCATGGACGCTCCGGAAGCGCTGGACGACGCGTGCCCGCCACGCCGCGCGCGGTTTTCGTCCAATTCGCGATTGAGGTTGTCGAAATCGGTCGCTTGGCTCGCGTCTAGCGTCGTGCGCACTTCGCTGCGCATCGCGGCGCGCCGGGCGTGGAGCGTCGGCTCGACGGGCGCCATGATGCGCTCCCGATCCGCTTCGAAATGCGAAACGATGCCCTCGATCACGCCGCGCTGCTCCGGCCGTAGCTTCAAGCGGCGATTGAGCAACGCCGCGTACGAACCGCGACCCGGCTGCCCGAGGAGCGCCGTTTGCCGGCGCGCGTGCGACCCCGCCACCGCCGCTCCGCCCGCGACGGCTCCGAGAAAAAACACGGCGACGAACCCGACGATGAGCCACACCCGCTGCTTCATGGCTCGAGTCCGTCGCCTTCGTCGGCCGCCGTCACCACGGACGCCACGGTCAAACGCGACGTCGCGTCCCACCAAAACGCGAGGCTCACGCTCGCGGCGAGCGCCGCGGCCGTGAGCGCGACAGCGAGCTGACTCCGCACGCTGCGCTCCTCGAGACGCGTGGCGATGCGGCGCACGATACCGGGACGTGGTCGCGCCTCGGCGCTCGCGGCCTTCAGCTCCAAGAGTCGAGCGACGAGCGAATCCTCGTGTTCGTCGTGGTTGCTCTCGAAACCGTCACGCGCCATCGGCACCGAACCTCCTTCTCAAGTTAGCGCGGGCACGAATCAAGCGCTGCTCGACCGCCCCTTCACTGATTGCCAGTGCTTCCGCTACTTCCGCGTTCGAAAGCCCCTCGATGTAGCGCAGCACGAGCGCCGCCCGCTGATCGGGCGGCAAGTCTTCCATGTAGGTCAATAGCTCCTTCACACGCTGCGCGCGTTCGGCGTGTTGGCCGTCCGAAACGAGCCAGCTCGCGTCGATGTCCCCATAGGGAACCGGCCGCCCGTTGCGGCGGCGCAGCGAATCGACGCAGACGCGCGTCGCGATCGCGAGGAGCCACGGGTACGTCTTCGAGCCCTCGCGCCATTGACCCTGCGCGAGCGCCTGGTGCGCGCGCACGAAGGTTTCTTGCAGCGATTCGTCGGCGTCCGCGGAGTTCCCGAGCATGCGCAGCGCGACGCGATAGAGCGGCGCCGCCGTGTACTCGACCACGCGATCGAACGCGTGGCGATCACCGCGCGAGCTCCGCACGAAGAGCTCTCCGAGCTCGGACAACTCCTCTCGCCGGCGCGGCCACGGCAAGGATCGCATCGAGAATGCGGTCAAAGCTCGAGTGATGCTTCCTTGGTCGTAGGTCTCTCGCCGCTCTTCGAGCGCTGCTTCCGGTCGAGACGAGAGCACGGGCGACGGCACGGCACTCTTCGGTGCCACGCTTCGGTCCGCTCCGCAATTAAACGTGGCGGTCATGGCGTTCCCTATGGACGGCGCGCGATTTTTCTCGACCGCGGCCGACGGAGCGCGGCGTGTGCCGCAGGTTGAAGAAAGTTGTCGCACCGAGTGGCGCAAGTTGCGACGGGCGCGCGCGCGTGAATAGCCACTCACGAGTTCTCGTTTGACACAGCGAATGAAGCGCGCGCGCACAATCGACACTGCGGATTTTTTCGGAGCGTCATTAACGCACCGATCAACGCGCGCCCTACGGCGCGCACGCCACATTTCACCGCGCGAGACGTCGCTTAAAAGGATTGATGGAAATGATCGCATTACGCACTTGCATGATAGGGAGTCACTCGATAGCATCTCTCGTAATACAGAACGGACCCCTTCGTCCGTTGATACAACGCATGACGACACCCAAGAAAAATGGGGGCCGGAGAGTTTTCTCGCTCGCGCCCCTCGTCGCCGCGCTCATCGCCGGCTGCACCGTCACCACGAACGGTGACGACACCACGACGAACCACTGCGCGGTGGATTCGTCGATCACCTGTCCGAGCCCCGCGCTCGGCTACGCGTGCACGGGCACGGCCGTCCCCGCCGACACGGGCGCCTCGCTCAGCTGCGGCACCGGCGTCGAGAACGGCGGGGAAGTCGACTACTGCTGCAGCAGTCCCACCGTCGCGCAAAACACCTGTAGCACGGACGCCACCATCACGAGCTGTGGCAACACGGCCACGCCGTATACCTGCAGCGGCAACGTCACGCCGAGCACGCTGGATCCCTCGCAAAACTGCGGCAGCGGCGTGCCCGGGCCGAACGGCACGCTCTCTTACTGTTGCTCGAGCACGGAAGCCATCGGCAGCGCCTGCGGCGTCGACCCCACGCTCACGAGCTGCGGCACCGAGTCGACCGGTTACCGCTGCAGCGCCGGCGTGATCCCGACGGACACCGACCCGACGCTCGTCTGCGGTGACGGCGTCGACGCGGGTGGCGGCAACGAAGCGTTTTGCTGCATCCAGTTCACGTCGACCACCTGCTCACCGGATCCCGACGTCGAAGGCTGCACGGACAACTCCTACGGCTTCTCGTGCACTTCGTCGGCAACACCGGATCAGGAAAATCAGTCGCTCGTCTGCAGCGACCCCATCCCCGGCCAGAACGGCAAGACGCTCTACTGCTGCTCGCAATAGTTGGAAGGTGAAAGATGAAGAAGAGAACGTCCCTTTACTCCCTCGCCGCGACCCTGGTCGCGGTTGCGATCGCCCTGCCCGCGTGGGCACAACCGCGTCCGGAGCCGCCGCGCCCGCGCCCGGCGCCGCCCGTCGGTGAGCGGCCCGAGCCCGGCCGGCCCGTCCCGCCCGCGAACGCGCTCGCCGCGCACGACGCCGCCATCCGCAAGGAAACGGCCGAGCAAGTGCGCGCGCGCATGCAACAGCGCGAGGATCAAGAGCGCGCGAAGCGCGAAGCCGAGCGCAAGAACGACGCGCAGTGGAAGGCCGATCGCACCAAGCGCGCCGAAGAATGGCGCAGCGACATGGCCAACCAGTGGGGGAGCACGCTCGACATGCCGGAGGCACGGACGGAGCTGAGCACGCACTCCGATCGCATGGCGCGTCTGAACCGCATCCTCGATATCGCGCAGGACAAGAAAGACGCCGCCCTGACCGCCCACGCCAAGCAAGTGATTCAGAAGGAAATCGCGCGCGATGCGAAGGTCATGCAAGACCTCCGCGATCGGGAGGCCCACCGATGAACAAGCTCTTCTTCGTGGTGAGCGTCGGCGTGCTCGCCGTCGCGTGCAACAAGTCGGAACCGCCGCCGCAAGCCGCGCCGAGCGCCGCGCCCTCGGCCGCTCCCGCACCCGTCGCTTCCGCCGCTCCCGCGCCGGCCGCCACGGACAGCGCAGCCGCAGCGGCACCCGTCGATACGACCGCAGCCGCAGCCGCGCCGGTCGCGGCGACCGCCGCGCCGACCGTCGCCGTCAAAGCCGTCTCGTCACCGGCGGACTTCGAAGCGACGGCGGAGTCGGCCATCACGGCCACGAACGCGAGTCAGGTCCTCGCTGCGCTCGAGAAAGAGATCGGCAAGTGAAGCTCGGACGCGCGGTCGCGATCGCGATGCTGCCGCTCTTCGTAGGCTGCTACGTCGAGGCCGAGCCGGTGCCGCCGCCGTCCGATCCGAACGAGGTGGTGGTGGCCAATCCGCCGCCGCCACCTCCGCCCCCGCCCGAGCCCGCGCCGCCGCCGGCAGAGCCGGGCCAAGTCTGGGTCGCGGGCTACCACCGCTGGGACGGCCACCAATACGTCTACGAACGCGGCCATTACGAACGCCCCCCGCGCGCCAACACCCGCTTCGTCCCCGGCCATTGGGAAGCGCGCGGCCATGGCAAAGTCTGGGTCAACGGACACTGGGCTTAGGGGTTCCACCACACGGCGCCGCCCGTCGCATGCTGCCAGCGGGTGGCGCCGTCAGCGCACGGTGATCGCGTAGGGCAGCGCGGCGACGACGGATTCGCCCATGAAGAGCGGCGCGAGCGACGCGGCGAACGGACGTAGCGCGGGGGCCAGCACGTCGAGCGGCAGTGTCTTCTTCGCCTCGTAACGCGCGAGCGCTTCGGAGACGTGCGCGGCGTCCGCCTCGTCGTCGTCGCTCAGGTTCAGCATGTCGAGCAAGCCTTCGGCGGCGCCTTCCACCGTCACGGCGCTGTCGGCCGGCACCTTGCCGAGCTTGCGCGCCTCGACGATCACGTCGAGCAGCCCGCCGATCTGATCGATGAGCCCGCGCTCGAGCCCTTGCGGCGCGCTCCAGATGCGGCCCTCGGCGTTCGCGAGCACCTTCTCCGCGGGCATTTTGCGGCCCTCCGCGACGCGCGCGATGAACAGATCGTAGATGCCCTGCATCAGCGCGCGCACGCGGCCGCGCGTCTCGTCGTTCCACGGCACGAGCGGCGAAAGGTAGCCCGCCCGCTCGGCCGCGCCCTCGGCGTGGTTCGCCGGGAACGTGTAGCTCGAGATGCCGAGCTCCTTGAGCCCGGGCGAAACGACGAGCTTACCGCCGAACACGCCGATCGAGCCGACGATGCTCGACGGCTCCGCGTAAATCTTCTGCGTGCCGGACGCGATGTAAAAGCCGCCGCTCGCCGCCATGCCGCCGACGGAGCAGAGCACCGGCTTCTTCTTTCGCAGGTTCATCAGCTCGTGCCAGATCAGATCACTCGCGAGCGGCGAGCCGCCCGGCGAGTCGATGCGCACGACCACGGCTTTGACGGCGTCGTTGCGCCCGAGGCGCTGCAGCACCTTGACCATCGCCTGCGACGTGATGCCGCTGCTCGAGAAAGGGCCGCCCGCGCTCGTCGTGATCGCGCCTTCCATCGGCACGACCGCGACGTGCGGACTCGTGGTTTCGTTCTCGCCACCCGCGAGCGTGTGGATGATGTCACCCAAATCGAGGCCCCGCTTACCGCCCGCGCGCGGCCCGAATACGACCTCCGTCGCCGTCGTCTTCGCGAGCTTGTGCACCTCGGCGACCGCGTCGGAGACGTAGCCGAGCTCGTCGATCAAGCCGTGCGCCTTCGCTTCGGGCGGGCTCCAGGGTCCGGCCTCGAGCGCCGCCTTCGCGTCCGGCTTCACGGCGAGCGAAAGCCAGCCTTCCCGCACCGAACCGAGCGCGAAGTCCAGCGCCTCGCGCGCTTCGGGGCTCGGCCCGTCCTGGAGCAGCGGCTCCGGGCCGCTCTTGAATTTCCCGACGTGCAAGAAGTCGACTTCGATCTTCAGGCGATCGAGCAGGCTCCGCATGTAGACGACCTCGGCCGCCATGCCGACGGTCGCCGCCTCGCCGGCCGCGCCGAGATAGCGGCGCGTGCACGCGCGCTGCACGAACGCGGCCGTCGCGTTCGTGAGACCGTCCGCGTGACACACGACGGGCAGCCCCTTCTTGCTGTAGCGCGTGAGCAGCTCGCTCACCTCTTGAACCTGCGCGAGGTCGAGCCCGCCGTCGTCGAAGCGCACGAGCACGCCGGCCGTGGTGTCCGCGGCGAGCCCCTTCTCGAGCGCGCGCACGAGCCCGGTATAGGTGCGGCTGGCCGGCTGCGAGAACAAGCCGCCGCCGCTCGTCTCGGGCGCGCCGGCCGTCAGATCGAGCTCGAGCACACGCTTGTCGTGCTTGCCGGGGCGCGTCGAGCCCTCTTCGTTCGGCCCCGCGCGATGCCGCGTCGAACAAGCGACGAGAAGCGGCAGGAGCAACACCCCGGCGAACCGGCGCCCCCGCACGCGATTGAGGGGGCGTTTCACGGGGCTTTGACTCCGGGTAAATCGGACGTGTCGATGTCGGGGCGCGTGCGCGGCGGCTCCGCCGGCACGTCCGACGTCGCAGTGGCCGTCGGCGCGGCGCTACCGCTCGACGTCGAGCCGTCCGACGCCGAGCCGTTGGACGCGCCGTCGGCAGGCGCGCTGCCCGCGCCTTCCATTTGCTTGATGCGAGCTTGCGCGCGCTGTCCGTAATCGGTGGACGGCCCGGACTGCTCGAGCACGCGCTTGTAATACGTGAGCGCGACCTGCTTCTCGCCGGTCGCCCACTTCGCGTCTGCGTACGCCATGAGCGCGGGCAGGTAGCTCGGGTTCACGTCGAGCACGCGCGCGTAGAGGCGCGTCGCCGTGCCGCTGTCGCCGCGGCGGCGCGCGACGTCGGCCAGGCCGGAAAGCGCTTCCGTGTTGTTCGGCTGCTCGCCGACCACGCTCTGATACAGCGAGTAGGCGCGCTCGACGTCGCCGCCCTGCAGCGCCTGCGAGGCTTGCGTCAGCCGCGAGCGAAAATCACCGGCCGGCTTGGCTTCGGCGCCCACGGACGCTTTTTCAGCGCCGCTCGCGGGTGCGGCCGGGGCGCGTGCCGACGCCGCGGCCGTGACGGCGCCGTCCACACCCGCGTCGAGCGGGGCGCCGAAGCGCGCGACGAACGCCTTGAGCACGTCGGCGAGCGGGTGCGGGTGCTCCGCGGCCGTCACCTTCGCGAGCTCGGTTTCGGCTTCGACCGCGCGTCCCGCGCGCACGAGCGCGTAGATGAGCGCGGCGCGCGCGCGCACGGCTTCGTGCTCCGAAACGGCCGCCGCGCGCAGCCGATCGATCACGGTACCGAAGGCCGGCGCGGCTTCGGACAAATCGAGCGCCGCGAGCACGTAGGCATTTTGCGGATCGCTCGCGTTCGCGGCGATCGGCGCGATCCACTCGCGCGCCTTGGCCTCTTCACCCGCGATGCGCATCGCGTCCACGCGCGCGCGGATGACGCTCGGATCGTCCGCGGTCACCGCGAACGCCGCGTCCGACGCCTGGCGCGCCTTCGCGGCGCGCTCACCGAGCTCGCGCGTCGTCGCCGCGACGAGCTCTTTGGCCGTTGGGTCGAGCAAGCGCAGCTTCAGCCAGGTGAGGTCCGCGCGCGCCGTCTCGAGCCGCGCGAGGCCGCCGAGCACGCCCGGGTCGCGCGGACCCGACGTTTGCGCTTTCGCGAGCACGCTTTCCGCCCCGGAGTAATCCGCCTGATCGACGAGACGGCTGGCCTCCTGCAGCTCACCCGCCGTGCGATCGTCGTGCTTGGCGGGCTCGGCTTTGCCGCCCGTCGAGAGCCGCACGAGGTATTGGCGCCCGAGCGTCGCGCCGAGGAGCACCACGACGCCCACGAACACCACGCCCGCGATCCAGCGCGAGCGCGCCCGCCGCGCGGGATCGGCATGATCGTCGGGCGGAAGCTCGTCGTAGGACTGCAGGTGCTCGCGCGTCGACACCGGCGCCGGCGCCGGCATCGGCGCCGCTCGGGGGGAAGACAGCGGCGCATGCAGCGGTGACGAGCCGCCCGGCGCCGCCGGCCAGTCGTCGTCGTCGACCGAAGGCAGCAGATCGACCGGTCCCGGCGGCACCGGCAGCGTCGCGTCGAGATTGCCGACGGGGCCGGGATTGGTCGGGATGTGCGGCCGCGCCTTCGCAACCGGCTCCGGAGTGCGTGTCTGGACGGGCAGCGCGGAGCGCACTTCGACGTGAGGCGCGGCGCGCGGCACGCTGGTCGCGACGGGCGGCGCCGCCGCGGGCAACGTGGCGTCGAAGTTCGGCGCCTCGCGCCGCACGGTCGCTTGCGGCTTCACCTGCGCGGCGGCCTTCGCGGCCGGCGCCGTGCTCGGCTTCGGCGGGCGCGCGGAGGTGCCGGCGCTCGCGGCGGCGGGCGTGCCCGAGCGCTGCGTGCTGCTCATGCTCGCGCCGCGCGCCGGCGCGGGGTTCGACTCGAGCGGCGGCTGGCGTTCCGTCGCCGCGGCGGCGTCGACGCCGAGCACACGCGACGGCGCCGCGCGTTGCTCGAAGTCCCCGGGCGGCGGCACCGACGACGACATCGTGCCGCGCGGCGGCTCGCTCGGGAGCCCGAACCCGCGCTGCGTCGCCTTCACGCGCGCGTCCACGGGGCGCGGCGCGCCGGAGGGCGGAGGCGCCACGCCGTGCAGCGTCGACGGCACGCTTTGCATCCCGCGCGCCTGCCCGACCTGACTCGTGAAAAACGGCTCGAGCTCGGGGATCGACCCGAGCGGCCGCGACGGCTGATTACCGCGCGAGAGCAGATCCTTCGGGCCGACCTGCTGCGCGCCGATAGCGCGCTGCAGGGCACGGAGCGACGTATAAACGAGCTCCCTGCCGCTCATGGTGTGCACGACCCAGCGCTCGGGCGACGTGACCTGCGTGCGTTCTGGATAGATCTTGAACTGGTACCCGCAGTTCGTGCACTGCACGGTCGTACCCCGGTCCGAGATCAGCGCATCGTCGAACTCGTAGTCGGTCGAGCAGCGGTTGCATCGGACGTCCATGCCGTGGCGCTCGGGAGTACCGCCACGCTAGCACGACCCCCGGCTCCGGAGCGCCCTCGGGCCCGCGGCGTTTGGTACCTCAATAAGTCGCTGCTACGCTTCGGGCGCACACCTTCTCGCCCCGGTCGTCATGCAAGTTTCCCGCGCTACGTGGCTCTTCTTACCGGCGCTCGCGCTCGGCGGCTGCCCCATGTATCCCGACGGCTGCAGCAGCGACTTCGATTGCGGCCCCGGTTACGTCTGCGACTACCCGAGCGCAGCGTGCGTGGCGGCGTCTCCGGCGCCGGGCCCCTCCTCGGACCTCCAACGCTGCAGCACGACGAGCGACTGCGACCCCGGACTCGTCTGCGATCGCTACGCGCGCTGCGTCACGCCCGCGGCGACGGGCGGAGCGCCGAGCAGCGGAGGCAAGGGCGGCGTCTCGCGCGCGGGCGGCCCCGGTCAGACGAGCGGCAGCGGCGGCGCGGCGGGCGAAAGCGGCGCTGCCGGCCAGCCGTAGCAGCGCCCGTCACGGACGCGGCGTCACTTCACGACGCGCAAGTACGGCGGCAGCTTGCGCTTGCTCGCACCGGCCGCGGCGGCGGCGGGCGCTGGAGCCGGCGCGGGAGCGGCCTTCTGCACGGGCGCCTTCTCGGCGACGGGCGTTGCGGCGCGCTTCGGTTGCGCTTTGGCGGCGGCGCGCGGCTTCGGAGCGGCGGCGCGCGCGGGCTTGGCGGCGACGGCTCGCGGAGCCTTCGCGGCTGCCGTCTTGCGCGTGCGGCGCTTCGGCGCCGCCTCTTTGTCCTTCGCGTCTTTCGCTGCTTTGGCGCCCTCTTTCGGGGCGCTCTCCTTCGCGGCAGGAGCGGGCGCGACCTTGAGCTCGGGACGCGCTTGCTGTTGCTTCGCCTGCTGCTGCGCTTGCTGATTGAGCTCGGGCGGCACGTCGTCCGGCCAGACCATGCCCTGGCGCTGATCGTCCACGAGCGCAAACACGCTCGTCCACGGAATCACGCAGAGAAAGGGTGAGCGATTGAAGCTCAACGTGCAGGAGAGTCCCTCGTCGTCGACTTCCAGATCCGGAATCGGCACGGCCATGTTCAGGCCGATTTGGAGCACGAGCTGCGGCTGGCGCTTGAACCACGGCGGGACGCGCACCGCCTCACTCCGCGGATCGAGGTGCACGAACACCGTCGCTTGCTCGAGGAGCTGGAGCACCACGTCTTTCTTGCGGGGGAGCCGCGTCGGCTGCATTGGACCCACAATTACTAGTGCGATGGCGGCGGAATCGCAACGCGAAACCCTGGACGCGGGCGCTCGTGGCGCTGAAAATGTCTACCGCATCGCTAGTCTCGCGCTGAGATTGCCCGCCAGCGCAGTGTACGCCGACGTGGGCTAATCGTCATCGCGCGGAAATGAGAGACCGACGAGCTCGGCACGCGTGTCGAACGTGACGTCTGACCAGGTCGCGACCTCGAGTGAGCACTCCACGAGCGCAGCCGTCGGCAAGCTCACGCGCTCGCCCGTGAGCAGCGTCACCAGCTCTTCCAAGCCGGGATTGTGACCGACGAGCATCAGCCGCGCGGCGTCGCCGCCGCGTTCCGTCACGGCCGCCACGTACGCGCTCGGCGCGGCGAGGTAGAGCGAATCCAGGTACTCGACGGGCCCCCGGTAGCCCGCCGCCTTACTGAAGTACTCCACCGTCTCGCGCGTGCGCAGCGAGCTCGAGGCAAGCACGCGATCCGGCAAGCGATCCGCGATGAGCTCGCCGACGCGCGTCGCCGAACGGCGCCCGCGCTGGGTGAGCGCCCGCTCCACGTCGCGCATACCGTCTTCGTTCTCGGCTTTCGCGTGCCGCAAAATGTACAGGGTGCGAGTGATGCCCGCGATGATACCACCCTTGCCGCTGTCCCGCGCACGACCCTGCCCTTGCCCCATCCTCGTTAGTGCTACTTTGAGCTTTGACCATGAGCGCGCGGATCCTCGTCGTGGAGGACGAACCAGCCATCGCGGAGTCGGTGGCGTACGCGCTGCGTCGTGACGGCTTCAGCGTGACCGTGGCGCAGACGCTCGCCGAGGCAGAAGCGCGCCGCGCCGACGCCGATCTCGTGATTTTGGACCTGATGTTGCCGGACGGCAGCGGCTTCGAGTGGATCGGCTCGCTCCGCGCCGAGCGCCGCGACAAGCCGGTCATCGTGCTCTCGAGCCGCGACGGCGAAGCCGATCGCGTGGCGGCGCTCGAAACCGGCGCGGACGACTACGTCACCAAGCCCTTTTCGCCGCGTGAAATCGTCGCGCGCGTGCGCGCCGTGCTGCGCCGCTCGGTCGCTTCGATCGCCCCGGACGCCGAGCCCGCCGCGCACGTCGTCGAGCTCGACGAAAAAACGCGCCGCGCCCGCGTCGGCGACACCGCGCTCGAGCTCACGCGCGTCGAGTTCGACCTGCTCGCGTGCCTGCTCAAGGGGCCCGATCGCGTCCACACGCGCGTCGAGCTCATCGATCGCGTCTGGGGCGACGGCTTCGCGATCACCGATCGCACCATCGACTCGCACGTGAAGGCGCTCAGGCGCAAGCTCGCCGAGGCCGGCGCCGATCCCGGCACCATCGAAACGGTGCGCGGCGTCGGCTACCGCGTCGGTCCCGGCTCGAACGGCGGCGCATGACGGGCTCCGCCTTCAGCGCCGGCAGCGTGATTCGCCTCGTCGCCGTCGCCGCGGGCGCGATCGCCCTCATTCTGTTCGTCGCGTTCGTCGTCTCGCGCCTGCTCCGCACGCGCTCGCGCGGCATGTCGATTCGCATGCAGGTCTTCCTCGCGCTCGCGCTGATCGTCGGCACGTTCGCGTTCGGCCTCGGCATCATGGTGCTCGACCGCATCGAAGCGCGCGCCGTGCGCCTCGCGACGCAGGCCGCGACGGACGAAGCCGCCGCCATCGCCGGCATCATGGCGGGCGAGCTGCAGCGCAGCGGCAGCCGCATCGACGTGATCGCGCGGCGCCTCGAAGGCGAACGCGAGCACGGCGCCGATTTGCGCATGGAGCTGCTCGACCCCGGCGGGCGCCGCGTCTTCCCGCACGCCGCCGCCGCGCCCGAGCCGGGCGTCGTGAGCGTCCAGGCGCCCATCCTCGTCGACGGAGCGAACGCGGGGTTCGTGCGCGTGATCAAGCCGTCCGTCGTCATGCGCGGCCTGCTCGCCGATTTCGCGCCGACCATCTTGCTCATCAGCGCCGTACTCGGCGCGGCGGCGGCGCTCGCGGCGGCGTGGATCGGCCGCGCCATCGCGGCGCCGATCGAAGCGCTCAACGCCTTCAGCAAGCGCGTGAGCGAGGGCGAGCTCGGCGCCGCGCCGCCGCCCGTCTACGGCCGCGAGCTCATGAACCTCGTGCGCTCGCTCGACTCGATGCGCCGCCAGCTCGAAGGTCGCCCCTTCGTCGAAGCCTTCGCGGCCGATCTCTCGCACGAGCTCAAAAATCCCGTCGCGGCCATCCGCGCGAGCGCCGAAGTGCTGGAGGAGAGCGCGCTCGACGAGCCGGCGGAAGCGCGCCGTTTCGTCGGCCGCATCCGCGAAGCGACCGCGCGCATCGAACGCCTGCTCGGCGAGCTCTTGAGCCTCGCGCGGATCGAAGCGCGCGGCGCCGAAGCCTTCGAGCCGGTGGATGTGGTGCGAGTCGCAGAAAAAACGCTGGATGCACTCGGAGATACCCGTACTCGGGTGGAGCTCCTGGCGTCCGGCGGCGCCTTCACGCGCGGCGACGAGAGCTGGCTCGGCCGTGCACTCTCGAACCTGATCGACAACGCGCTCATCCATTCGGAGCCGGATTCACCCGTCAAAGTCGACGTGCGCCGCGACGGCGCGCTCGTGCGCGTCAGCGTGAAGAGCAGCGGCAGCGTGCCGCCCGCGATCCGGACGCGGCTCTTTCGGCGTTTCGTCACGGCCCGCTCGGACCGCGGCGGCACGGGGCTCGGTCTCGCCATCGTCCGCGCGGTGGCCGAAGCGCACGGCGGCCGAGCCGAGCTCGTCGCGCCCGGCCCGCCGGAAGTCGAGTTTCGCCTCAGCCTACCGGCCGCCTGGCGGAGTCCCGGCGAGCAGCTCCGTGCAGCCGTCACGGAAGCCCGCGAAAGCTTCGGCCAAATCGGCCGTGACGATACGAACAAAACAATAACGAATACGAATGGTTAAGTCTCTGATCGCACGCTGAAACCCGCGCGGCGCTCCGGTCGAAACAGAGCGGCGCTCACGCTACGCACCGGCTTTTCTCCATCAAATCTCCACCGTTCCGAAAGTCGCGGCAGCGTCATAGTGAGCACCCCGTACCGCAACCGGAGTGGGGAACCTCGACGAAAGCGAGTTCTTAGCGTGGGCACAAACGGTCATTGTCTTCCGAAACACGTCGCGATCATCATGGACGGCAACGGCCGTTGGGCCTCGTCGCGAGGGCTCGACCGCGCGCAGGGTCACGCCGAGGGCGCACGCGCGGTGCGTGATGCCGTCGAGACGGCCACGCGCATCGGCATCCCCTTCCTGACGCTCTACGCTTTCAGCGTCGCCAACTGGGCGCGCCCGCGGGGGGAAGTCGAAGCGCTCATGCGGCTCCTCGTCGACTTCGCCAAGTCGGAGCGCATGGAGCTCCGTCAAAACGGCATCCGCGTCAACGTCATCGGCTCGCTCGAAGACCTGCCCACGGTCACGCGGCACGCCGTCGAGGATCTCATCACCTACACGAAGGACGGCGAGCGTATGACGCTCACGCTCGCGCTCTCCTACGGCGGTAAGAAGGACATCGTCGAAGCCGCGCGCACTCTCGCGATCAAAGCTCGCGCCGGCCTCGTTCTCCCCGAAGAGATCGACGAGCGGAGCCTCGCGCTCCACATGACCACGCACGCGCTCCCCGACGTCGATCTCCTGATTCGCACCGGCGGCGAGAGCCGCGTCAGCGATTTCCTCCTGTTCGAGTCCGCTTACGCCGAGCTGCTCTTCCTGCCCATCATGTGGCCCGATTTCCGTCCCCAAACCTTGGTGGACGCGGTCGAGCACTACGGCAGCAAAGAGCGCCGCTTCGGCATGACCTCAGAGCAGGTCGCCAAGAACATCCAGGCGTTCGACCCGTTCGACCAGCCGAGCTGAACCGCGCCGGCCGGCCCGGCATTTTTCTGACGGGAACGAGGCAGTTCGAGCCACTGCTGGGAGGCCCGCGCGTGCGGGCACCTGATGACGTGGACGTCGAAGCTCGCAATCTCGTTGGTGTTGAGCGGTGTGCTCGGCTGTTCTTCGGACGCTGGAAAAACGACCGGAGCAAATGGAATTGGCGCCCAAGGCGGTGCGGCAAGCAGCCGTGGCGGCTCGGGGGGAACGACTAGCTCCGGCGGTGCTGGTACGCCGAGCACCGGCGGAATGGGAGCGGCAGCGCGCTCGGGTGCGGGCGGAGCTAGTGGCGGTAACGTCGGCGGACAGCCGGGAACCGCGGGTAGCACGAGCGCGAGCGCGGGTGCTGTAGCAGTCGGAGGCAAGGCCGGCGGTGGCGGCGCGGCGCCGGGGACGGGTGGCAGCGCGCCGGGCGGCGCGGGCACCGGCGGAGCCTCGCCGCGTGGTGGCGCGTCGGCGGGCGGCGCGTCGGCGGGCGGCGCGTCGAGCGGCGCCGCCGGGATGAGCGGCGCTGCGAACGACACCGTCGACGCAGCGACGATGGCCAAAGCGATGGGCTTCGGCGCCAACATCGGCAACACCTTCGACAACACGACGACGTGGGAGACCGGCTGGGGCGAGCCTGCCGTCACGCAGGCGTACGTCAACGGCATGGCGGGCCACGGCATCAAGACGGTGCGCGTCCCCGTGGCGTGGAACACCTACGCGACGAACGGCGTGATCGACTCGACCAAGATGGATCGCGTCAAGCAGGTCGTCGGGTGGATCGAGTCGGCTGGCATGTACTCGATCGTGAACATCCATTGGGACGGCGGCTGGATCGACAACGACACCGACGGCAACCCGAACCGCTACGAGCTCACCGACGACGTGAAGACCAAGTTTGCGTCGTATTGGACCCAGATCGCGACCGCCTTCGCGGGCGTCGGAACCAAGACGATTTTCGAAGGATTGAACGAAGAGAGCAAGTTCTACGTCAACGGGGACACGAGCGGGTCACCCGACTACGCGGCGCTCAACACGCTGAACCAGCTCTTCGTCACCACGGTGCGCGGCCAGAGCGGCTACAACCAGAGCCGCGCTCTGCTCGTCGCGGGCTTCACCACCGACATCGACCTGACCTGCGTGGACGCCTTCACGGTACCGACCGATCCGGCGGGGTCAGGCAAGCTCTTCCTCTCGATTCACTACTACACGCCGTACACGTTCTGCGGCCTCGACACGGTCGAGAGCTGGGGCTCTCCGCAAACGACGTGGGGCAGCGACAGCGACAAATCGACGCTCGACGGCCTCTTCACCAAGCTCGCCACTTTCAGCACGCAAAAGCACATCCCCGTCATCCTGGGTGAGTTCGGCGTCACCGTCGGCCAAAACTACCCACGCGACCCGGCCTCGCGCAGCCTCTGGATGGAAACCGTCGCCAAGGCCTCCTTCGCGCGCGGCATCGTGCCCGTGCTCTGGGACACCGGCTCCGACATCAGCCGCACCGACGGCTCCTTCTCGAGCGCGCTGCAAACGGTGATGACCGATCTCAAACAATAACCCTTGGCGCCCTCCGCGCCTTGGCGGCCCAACCCCACTCCCCCGCTCAGCCGTTTACGCGCGCACGGCATGCGCCGCCAACAAGTCCGCGACGCTGCGCGTGAGCTTCTTCGCAGTCGGAATGTGGAGGAACTCGTTGGGTCCGTGAGCATTCGAGTTCGGGCCGAGCACACCGGTGATGCAGAATTCGGCGCGCGGGAAGCGCTGGCCGAGCATGTGCATGAAGGGGATGGTGCCGCCTTCACCTTGGTAGAACGCGGGGCTGCCGAAGTGGCGGCGTGAGGCGGCGTCGAGCGCGGATTCGAGCCACGCGGAGACGGGCGGGGCGTCCCAGCCGGCATTCGCGCCGATACGACGAAACTGCACGCGCGCGCCGTACGGCGGGTCGCGTTCGAGCACGGCTTGCACGGCCGCGGCGGCGCGCTCGGGATCCACACGCGGCGGGATGCGGAGCGAGAGCGTGAGCTTGGTGAACGGGCGGAGTACGTTGCCGCCCGCTTCGATCGTGGGCCAGCCTTCGGCGGCCGTGAGTGCGAGACCAGGGCGCCACGTGCGATTGAGGATAATCTCGGCTGGCTCGGTCGCGGCCGGCGCGACGCCCGGCTGCAGGGGAAATCGGCTCCACACGCTGTCGCCGAGCACCGCGGCGGTGCGCTCCGCTTGCTGCTTGCGTGCGTCGGGGATCGGCGTCGAGAGCTCGGGCACGAGCACGGCGCCGGTGCGGCTGTCTTCGAGGCGATCGAGCAAGACACGCATGACGCGCTCGCTCGCGGCGACCACGCCGGTGCCGTCGCCCGAGTGCACGCCCTCCGTGAGCAGCGATACTTCGAGCGTGCCGATCACGAGGCCGCGCAGCGACGTCGTGACCCAGAGCGCGTCGTAGTTGGCGCAACCCGAGTCGAGGCACACGACGAGCGACGGCGTGCCGAGGCGCGGCGCGAGGTGCTCGACGTACGCCGGCAAATCGCGACTGCCGGATTCTTCGCACGCCTCGATCAGCACGAGGCAGCGCGCGTGCGGCAGGCCGTCGGCACGCACGGCGTTGATCGCGGAGAGCGCGGCAAAAAGCGCGTAACCGTCGTCGGCGACGCCGCGCCCGAAGAGCTTGTCGCCCTCACGCACGGGCGTCCACGGCCCGAGTCCCTCACGCCAGCCCGTCATCTCCGGCTGCTTGTCGAGGTGTCCGTAGAGGAGCACCTCGCCGGACGCGCTGCCCGACGCCGGAACGTCGATCAGGATCACGGGCGTAAGCTCGCCGAGCCGCACGACTTCTAGCGTCGCGCCACTCGGCAGCCGCGCGCGCGCCCACTCGCTGAGCAGCGTGACGGCGCGATCCATGTGCCCGGACGCGCGCCATTCGCGCTCGAAGAGCGGCGACTTGTTCGGAATGCGGACGTACTCGGCGAGCGTCGGCAGGATTGAACGCTCGTACTCGTCGTCGATGCGGGCGGCGGTTTGGTCGCTGATGGGCACGATTTGCTCCTGCGTCAGAACGTGTATTCGACGGTGTTCAGCGCCTTCACCTTGTCGGGCCAACTGACGCCGCGAATGCGCTCCGCGATGCAGTCGCCGAACTTCTGATTCTTCGGTGTCGTCGTCAGGTCGAGACCGACGGCTTTGCCGTCCCAAACGGCGACCTTCGCCTTGAAATGCGCGTTGCCCGGCTTGCACGGCTCGTAGAGCTCGGGGTGATTCAGCGGCCCCTCGAGCGCCTCCTGCTCGATGTTCAGCCGCGGCGTCCCCTGCGGCACCGCGTTGACCGCATCGCGCACGGAGCCGTTCTCCTTGAAAGTGGGCGCGGGCACTTCGGGCTTCGCGGCGGGCGCGGGTTTGTCGGCGTCGGTCGCTTTCGGCGCCGCGTCTTCGCTCGGCGCGAGCGGCGTCGCTTCGCTCGTCGTCGCAGCACTCTCGTCGCCCGCGGTCGAGCTCGGTGCCGCCGCCGGAGGCTCGCTACCGCCACACGCCGCTGCGAGAGCCACCCAGACGATGCAGCCAGAAGCGCCGAGGACCCGCATGCAGCGCACGATAACGCCGCCGTTCCCACCAAGCAACGCCACGGATTTCGATGGTGGGTGTTCCCGACCGGCGAACGGACGCTCACCTTACCGCGCCGTCGCGGCACCGAGCGACGCCGCCATTTGCATATACAGTTTATTTTGCATATACAAACAACGACCGCAAAGCACCCTGTCCCGTGCGTCGCGCCTTCATCGCGGCGGTGCTCACCGAGGCGGACGGCGCGTGGCTCACCGAGCGCGGGACGACGACGTGCGGGTCGCAAAGTCGGGGAAAAAAGTCGCGAGCGCGCGGCGCGTGGCCGCCAGATCGAGCTGGCCCGGCGCGGTCGCGCGATCGAGCGAGGCAAACGTGAAGAGCGAGCCGAGCGCCGGGAAGAACACCCGTGATTTCTTGCCGTGCTCGCCCATGGCGATGACGACGAGCGCGCGCTTGGGGTGACGCGCGAACACGGCGGCGAGGCGCGCCGTCCCCTCGTCGTCCGCAACGTGCGCGGCGATTTTCACGATGTCCGCGCCGGCGCGGACGCCCGCTTCGACGATGCGATCGAGGGCGGCCGCCGTCGGCGTGCGCCGAAAATCATGATGCGACAGCACGACGAGTCGCCGCGCGCGCCGCGCGGCGCTCACGACGTCCGCGCAAATCGGCGCGGCGAGCTCGACGTCAATCGCGTCCGCACCGGCGAGGAGCGTGCGATAGAGCTCGAGGCGTAGAGGTTCCGGTTCCCGCCACGCGCCGCCCTCACGCGCCGAGCGAATGGTGACGAGCACCGGCATGACGGCACGAGCCGCGGCGACGTGCGCGCGAACGGCTTCCGCGCTCCGCTCGCGAAACAAGTCGACGCGCGCCTCCGCCAGGGAAAGGCCCTGCTTTGCAGCGCGCTCGAGCGTGCGGAGCGGCGTCCGATCGGTGAACGGCGCGATGACCGTCGGCTGGTGGGGCCGCAAGAGGACACGGCCGATACGGAGCGGTTTCAACGGCTCACCGATACCACGAAGTCGCCCGAAACTTCACGTCCGGGCCGCCGCCCCGCGTGACGCGGACGCACGGCTCTGCAATGTCTCGCGGAGCGTATGGCCCTCGTCACCATCCTCCTGCTCGTCGTCTCGAACGTGTTCATGACCTTCGCGTGGTACGGGCACCTGAAACACAACCAGCACTCGCCGCTCTGGATCGTGATCCTCGCGAGCTGGGGCATCGCCTTCTTCGAGTACTGCTTCCAGGTGCCGGCCAACCGCCTCGGGGCGCAGACCGGCCTCGTCACGGCCCAGTTGAAGACGATTCAGGAGGTGATCACGCTCGTCGTGTTTTCTCTGTTCGCGACGTTTTACCTTGGTGAGTCGCTGCGCTGGAATCACTTGGTCGGGTTCGGCTTCGTGGCACTCGGCGCCCTCTTCGTGTTCAAGCCCTGGTGAGCGGGCCGCGGAGTTGCTCGAGGAGAGCGAGCCGATCGAGCAGCGTGAAGTGCCGGCGCACGCGCCCAGCTTCGACCAGCTGAAAGTTGACGCCCGACACGGCAATGGGGCGCCCCGTGGCGGCGACTCCCAAGAACGGGGCGCGATGCTCGCCACGCAACGTGAAACGCCAAGCGAGCGCCGCACCCGCGCTCACGAGCTCGTCGACGCTGACGCTGACGGCGCCGAACGCCGCGTGAACGGCGCGTGAGCGCGCCAGGAACGGCTCCGTTCCCGCGACGGGCACCGCCGCGGAAATATCGGCGACGTCCGGCGCGAGGAGCTCGGCAAACGCGCGTTCGTCGCCGCTCGCAACCGCTGCTGCCCAGCGCCGCGCCAGCGCCTCGTTGTCGTCTAGCTGCATGTTGGCCTCCGTTTGCTACCCTGCCGGGGTGGACGCGCGCATGGAATCCCTCGCGCGAGGGGGGCTCGCCCGAGTCGAAGCGCTCTGTCGCGCCGGGCTCGAACCGCACGCTTTCCGGCGGGAGCTTCGATCCGTGCTCGAACGCAGCGTCGGGTTCGACGGCTATTGCGTCAACGCGGTCGATCCCGCGACGCTGCTCGTGACGAGCTCGGTCGGCGACGGGCTCGACACCGCGCGCGCGCAACGGCTGTTCGAGCTCGAGGCGCGACCGAGCGAGCCGAACACGCTGCGCGCGCTCGCTCGCGGCCCGGCCTTCGTGGCGTCGTTGTCGGAGGCGACGGGCGGGCGCGTCGAACGGAGCGCGCGCATTCGAGAGCTCTTCGCGCCCCTCGGCTACGCCGACGAGCTACGCGCGGCGCTGCGCGTCGACGGCCGTTGCTGGGGGTTCTTGCACCTGTTTCGCGGGCGGGGCGGACGCTTCGACGAGCGCATGGTCGCTGGGGTGGCGCGCCTCACGCGGCTGCTCGCCGCCGCACTGCGCGCGGGCACCCTGCGAGCTTTGACGCGAGGCGCGCCCGCTTTCGAACCGGCGTTCGTCGCGTTCGCGCCCCGCGGCAGCAGCGTTCGTACCGACGAAACGGCGCGGCTCGCTGCTGAGCTCGACGACGTCGCGTCGTCCGCGGTCCCGCACGCGGTGCACGACGTCGCGTGCCGTCTGCGGGCCGAAGGTCACGCCCGCGCGACGGGCGTCGGTCGTGACGGCGGGGCGCGCGGTTTCCGCGGCGCGCGGCTCGGGACGCGGACGCTCGTGTCCGTCGACCGCGCCGCACCGGACGCGTGCGAAGAGCTCCTGTTCGCCGCCGGAGCGCTCACTCCGCGTGAGCTCGAGGTGGCGCGTTGCCTCGCGCGCGGGGCGTCGAACGAAGACGTCGCGCGCGCTCTCTCGATCCGGCTCTTCACGGCGAAGGATCACGTGCGCGCCGTGTTTCGAAAGCTCGGCGTAAGCCAGCGCGTCGAGCTTCTCGTGCGCCTCCGCGCCGCGACGTAGCGGCGCTGAGCACGCCCGCTCAGCGGCCGCCCATCGCGTGCTCGAGCTGCACGCGCACGGCGGCTTGCTCGTAGCGCGCGTTCTCGAGCTGCAAGCGGGCTTGCGTGAGCGCGGATTCGGCGTTCAAAAGGTCGGTCGTCGTGCCGGAGCCGGCGCGGACCTGCGCTGCCGTGACGCGATACGCTTCTTGCGCGCTCGCAATCGTCTGGTTCGCGAGCGCGACGGCGCTCGCCGCGGCTACGAGCCGCGCCTTCGCAGAAGTGACCTCCGTGAGGACCCGGCGACGCGTGGCTTCGACGTCGGCTGTGGCCGCGCGAGCCTCGGCGGCAGCGGCTTGTTTCGCGTTGTAGGTCGCGCCCCACTCCCAGATGTTCCAGTCGGCTTTGATGCCGACGAACGCGGAGCTCTCCTGCGCGAAGACCTGCCCATTGATGCGCTGATACGCCGCTTCGAGATCGACCTCGGGCAGGAGCCCGAAGCTGTGCGCGCTCTCTGCCTGGTCGGCCGCGTCCGCCCGGAACTTCGCTTGCTTCATCTCCGGCCGGCGTGCGAGGGCATCGTTGCCGGCGGGAACCGGCACGTCGGCTCGTGCTAGCAACGCGGTCGGCGGCTGGAACTCCGTCGTCGTGTCTTCGGGGGCCCGGCCGATCGCGGAAAGCAGGTTTGCGCGGTGAACCGTCGCCTCCGCGTCGGAGACGATGCCGTCCTGGCGCGCGCTCGCCGCCGCCACCTGAATCCGCAAGAGGTCGGCGTTGGTCTGCGTGCCGGCTTTCACGCGCGCCTGCGTCTCCGTCACCTGTTGCGTGAGCTCCTGCTCGGCCGCGCGCGCGATGTCGACGCGCGCCTTCGCCTGAAACAAGCGCAGGTATTCGAGCTCCACCATTTCACGCGTGTCGGCCTCGCCCACCTTCACGCTGGCCTTGGCCGCTTCGGCGTTCGCGTCGGCCGCCTCGTACTCGTGTGTCCCGTGCAATAGGCCGAGCAGTGGCTGCCGGCCCGCAACGACGAACGTATTCGTATCCTGCTTGCGTGCCACGAACACGCCGAGTCCCGGAAAGCCGATACCGAACGGCCGATCCCAGTGCTGGTACTCCTCGCTCAAATGCACAGTCGGCAGGAGCCGCCCACCGGCGCTCTGCCGCTGAGCGTGAGCTGCCTCCGCATGCTCGCGCGCGGCCCTGAGCTCGGGCACGTCGGACACGGCCAGCCGCGCGACGCCCTCGATATCGAGCGTCTCGGCCGAGGCCACGCGCACCCATCCCAGCGCTCCGAGGAGCGCACCCGAAGCCAACGCCAGCCGTTTCACTGCCCGACCTCGACCTCGGCGTCCACCGACAAGCCCGCGCGGAGCGCGACGTCCGACGGCGGATTCACCCACGCGATGCGCACGGGCACGCGCTGGACGACCTTCACGAAGTTACCGGAAGCGTTGTCGGCCGGCAGGAGCGAGAAGCTCGAGCCCGTACCGCCCGAGATGCTCTCGACCTTGCCCTCGAACGTGCGATGCGAGAACGCGTCGACGTCGATCTTCGCGAGCTGTCCGGGGCGCATGCGACCGACCTGCGTCTCCTTGAAGTTCGCGATGACGTACGTCACGTTCGGGACGATCTGCACGACCTGTTGCCCGGGCGCGACGAGCTGCCCGTCGTGCACGCCGAGCTTCGACGCCACGCCGTCGGCGGGCGCGAACACCTGCGTGTACGACAGCTGGAGCTTCGTGAGCTCGAGCGCGGCCTCGGCGCTCTGCACGCGCGCCGCCGCGAGATCCGCCGCGGCACGGGCGACCGCGATTTGTGCGTCGATCGGCGCGTTCTGCGCGACGCGACCGGCGGCCTCCGACACGCGGGCGAACGCCGCGCGCTTGCCCTCTTGAGCCGCGACGAGCTGCGCCTTCGTCTGCCCGAGCGACGCCTGCGCGAGATCGTACGTCGCCTGCGCGTTGTCGAGCTGCTCTTGCGGAGCCGCGTTGGCCGCGCGAAGCTCCTTGGCGCGGTTCAGATCCGTCTCCGCCTTCTTCACGTCGGCCTGGGCGCGCACGAGCCCTGCCTGCGCGGACGCCACCTGCGCGTCCGCCGACGCGACGCCGACGGAGGAACCGGAATACGCTGCCTTCGCGCTCGACAGGTTACCCGTGGACGTCGCCGTCACGATCGACACCTGCGAGTCGGCTTGGGCTTGCTGCGCTTTCGCGCTCGCAAGCTCCGCCTCGGCCTGCTTGACCTTCGCCTTGTAGTCGGCATCGTCGATGGTCGCGATCAGGTCGCCCTTCTTCACGCGCTGATTCTCTTGAATCGAGACGTGCAGGATCTGACCTGCGACGCGCGCTCCGACCGGCACGACATCCGCCGACACTTGCGCGTCGTCCGTGCTCTCCTTGCCCGCCGTCAGGAACTCGTAGCTGCCGTAGGCGAGCAGCGCGACGGTGACGACACCGCCGAGCACGAGGAACGGCTTTTTGCCGCTCTTCTTCGCGGGCGCTCCCACGGGCTCGGTCGCGGCGGCGCGTACCTCGGCCTTCTCGGCTTTTTCGGCCTTCTCCGGCTTCGCACCCGACTCGAGCTTGATGGTTGATTCTGACATTCGCTTTGGCTGCGACTCTTGTCGCGATTCGGCTTGCATGGCTTGTTCCTGAAAATGGGGCCTCTGGCCCGCTAGAGTTCGACGTGTACCGGCTCCGCCGCGGGGGCCGCCTGATTCGGTACGTGATCGGGCGACTTCAAGAAGATGAGCAGCGGCAGTACGAGCAAAAACAAGACTCCCGAGAGGAGAAACAGGTGGTCGAAGGTGATGACCGTCGCCTGCTGCGCGACCACGCCGGAGAGCACGCGCCCGGCAGCCGCCTGCGCGCCACCCGTGTCGAAACCTCGCGCCTCGAACAGGTGCGTGAGACCGGTGTAGCGCTGCGTCACCTCCCAGCGGTCGGCGGTGACGTGTGAAACGAGCGCCGTCGTGCCGACCTTCGTGATGCGCGGGATCAGCGAGGCGAAGATGGCGAGACCGAGCGAGCCGCCGATCTGACGCAAGAGCGAGTTCAGGCCGGTCGCGTCGGCGAGCAGGTGACGCGGCACGCGACTGAGCGCGACGGTCGTGAGCGGAATGAACAGGCACGCAAACGCCACGCCTTGAATCGCCAGCACGAGCACCACGTCACGCGACGTCGTGTCGAGCGTGTAGTGGCTCATCAAAAACGCGCTCCACGTGAACAAGAGCACGCCGAACGCCACGGTCATGCGTGGTGAGACGCGGTTGTAGATACGCCCGATGATCGGCATCGTCACCATCATCACGAGCGAGCGCGGCATGAGCGCGAGGCCCGCCTGCACGGCCGTGAAACCGAGCAAGCTCTGCATGAACACGGGCAAGAGGAACGTGAGCGACAGCAGCATGGCGAACATGACGGCGCCGACCAGCGTGCCCGACGTGAACACCGACTCTTTGAAGAGCGAGATGTTCACCGCGGGCACCGCCGCCGTGAGCTCGCGAATGATGAACGCCGCCGTGGACACCGCGGCGAGGAACGCCATGAATGTGATGAGCTTCGAGTCGAACCAATCGTTGGTGTTGCCCTCTTCGAGCACGTACTGAAGCGACGCGACGCCGACGGTCAGGAGCGCGATGCCCTGCCAGTCCAGGTTCTTTCGCTGCTTCTCGGCCATGGCCAGGTTGTTCAGGCGAATGTCCTCGGGCTCTTGCACGAAGCGCTGCACCATGAAGAGCGCAAGCGCGCCGACAGGCAAGTTGATGTAGAAGATCCACTCCCAGCTGAAGTTGTCGACGATGTAGCCGCCGAGCGTCGGACCGAAGGCGGGGCCAATCACGACGGCGACGCCGTAGAGCGCCATCGCCATGCCCTGCTCCTTGGGCGGAAACGTCTGGCGCAAAATCGCCTGCTCGGTCGGCTGGAGCGCTCCGGCTCCCAACCCCTGGACGAGGCGAAACGCCACGAGCGCGGGCAGACTGCGCGCGAGACCGCACAGCCCCGAGCCGATGACGAACAGGACGAGCGCGGCCATGTACACGCGCTTTTGTCCGAAGAAGCGGCCGAAGAACGCGGTGAGCGGCATCACGATCACGTTCGCGATCACGAACCCGGTCGTGACCCAGGTGATCTCCTGCACGGTCGAGCTCATTGCGCCCATCAGGTGCGGCGTCGCGACGTTCACGATCGACGCGTCGATGGTGCCCATCAAAGTGCCGAACGTCACCGAGATGGCGACGAGCCACTTGTTGACGGGAGGACGCGGTGCTTTCGAGCTCATCGCTCCTCCCTAACGGCGCCGTCCAAGAACAAAGTAACGACCGCGCGCGCCGCGACGTGCGGAGCCAGCGGCGCGAGACCGTACACGTCGCGTTGCATGTTGCCCTTGGCCGCGCCGAACAGCGCCATCGCGAAGCAGTGATCCGCGTCGCGTTTCAGCATTTTTTCCCGATGACCACGCTTCAAGATGCTCTCCAGTCGATCGAACATGCCGCGCGCCATGCGTTCCCTACCCTCCTTGGCGCCGAGCTCGCGCGAGAACACGAGCTTCAGAAACGGCCGATGCGCGTCCATGTGCGTGAACAGGGTCGTGAAGAATCCGATCAGCTGTTCGCGAAAGCCCTCGTGCTCGAGCGCGGCCATGTTCTCGTCGAGCTGGTGCAACAAATCCCCGCGCCGCTCCGCGAGCAACGCCTCGACCAGCGCGTCGCGATCGGCGAAGCGGTTGTACAGCGTGCCGACGGCGACGCCCGCGCGTTCCGCGATCTGCGCCATGGTCGCTTGCTCGAGGCCGCCCTCGCCGAAAAGCTGCTCGGCCGCGTTGAGGATCTCGCGGCCGGTCGCTTCCTTGAGCCGCTCTCTCAGGCTTTGGCGGCCGCGTTGATTTTCTGAATCCTCGTTCACTTCGTAGATGAAGATAGAACTATTTGAACCCACGTCAAGCACCTGAACCGTTCCCGGTGGGTTTTTTGGGGCCGGCGCGCTCGGGGTCAAGCCGTCTCGAGCCGAGACTCTGCGCCGGTCGTGACAGCTACGCGGTAACGGGGCGGCCCGCCTCGGGCGGTGGCGCATTTCTGAGCGAAGGCGAGCGGAGCGAGAGCGCCCGACGCACCGTGCGGGGACGGGGCCCAGCGGCGGGAGCACCCATCACGGAGGCTGCTCTTCGTCCCAGAGCATGCCGAGCGAATCGCTCGTGTCGGCTGCTTCGCGCATGGCCGCGAGCGCGTTCGGCGGAAGTGCGTTCTTGCCACGCACTTCGGCGCCGTCTTTCAAAGCGACCCAGATCGGCGGGCGGCCCGAGCGCGCTTCGCTGTAAAGGACGATCATGCGCGGTCGGCTCTTCGGGCTCGCCCACAGATCGAACGCGAACGCTTCGTCGGGCTTGTAGAACTTCTGGAGCGCGACGCGCGCGTCGGCGAGCGGCGTGCCCTCGACCTTGCCGTCGCCTTCGACGCCCGCGCCCGTGGCGCGCTCGCGGTACATGTCGCGCCACGCCTGCATGACGCCCTCGAGCAGCACGGCGTGCGCCGGTTTGCGCGCCGCGGCCGTGCGCCAGGCAACGCGCTTGCGCGCGAGGTACGAGACGATGGGATCGCGGTGATTCGAAAGGCGGTAGCCCGCGATGCCGCTCGCGACGAGCCCGGTCACGAGCAGCGCCACGAGGCGGCGGTGCCGGAAGCTCGCGTGATACCAGACGACCGTCGTCGCGATCGGCATCAAGAGCGCGAGCACGAGCAGCGTCTCGACGGCGAGCGCGATCGCCACCGACGGCAAGAATTGCTTCATCCCGAGCTCGGGCTGCCAATCACGGTGGTATTGCCAGCCGAGCTGCAGCACGAGGATGGCGAAGCTGCCCAGCGTGTACCCGCGGAACATCAAGAACTCGCGGCGCGCCTCGCGGTTCGAGAGCCAATACGGAAACAGGAACGGGTAGAAGAAGTAGTAGAGGAAGCTGCGCGGCGGGCGCTCGCGGTAGTAGCCCTCGAACGCAAGCGCTTCCTTGAGGACGAGACCGAGCACGCGCGAGCGCGCCGCGATGGCGCGCGCGTACTCGCCTAGAACGAAGACGCCGAGCGCGAGCCCCACGTCGATGAGCGCGCCGCGCACCGGAAAGAGCTCGGCGACGAGCACGATGCCGGCGGGCGCGAGCGCGAAAAAGGCGAGACGGAGCAGAAAATCCGCGAAAGAAACGGGCGACGAGAGGAGCGTCGACCGTTGCATCAACGCGGAACGGCGGGCATCGGCGTGCGGATCGTCGGCGTCGCCGAGGGCAACACGGGCGACGGCGGGCCGCTCGCTCCCGAGCTCGCGCTCGCGGCCGGCGCGGGTGCTGCCAGCGCTTCGATCTTTTGGCCGTCGGCGAGCTCGGCTGAAACCACCTGGATCACGCGCTCGCTGCCGTCGAGGCCGCTCGCGACTTGCACCGTGGCGCCCAGATCGCGATCGAGCGTGACCCGGCGCAGCTCGACCTTTTCGTCCTTGCCGACGACCCCGACGCGCAAGCCGTTCGCGTCGTTCAAGAGAGCCGTGGAGGGCAGCTCGTACACGCGACGCTCGGAGGTCAGCTTGACCCGCACCTCGGCGTACATCCCCGAAAGCAGCCGGCCGTCGTCGTTCGGCACGCGCACTTCCGTGCTGAGCGTGCGCGTCGCCTGATCGAGCGCGCCGCTCGTGCGCGCGACCTTGCCCGCGAACTTATCGTTCGGAAACTCACGCACGCGGAGCTCCGTCGGCGCGTCGATGACGATGCTCGGCGCCGCGTCCTGCGGCACGTTGACGAACACGCGCACGATGTTGGTCGAAGCCAGGCGAAAGAGCGGCGTCGCCGTGCTGCCTGCCGCGACGAGGCTGCCGCGATCGACGTTGCGCTCGGTGATGGTGCCTGCGAACGGGGCCGTCACGCGTGAAAAAGCCTTCAGATCGTTGAGGCGCCGGATGTTCGCCTGCTGCGCGTTGACGTTCGCCTGGGCGACCTTGAGGTCCGCGTCGCGCACGTCGGATTGCGACCTCGTCGAATCGAGGTCCTGCTGCGGCGAGAGCCCCGCTTCCACGAGCTTGCTCGTGCGGTCGAGCTGGGTCACCGCGAGCCCCTTGTTCGCCTGCGCCTGGAGCACGTTCGCTTGCGCCTGCGCGAGCGACGCACGCCCCTGTGCGAGCTCCTGATCGAGCTCGGGCGTGTCGATCTCGGCGAGCAGCTCGTCCGCCTTCACGTGCGCGCCGATATCGACGAGCCAGCTATGGATATAACCGCTCGCGCGCGGGTAGATCACGGCTTCCTCGAGCGGCTGCACGCTGCCGGGCAGCGTGAGCGTGCGGTCGGCCGAAAGTAGCTTCGGCTTCACCACCGTGAAGCGCGGCAGCGCGTTCGCGCGATCGCCGGCGAGCTGCTCGAGCTCCTGCCGCGCCTCGCGCTTCGGCAGGTAGGCGGCTGCGAACGCGGCCCCGAGCACGACGGCTCCGACGAGAGCGAAAACGAGGAGGCGACCGGCCGAAACGCGGGCGGGCTTGGCGAGCTCGAAACCGAGATGGGCGTCGGGGTGCACGGCCTCGGGCGCCGGCGCTTGGTGTTGCGTGGATGAAGTCATGGGTTCACGAGCTCGCTGTCGGCGATGGGCGCGGGCGGACGCTTCTTCAGGACGGAGTAGGCGACGGGGACGAAGAACAAGGTGGACAGTGTAGCCACGAGCAGGCCGCCGATCACGGCGCGGCCGAGCGGGGCGTTTTGCTCGCCGCCCTCACCGAGGCCGAGAGACATCGGCAACATGCCGATAATCATCGCGAGCGCCGTCATCATCACGGGGCGCAGGCGGGTCATCCCGGACGCGAGCGCCGCCTCCTTGGCGTCGCTCCCGAATTGGCGGCGACCGTTCGCGAAGGAGACGACGAGGATGCTGTTCGCCGTCGCCACGCCGACGCACATCATCGTGCCCATCTGCGCGGGCACGCTGTAAGTCGTGTGGGTGAGAAACAGCATCCACATGATGCCCGAGAGAGCGCCCGGCAAGGCCATCAGGATGATGAGCGGATCGAGCCAGGACTGGAAGTTCACGACCATGAGCATGTAGACGAGGACGACCGCGAAGAGGAGCCCGAAGCTCAGCCCGCGGAAGGAGGAGTCCATGCTCTCGATCTGCCCCTTCACGTTGATGGTCGCGCCGCGCGGCAGGGTCGGCTTCGCTTCCCCGACGATGCGCGACACTTCCTTCGCGACGGAGGCGAGATCGGTGCCCGCCACGTTCGCCTGCACGTCGTAGGTGCGGAACGCGTTGTAATGCGTGATGTTCACCGGCCCCGTCATGCGCGAGACGCGCGCGACGTTGGAGAGCAGCTGCGTGCCGCCCTCGCCAGGCGTCGAGATCGGCGTCGAGCGCAGCGCGTCGAGCGAATCGACCGCGTACTGCGGCGTCTGCACCGCGACCAAGTACTGAACGCCGCGCTTCGGGTCGAGCCAGTAGCTCGGCGCGACCTGGCCGCTCGACGAAAGCGAGACCAAGAGGTCGCTCGCCACGTCGCGCTCGCTCACGCCGAACCGCGCCGCCATCGTGCGATCGACGTCGACGCGGAGCTCGTTCAAGCGCGGAACCTGCGCGAGGTGCACGTCCTCGGCGCCGGGTACGGCGCGGAGCTTCGCCTCGAGCTTCAGCGCCGTTGCGTAAGCTTCGGCGTCGCGCCCGGGCGCGCTCACGACCTGGATGTCGACGGGCGCCGCGAGCCCGAAGTTCAAGACCTGCGTCGAGATGTCGGGCGGCAGAAAGAAGAACGTCGTACCGGGATAAAGGTCCGGCAGCTTCTTCCGGAGCTCCTTCACGTACTCCTCGGTCGGCGCGTGATCCTTCTTGAGCGCGATGAAGATCTGCCCGTCGGCCGTCGAGATCAGCGCGCCTTCGCTCAGCGACAGGTTGATGCCGCTGTACGGCACGCCCATCACGTCGAGCATCGTGTCGATCTTTTCCTTCGGAATGACGGTGTGGATCGTGTTCTCGATCTCGGCGAAGCGCTTTTCGGATTCCTCCATGCGCATGCCGGGCTGGTTGCGCACGTGCAGCTTGATGAGCCCGGCGTCCACCGAGGGGAAGAAGTCACGCCCGACCAGCGGAAAGAGCGAGAGCGACAGCCCCACGAACGCGGCGAAGACGAGCGCGGCGGGGCCCCTGTGTTCGAGCGCGAGCGCGAGCACGCTGCCGTAACCGTCGCGCAGGCGTTCGAAGCCGCGCTCGAAGCCGCGCACGAAGCGCGCGGCGAGCCCGTTGCCCTGCACGCCGACGGTGTGGCGCTCGACCTCGTGGCGCAAGAGGTAGTGCGCGAGCGTCGGCACCAGCGTGCGCGACAAGAAATACGACATCAGCATCGCGAACACGACCGCTTCCGCGAGCGGGATGAACAGCAGCTTGGCCGGTCCCGTGATGAACACCACCGGGACGAACACGATGCAGATGCAGAGCGTCGACACGAACGCCGGCACGGCGATCTCCTGCGCGCCGTCGAGGATCGCGCGCACGAGCGGCTTCTGCATCGCGATGTGGCGGTGCATGTTCTCGAGCTCGACCGTGGCGTCGTCGACGAGGATACCGACGGCGAGCGACATGCCGCCGAGCGTCATCACGTTGAGCGAGTGTCCGAGGAAGTCGAGCGCGATGAACGAGATCAGAATCGAGAGCGGGATCGACACCACGACGATCACCGTGCTCCTGAGGCTGCCCAAAAACACGAGGATCATCAGCGCCGTGAGGCCGGCTGCAATCGCCGCCTCGCGCGCGACGCCGTTCACCGCGGCGCGCACGAAGAGCGACTGATCGAACAGCGGCGAGACCTGCAGCTCCTTCGTCAGCTTCGCGAGCGTCCCTGGAAGCATCTCCTTGATGCGCCCGACCACCTCGAGCGTGCTCGCCTCACTGAGCTTCAGGATGCTCATGAGCACGGAGCGGCGGCCGTCGACGTGCACCATGCTCGTCTGCGGCGAGTTGCCGTCGCGGACGCTCGCGACGTCGCGCACGTAGACGGTCGTGCCGCGCACCGTTTTCAGAGGAATCGCGCCGATCTCGTCGAGCAGCTCCGGGCTCGAGTTGATCTGCACCGGGTATTCGAGCTGGCCGATCTTCGCGGTGCCCGACGGCAGAATCACGTTGCCGAGCCCGAGGGCGTTGTTCACGTCACGCGGCGAAAGCCCCCAGGCGTAGAGTCGCGCCGGATCGATGTCGATCATCACCTGGCGCTGCTTGCCGCCGTACGGCCAGGGGATCTGCGACCCCTGCACCGTCGCGATGTCGGCGCGCACGAAGTTCACGCCGAGATCGAACAGCTGCTGCTCGCTCAGCGTGTCGCTCTTCATCGCGAGCTGAAGGATCGGGACGTTGCCGGCGCTGTAACGGATCACGAACGGGGGCGTCGCGCCCGGCGGCATCACGCGCACGAGCGTCTGCGAAATCGCCGTCACCTGCGCGGTCGCGGCGTCGATGCTGGCGCCGGGCTGGAAGAAGATCTTGATGACCGCGACGCCGGTGAGCGACTGGCTCTCGACGTGTTCGATGGAATTGACGGTCGTCGTGAGCGCGCGCTCGTAGTTCGTGACGATGCGCTTCTCCATCTCGTCGGGAGATAGGCCCGTGTAGTTGAAGACGACGGTGAGGACCGGGATGTCGATGTTCGGGAAGATGTCCGTCGGCATGCGCAGGATGGAGCCGACGCCGAGGATCATGATGAGGAGCGCCATCACGACGAACGTGTAGGGGCGCCGAAGGGCGAGCCGAACCAGCCACATTGCGGAATTCTTTCAGGAATCGAGCCCGGGCGGCCACGAGCGGCCAGCCACGAGGAGGCTCGGGCGAAGACGTAGGGTCGGCCGAGTCAAACGTCCAATATATGGTTGAGGTAGTGTTCATACCTCAGGGGTATCGTTAGCGCCGGCATGGAGCTCCGTCACCTCCGCTACTTCGTCGCCGTGGCAGAAGAGCTCAACTTCGGCCGCGCCGCGGCTCGTCTGGGCATCGCTCAACCGCCACTCAGTCGTCAAATTCAAAGGCTCGAGGTGGAGCTCGGGTTCAAGCTGTTCGACCGCAGCAAGCGCCGCATCGAGCTCACCTCGGCCGGCGCCGTCTTGCTCGGTCACGCCCGCGGCGTGCTCGAGAGCGTCGAGCTCGGCGTGCGCGAGGCGCGCCGTACGAGTGCCGGTGAACGCGGTCGCGTCGCCGTCGGCTACCCGTCGTCGCTCGCGTACACCGGGCTCGTCGGCCTGCTACGCGCCTTCCGTCTCGAGTTCCCCGACGTCGAGCTCACCGTGCGCGAGCTGCCGATGACGGGGCAGATCGAAGCGCTCAAGGCCGGCCAGCTCGACGTGGGGTTCATTCGCGGCCCGCTCTCGGACAAATCGCTCGCCGCCGAGTGCGTGCGCCGCGAGCCCCTCGTCATCGCGTTGCCCGCGGACCATCCGCTCGCGGGCCAGGCGCGGCTCAAGCTCGAGAAACTCGCGAGCGAGCCGTTCGTGTTTTTCCCGCGCCAACGCGCTCCCGCCTTCTTCGACTTGCTCGTCGCGCTCTGCCAGAAAGCCGGTTTCTCGCCGCGCATCTCGCAAGAAGCGCCGCAGGTGGACGTGCTGAGCCTCGTCGCGGCCGGCTTCGGCATCTCGATCCTGCCGGCGTCGGCCCGCGAGATCCGGCGCGCCGACGTCGTCTTCCGTCCGTTCGCGGGCGCGCCTTCGACCGAGCTCCTGCTCGCATGGCGGGCAGGCGATACTTCGCCGTCGCGACAAGCGTTCGTGAACCTCGTCCGGCGCGTCGGCGTGCGGCTCGAAACCGAAGAGCCGTGAACGCTCGGACCTAAATAAGCGAGAGTCGCACCGTCGAGTGCGTCTGCGGTTCTTGGCGCCGTGGTGCGAGCCAGACGCCCTCTTGACTACATCGCACCGCGGCGACGTCGCACGATGACTCGTGTTACCCTCTTCACATGCTTCGGCCGTATTCGTGGGTTTCGTCCGCTCTCGTTCTCGCGCTCGTGGCCGCGAGTCCGGGAGTCGCGTTCGCCGACGACGCTCCCGCGAGCGCCGCGCCGGCAGGCGCGCCGAGCGAAGCTGCGATTCGCGAAGCGAGCGATCACTACGAGGCCGGTCTCGCGCTCTACGCGGACGGCGAGTTCAAGCGCGCGGCCATCGAATTCGATCGCGCCTACGAGCTCGTGCCGAACTACCGCGCGCTCTACAACATCGGCCAGGTGCGCATTCAGCTGCATGACTACGCGCGTGCCAGCAAAGCGCTCAGGGCGTACCTCAAGGAGGGCGGCGAGAAGATCGACGCCGAGCGTAAAAAGAGCGTGAACGACGATCTCGAGATGCTCGCGACCCGCACCGCTCAACTCGCGGTCGAGAGCAACGAAGCGGGGGCCGAAGTGCTCGTCGACGGTGAGCTCGCGGGCACGACCCCGCTCGCGGAGCCGCTCCTGCTCGATACGGGCGACCACCGCATCGCCGTTCACAAAGACGGCTTCGACCCGCGTGAGGAGACGATCACGCTCGCGAGCCGCGATTCGCAGAGCATGCGCATCGACATCCGGCCGACGCCGGCGGAACGCTCGCCGGTCGTCGTGATGGCGCCGCAAGAGCAGCCGGGGGATCGCACGGCGTGGCTGTGGGGCACCTGGTCGGCGACGGCCGCGCTCGCCGCCGGCTCGGCCATCACGGGCGGCCTCGGCATCGGCGCCGCGAACGATTTGAGCCACCTGCGGTCCACGTACAATCCTTCCGCCCGCGCTCAGCTCGACTCCGCGCAACGTCGCGCGCAGACGCTCCTCGGCGCCGCGGACGTCCTCGGTGGCGCCGCCATCGTCACGGGCGGCATCGCGCTCTACCTCACGCTCTCGAAGCCCGCGGGCGCGAAAGAAAAAGAGAAGGACAAGTCGTCGCACCACGCGGAAGTGCGCGTGGGTCCGCGTTCGGTGGCGTTCTCGACGACGTTCTGAGCGGCGCAGTTTTCGCCGCTCAGGCGCAACCTGCCGTGGTTCCCGCGCATGCGGGACGCCTGGCCTGACGCGCGTCAGTGAGCGTGGCTTCCAAGGGTAGTCGGCGCCCAACCCACAAAAGCAAGCAAGCCAGGCGCGGTGAGCACCTGGCTTGCGAGCAATCTAACGATTACCCGAACAACGTCGGTTGATCAGGGACCGGTGCAGCTACCCCACGCGATCTGCTCGGCGTTACAGTAGGTATCCGCTTCGTCATTGTAGCTGAGCGCGTTGCCGTTCCCGTCACAGGTGTAGTGATCCGGGGTGGCGGCCGCCAGGCAGTTGATGAACGCGTCAGTGACGCCCGTGCACTGGTCCGGATAGTAGATGGTACAGAGACCAACTGCGCAATCCGTGATGTTGTCGCCAGTGCAGGTCGCGCCGCTAACCTGGGTGTTGCAGATGGCCTCGCACTTTGCCATCCGAACCTCGTCCGCGTTCGGCGCGCCAGCCTGGCCGCCGTTGCCCGCTTCGGACTGACCGCCGTTGGACTCGCCACCGGAGCCGGCGTTCGTCTCGCCAGCAGCCCCGCCGCCCGCGATGCCGCCGGTGCCACCGGTCGTGCCACCCGTGCCGCTCGAACCGCCCTTGCCGCCGGTCGAGCCACCGGTACCGCCGGTCGAACCGCCCGTACCGCCCGTCGAGCCACCGGTACCACCGGTCGCGCCGCCCGTGCCGCCGCCCGCAGAGCCACCTTTGCCGCCGGTGCCGCCCTTGCCGGCGCTTGCGCCGCCGCTGCCGCTGCCTGCCTTGCCGGCGGAGCCGCTCTTACCAGCGGAGCTCGAGCCTGCCTTGCCGGCAGTGCCGCCCGTGGAGGGGTTGGTGTTGTCGTCATCGTCCCCGCAAGCGAGCGGAAGCGAGACCAAGCCTAGGATCAAAGCAACGGTTATAGAACGATGGCCCATGGTGCGGTGGAGCCTAACCTCACCCCTGAAAGCAGGCAAGATTCTTCTCTCCTGAGAAGATAGAGCGAGAGCCAAGAATGTAGGTGCAGGGGCGCCCACCTCCGACCTCGCCCCCTTTTGCCCCACAGGCACCCCACCGATAGGTGGTGTCGTCTCATCTCTTCGGTGGGCTCGCGCGTCTCGATCCGAAGCACAGCGTGAGACACGCGAGACGAACGCGGCGAAACCCCGACAAAGCGCCGTGAGGGCGCGCTCAAACGGCGCGGCACGATTTTCTCGCGCGCCCTCTTATTCCTCGCGGGTGATGGACCGTTGGGAGCGTCCACTTTTCGGTCCGTGCACATGTCGAACGGGCGAGTTGTGCATTTGGCGCCGTGTTGTGCACCCGCAGTCACTCACCGCCTCGCACCTCGGACGTCGCCGTCGTTCGCTGTGCGGCCGCGTCGTGCGCGCAGCACCAAACCGCATATTTCTCGGTGTTTTCTGACGAGTGACAGGCTGATTCATAGGGTCTCTAAAAAAGCGCCGAATTACCTACGTGTAGGCGCGCGAGAGAGTGAGTTCGGCACGGCACCTGCAAAAGGACTCCCCGAACTCACTGAGGAGGTTCAGAAATCATGAAGAAGTTTGCTCCCCTAGTCATCACCGCCGCCGCCATGGCTTTCGCAGGTTGTTCCGCCGAGACGGGTACGCCGTCCGCGATGCAGACTGCTCAAGACACGCAGGCCACCTGTGCCAACCCTGAAGGCACGAACGCTGCCATCGCAGCACTCACCGAAGCGATCACGCACGAGCTCCACCGCTGGCAGATCACGACCGACTTCTACGTCGGTACCGGCACCAACAACCAACAGGTGCTCAAGCTCACGAGCGCGGGCCTCCAGGCCTGCGGCGGCAGCTGCCCCGAGACGCAGAACATGCTGTCCTTCCAGGACTCCACCATGGATCAGACGCTGATCATGGACGGTACCCGCGTCAGCTCCTGGTCGTACGCGTCACGCGTCGTGACCGGTTTCGGTAACCAGGTCTCGTGCCAGCGCAACAACCAGTGCCCGTTCCCCGCGCACGTGTTCGGCTTCCGCAATGGCGCGTGGGTTCAACCCACCGTCGCCGCGGGCGCTTGTGACACGCTCTTCACCCACGTCGTGAGCGCGCCCGGTGGCGCTGCGCTGACTGCCACGCAGGTCGGCCAACTCAAGAACGCGCTCGTCTGGACGACGGGCAACGGCCCGAACCCGTACATCGCGTACCAATCGACCGCGAGCACGGTCTCGATCGACCCGAGCGGCGGCGTGAACACGCCCAGCACGCCGCCCGGTGGCGTGTACGGCTGCAACCCGTTCGACAACACCATGAACCTGACCGGTTTGGCCTGCACCTGCGACACGACCGGCATCACCGGCGTGCTCAAGCAGACCAAGCCGGTCGCGCAACCGAACCAGTACTACTGCGTCGCTCACCTCTGATATTTGGTGGTGACGAAGTCGAACCAGTAACTCTGTGAGTTCACGAAAGCGGGCCACCCTTCGGGGTGAGCCCGCTTTCGGTCGTTTGTAGTCCATGTGCGACAACGTCGCCTGTCACCCTAAAGAGTGAGCAGACGCCCGACGTAGACGTCGCGCGAACGCTAGCCGACCGGCGACGCAAGGACGCACTCGAACGCGCGCCCCGGCGACGTGAGCTTGCGCTGAACGCTCAGACCGAGCGGCGACGGCGCAGGAAGCTCAGCGCAGCGAAGGCGAAACCGAGGGCCGGCCACGGCGTCGAAGCGTCCGTGCGCCCGGTTCGGCAGGTGCAGCTCGGATCACGACGTGACCCGCTGCCCTGGCTCTCCGCACCGGCTTCCGACGACGTGTCGTCGCCCATGGTGGTGTCACCACCGGTGCCGCCGGACGACCCGCCGACCGCGCCCGAACCGCCCGTCGCGCCCGAGCTGCCGCCTCCGACTCCCGTGCTTCCACCGCTCGCGCCCGTCCCGCCCGTCGTCGCTGCGGGCGCACCGGCGTCGCCTGGAGCGCCCGACGTGCCCGAGTCCCCGGCCTGCCCCGCGGCTCCGCCCTCACCGCCGCCCGTTACGGGCGTGACTTCCACAATGGGCTCCTCACCGACCGAGGTCAGCGCCATGCGGATCATGTCCTCGTAGGGGGCGACCTGCGTGTAGACGTTCCGGATGTCGGGGCCTGTGCACGAATTCGTGCTCAAGAGGGAGTACACGCCGATTTCAGCCCCAGTGTCCTGGGAGAACAGGGGGCCGCCAGAATCGCCGTGGCAGGAGCCCTCGCCGGTCGTGACGGTTCGAGGCGAGACGCCCGGGTCGCCGGCGACGACCGAGTTCGGCGAGCCGACGCCCAAGATCGTGAGGTCGTCGCGCTCGTTCCGTCCGGTATCGTGATTGTTCTCGTCGAGGCCGTAACCGACGGCGCGCACCGACTCCCCGTCCTTGGTCGAGCGAGTGAACCGTAGACTCACGGGCGGAACGTCGACGGGGACCGGGCCGTCGAGCACGACGACAGCAAGATCGTCCCGGCAGACGACCGGCGAGTTCGTCCCGTAGATCGTCTTGCCGTGGACGCCGGTAGCCTTCGGCGCCGCGCCGATAGAGACCGTGATGGTCGACGGGTCGACCGTGGGTCCGATCATTCCGCCCGAAGAGCCGGGCGCCAACGTACCGTCGGATCGGCAATTGAAGCTCTGCACCAAGTTGATTTGACTGACGCAGTGGAGGGCGGTGACGAGGACGTCGGGCGCAATGAGCGCGGCGGTGCACGCAATGCCGTTCGCCGAGAGGGACACGACCGCGTCATCACTCGGGGCCGACGCGTCTCCGTGCACAATCGGAGTCCGCTCCTGTTCGACCGGCGCGGGCAAGCTGCCGTCCGTGCAGCCCAGAACGAGCCCGCTCAGGCAGATGCCCGCAAACGCAACGCCGACGCGTTTCACTGCATTCCGTCGAAGGTGAAGCAGTGGACCGGATCGATCTTGCCCGTCAACGTCGCGGGCGGTCCCGCGTCATACCGCATCTGGTCCGAGTAGTAGTTACCGACTGAATCCAAGCACCAAATACTCGCGGGGTCGGTACGACCGCCGAACTCGTCCCAGGCCGGAGGACCCATGGCGCCGACGAGCTCGATCTTCTGCTTCGAGCTCTGACTCAAGGCAGTGACGTACGTCGCGAGATCGTCGCTCGGACCCACGTCGACGACGGGCGTGCCGGAAGTCGTGGTGATGACCCGCTTCAACCCCGCCACGATACCGCTGCCGGTGATCGGAACCCGAGCGGCAGCGATGCCGTACATCAGGTACCAGACCGGATCGTAGAAGTTTTCGTAGCCGGGCGCCGGGGTGTTGTACACGGCGTTCCAGCGCGCCTGGTACGCTTGGTTCACGCTCTGATCGAGCGCGCTCGGCCAGTTCACGCCGAGAATGCGCTTGTTGAGCGGCGTTTGCGGGGGCGTCGCCGTCGTCGAATGGTCGGTCCGGATCAGCGTCGACATCTGCGTGTCGTTGTAGTCGAGCGCGCCGAGGATGTAGAACGGCCGTGATTGCGTCGTGCCGTCCCAGCCGCTCTCGACGCCCGGGATGATGTATTTGAGCATCTCCTCTTTGGTCGAGCCGATCACGATGTGCGGCTTGAAGCTCAGAATGCGCGCAATCGCCGTTGCCTGCGTGTCCGTCGGGTCCGTGTAGGACGACGTGACCGACATCGCGTCGTAGGTTTTGGGATCGGCGTTCAGGTTGTCGGTCGTGGACGCGCCGTTGATCTGCAGATTCGCATCGAGATAGAGCGAGGTATCGTGGAGGAACGGCTCGTCCGTCGCCTCGACGTGGGAGACCTTCACGCTCTCCGTCGCGCCGAGCACCGCGTTCATCTTCAGGTGATCGACCACCATGTCGAACAGCGGCTGATACGAGACGGACAGATCGTTGGCACCCGACAGCTCGTGCCAAAGCAAACCGTCGTCCGGCTCGTCGATCAGCGCCTGATCGGAGTAGAGCGTCTGGATCATGAACGTGCCGTTCGGATGGCCGACGTTTTCCCAGACGTAGTGCTGATCCTGCAGCAGCAGCGTGGCCACGACGCCAGGCACCTGCAGCTCTTCCATCAAGTGCTTGGCGGGCGCGAGCAGCTTCTCCTGCACATCGTAGTTCCAGTTGCACAGGACCATCACGAGCTCGTGGCGCTTCGGGGAACCGGAGAGGACACCGCCCGTCTTCTGTGAGAATTCGCTGAGCGCCAAATCGTAGTTACGACCGAGCGTATCGATCGACACGCCGCTGATCGGCGCAAACCCGCCCAGGATGATCGCGTCCGTCGACTTCAACGCATTCCAGCGGCCGTTGTCGCTGATCGGCAAGACGACCGGACAATCTTCGCTTTTCAGCGGTACACAGGTGCCGTCTACGCAAGCGCGCGGGTTCGCATCCGAATCGTCCGGGTGAGCCAGAAAACAGTCGTTGTGCGTCGCGCACTCGGGGCCCTGCGTCATGCCCGCGGCGCCCGCGTCACCGCCGGTGGTCCCGCTGCCGCCCTTACCGCTCGTCCCCCCTTTGCTGGTCGAACCGCCTTTCCCGCCGGTACTACCGCCGGCTCCGCCCGTTCCGCCCACCGCCGACGACCCGCCCACCTCCGGTAGAGCGCCCGCATCGCCGCCGGTGCCGCCCGTCACCGTACCGCCCGACCCGCCGTTGGTACCGCCGGTGCCCCCAAACAGCGTGCCTCCCGTGCCGCCGTCCGCGCCGGTGCCGCCCGTCCCGCCGCTACCGCACAAGGACTTGATGCCGCACGCGCAAACGCCTGAGTTGCACACCATCCCCGGACCGAAGTGATCGCAATCCGAGTTCGTGCTGCATTGGTCCGGGCTCAAGTCGTAAACGAGCGAGCAGCTCGGACCGAGCACCAGAAAGAACGGCAAGAGACCCACGGCGCGTGAAGCAAAGGTTTTCCGCATGCTCGACTCGCGATCCTAGCTCGGGCGTCCCGTGCGCTCAACACGAGACACCGAGAAATCCTCGCGGCGCACGCGTGCGCGCACACACCCACGTGTCGGTTCAAAATCGCTTCCGTAAGCGCGCTTCACGCGCGGCGCGCGCGCGGCACCAGGGTCGTCACGACACGCGTGACGCACGCGACGTCGCCCACGAACGTGACGCCATCATCGACACCTCACACGCGCGAAACGCAGCGCAAGAATCCACGCCCCACCTGGATACGGTGTGGGTGTTTCTGCGCCACGCGCACACTTCTAACTCCGCCACACCAGCGCCGCTGCTTTCTCCAACAAGAGCCGCTTTTCTCGCGCATTTTTCGTCATCGCGGCCGCTCGTTCGAGCTCGGCGCGCGCCTCGCCGAAGCGCCCGACCTTGGCGAGCAAATCGCCGCGCACTGCCGGCAACAAATGATAGCCGGTGAGCAGCGGCTCGGAGGCGAGCGCTTCCACGAGCGGCAGTGCCGCCGCCGCACCCTCGGCCATCGAAACCGCGACCGCGCGATTGAGCTCGACGATCGGCGACGGCGTCAGGCGCAAGAGCTCCCCGTACAGCACGACGATGCGGCGCCAATCCGTGTCTGCTGCCGTACGCGCCCGCGCGTGGCACGCCGCCAGCGCGGCTTGCAGCACGTAAGGCCCCGGCTCGAACGTGAGGCTCACGGCGCGCTCGAGCGCCGCCAGCCCGCGTGCGATGAGGGCGTGATCCCAGAGCTCGCGGTTCTGCTCCAGCAGCAAAATCGGCTCGCCTTCGGCCGAAACGCGAGCTTTCGCGCGTGACGCCTGGATATCCATCAATGCGAGCAAGCCGAACACCTCCGGTTCGTCGGGAGCGAGCCCGGCGAGCGTGGTCCCGAGGCGTTGGGCGTCCTCGCACAGGTGCGGCCGCATCCAATCGTCGCCGCTCGTCGCCGAATAGCCCTCGTTGAACACGAGGTAGACGACCTCGAGCACCGACGCGAGCCGCGGCGCGAGCTCGTCGCCGCGCGGCACCTCGAACGGCACCGCCGCGTCCGCGAGCGTCCGTTTCGCACGCACGATGCGCTGCGCGATCGTCGGCTCCGGCACCAGAAACGCGCGCGCGATCTCCTCGGTCGTGAGCCCCCCGAGCAGCCGCAACGTCAGCGCCACGCGCGCCTCCGTCGACAAAAGCGGATGGCACGCGATGAACACGAGCCGCAACAGATCGTCGCCGATCACGTCGTCCACGGCCGTTTCGAGCTCCCGCGCGCGCGCCGCCCCGAGCTCGTCCTGTTCGCGACCGAGCACTGCGTGATCGCGCTCGACGCGCTTGTCGCGCCGGAGCACGTCGATGGCGCGGCGCTTGGCCGTCGCCATCAGCCACGCGCCGGGCTTCTCGGGCGTCCCGTCGCGGGGCCAATGCTCGAGCGCCGCCACGAGCGCATCCTGCGCGAGCTCCTCCGCGAGCCCCACGTCGCGCAGCATCCGCGTGAGCCCCGCGACGAGCTTCGGAAACTCGACGCGAAAAACGTCCTCGAGCGGGGTGCGCGGCGCGGGCGGGCTCACCGCTCGCAATCTGGCCGACGTTCACGTCGGTGCGCAAGACGGTCCGCGTCGCGGGCTCGGCGCAGCCGCGTTTACTCGGTAACGAGGCCGATTTTCGCGTCGTAACGCAGGTGCCCGTACTCGGGGTCGTCGAACTCGATGCTGTAGTCGTTCGGCGCTTTGATCAGCGCCGTCGACTGCCCGCGCCAGAGCGGGCGGGCGCCCTTTTGCTTGCCGAGCTTCACGCGCACGGCGTCGTCACCCTCGGCTACGAGCTCCACCATGCCGACCGACACTTCGCGCAGGGCGGAGCCGCTGCGCTTGTAGACCAGGAGCTGGACCGATTTTTCCCAGTCTTTCTTGTCGTCGGGGCCGCGCTTGAAGCGGATCACGTCGCCTTGAAACGCGTCGCGCGCTTTTTCCTCGCAGGCGTGGGCGCGCTCCGGATCCTTGTCCTTGCCGCAGCTTTCGGCCGCTCGTTGCTTGGCGTCGGAGTTCGCGTAGTCGATGAGGAACGCCGCGTCGCGCGCCGTCATGATGTCGATCGCCTTCTGCGAACGCCCCGGCCCGTTGTCGTCGGCGGCGGCCGGTGCGGGCGTGGGTGGAGGCGCGGGCGCGACGGGCGGCGGCGCGGCAGTCGCGGGCGGGGGTGCGCTCGCGACCGGCGGCGGCGCGGGCGCGACGGGCGCGGCGCTCGGCGCGGCTGGCGCTTCAGCGGGCGGCGGCGAGCCACACGCCGCGAGCACGAGTGCGACGCCTGGACCCCCCAAAAACCTCGAACGGAGCGAGCTCTGGCGCATGCGCCACGAGCATAGTCCGAGACGGCGCCGCGTCCCTAAATTCGCGCGGTCACGGCGAGCGGGTGACTCGCGGGCGTCGCTTCGATCTCACCGGCGCGGATCATCGCTGCGGACACTTCGCCGTAGGCCGCAACCCACGCAGCGCGGACCTCACCGTTGAATTCCGGTCCCAGCACCTGGGCGAGCGTGAAGAGCAGCGCGTCTCCGACGGAGTCGAAATGCGCGCGCTGCACGCCGTAGCTCTGGTGGCTTTGGCCGAGGTTCGCGAGGTAGCTCGTGGGGTCGATCCCGACGCGGTAAAAATCGACGATCTGCGCGAGCGAGCTCATGAGCTTTCGCTTTTGCGACTCGAGGTCGGCTTGAAACATCGGGCGCAGCTCGGGCGCCGTCATGAAGAGCCGGGCGTAAAAGATCGTTGCGGCTTCGGTCTTGTTCGCGCTCACGCGTGCAAAGCTCGCAGCCAAAAGCTCAATCGTCTTCGCGTTCATGGTCGTCCGCGCCCATACGGCTCTCGCGACCGGCAAGTTAATTGCGGCCGCACACGCGCTAAAAACCGGAACAAACCCGCGGCACTGCGGCCGCCTCTTTTGTACGAACGCCGCTTGACGGCTTTCCTCAGCGCCCACCGCTTACGTCGAGGAGCGCGCCCGTCGTGAAGGCCGCCTCGGTCGACGCAAGCCAGAGGATCGCGAACGCCACCTCCTCCGCCGTGCCGGCGCGCTGGACGGGAATGGCGCCGGCGAGGCGTGTCGCGCGTTCGGGATCGCCGGCGCGCGCGTGAAACTCCGTGGCGATGATGCCGGGGCGCACGGCGTTCACTCGAATGCCCTCGGCCGCGACTTCGCGCGCGAGCCCGAGCGTGAGCGTATCGACGGCGCCCTTCGACGCCGCGTAGTCGACGTACTCGCCGGGGGAGCCGAGGCGCGACGCGGCCGACGACAGATTCACGATGACGCCACCGGCGCCGCCACGCCGCGTCGACATGCGACGCACCGCTTCCCGCGAGCAGAGCAACGTGCCGAGCACGTTCACCGCGAGCACCTCTTCCATGCGCGCCGCGTCCATGTCCTCGAGGCGCGCTTGAGGGTGTGCGATCCCGGCGCTGTTCACGAGCACGCTCGGTGCGCCGAGCTCGCGTTCGACGGTTTCGAAAAAGCCCACGACGCTCGCTTCGAGCCGCACGTCGACTTGCGCGGCGCTCGCATGGCCGCCGCGCTCGCGGATCGAAGCGACGACGCCATCCGCCTGAGCAGCGTTCGCCCGATAGCCGACGGCGACGGCATGGCCGCGCTCGGCCGCAAGCAGCGCCGTTGCCGCGCCGATGCCGCTGTTTCCGCCCGTGACGACGATGACCTTCGACATCTTCGCTCCGTGTTCGCGTAGCGGAGTAGCACGGCGATGCTACCTTGCTGCCATGGTGTTCGGGACCGGCCGACGCTCGCGCCCCTGGGCGAGCGCTGCGCTCGTCGTCTTCGCGACGAAGCTGCTCGCGAGCTGCGGCGGCACGAGCGAGCACTCGACCCCGATGGGCGTCCCGAACCCACCGGCTTCGGCGGGCGCGACGGGTGGCAACGCCGCAGAGGGCGGCGCCGGGCGCGGCGCGACGAGCGGTTCCGACAACAGCGGCGCACGCGGGGGCTCGGCAGGTCAGGCGGGCAACGGCGGCGACGCGGGCACGCGTGCGGGCGGCGCGGGCTCGGGCAGCGGCGGCGGTTCGGGACACAGCGGTTCGGAACAGGGCGGCGCGAGCGGCACGGGCGGAACCGGTGCGAGCGGCCGTAGCGACGGCGGCGGCAGCGGACGCGCAGCAGGCGGACGGGACGGCGCGAACGGAGGCTCCGGTGGCTCGAGCGGACGCGCCACGGGCGGTACCAGCTCGACCGTCGGCGGCGCGGGCCCGATGCCCGGATTCGCCTGCTACGCCACGGCGCGCTGCGACCCCGGCGAGCGCTGCGTCGATTGCAATCAAGGCGACATCACGAACGGGCTCTGCGCGCCGGACCCGACGAGCGATCCCGACGGCTACCGGAGCGCGACTGCCGCGTGTCTCACCGTCGGCTCCAAGTACAGCGACTGCGACGGCCCGGAAGACTGCGTGAGCGGACAATACTGCGTGATCGCGGGCACTCACCCAGCCGGCGTCTGCCAAGCGGATCCGGCGCCCGAGCCTGCGGCATGCTGCTTTACCTGCGACGCGGGGCCGGTCTGCACGCTCTGCTGGGCGGACGAAGACTGCCCTGCGGGCTATTTGTGTACGCCGAACGCCGCGTCGCCGAACAACGTCGGCGGGTGTCACGTCGCCGAGTGAGCTCGAATCCGACGTGCCGATTCCAGGGTCGGGCATGTAGCTTGCTTTCCCTTCGCGGCATGGCTGCCCATCCGCTTTCTGACCAGCTTTCCGAACTCACCGCCTACGCCGCGCCGGCTATGGCGCTCCCCGCTATCGGCTACGGTGTGGCAGGTATGCTCGGCCGCGGGCCGCGGCTTCTCCAGCGACACTCGTGGTTGGCAGCGGCGCTCGCCTGCGGCGGCGTGGTGATGCTGGCCAAATCGCAGTTCGATCGGTTCTGGACCGAGGAACCGGAGTACAAGGTCGAACGTGTACTGGGCGGTCTCGAGCTACGAGCTTATCCGCCGCGCGTCGTGGCCGAGACGATCGTCGAGACCAATTCGTTCGACGAGGGGCGCGAGGAGGGCTTTCGGCGCCTCGCCGCTTATCTCTTCGGAGCGAACGTTGCGGGCGAGCACTTTTCGATGGCGGTCCCCGTCACGCTTGCACGCCGGCACGCGTCCTCGAGCGAACGCTTGCGCCGGAGGGAGCCCGTCACGCTCTCATCGTCGACCAACGGCTACGTCATGTGCTTTCCCATGCCGAGCGATCGCAGACTCACGACGCTGCCGCGCCCGAAGGACGAGCGCATTCTCTTGCGTCGCAAGCCGTCCGAGCGCGTCGCCGTGCTGCGCTTTCGCGGGACCTACGCGGGAGCGCGCATCGAGGAAAAGGAGCGCGAGCTCATCACGCGCGTCCGCGCCGAGGGCCTCACGCCGCACGGCGAGCCCACCTTCGCCGGCTACGACTCACCCGTGGCGCTACCGTTCCTGCGCCGCGTCGAGGTGTGGGTCGGCGTCAGCTGAACGGCTTTAAGCATGAGTCGTCAGGTTCAACTCCTCGAGCGTCTACGGCGGTTGCGAACCCGGGTGAGCGACACGGACGAGCGCGCTCGAGAGTTGGACGCGATCCTCGACCTCGCCAGCAATGTCCTGGGAGCGGCGGAGGACGACGGAACGCGATCCACCCAACTCGAGACCCTGCTCGGGGAGCTGCGCGCCACTGAACGAGCCCAAAGCGAGGTTCTCTCGATCGCTGCGTACGACATCCGGAACGCGCTCGGGCCCATCGTAGCGGCGACCCAACTCCTCGGAACCGAAGAAGGCTCGCTCGGGCGTCACACGATGATCCTCGAGCGTCATACGCGGCATCTCACGATGCTCGTCGACAACATGCTCGAGATGGCGGTCGCGACGCCGGGCGACGCGACGTCACTCCGGAAGCTGGTGGAGATGCAAGACGTACTTGCGCGCGCGATCGAGGTAGCGACCCCCTTCATCATGGACCGGAAGCTCGTACTGACCTGCGCGAGCGAAGACGAGCCCGTTTGGTTCGATGCCGATCGTGAGCGACTGATCCAGGTGTTCACGAACCTGCTCGTCAACGCGGCGAAATCCACGCCGGCAGGGGGCGAGCTTCGCGTCGAGCTCGATGCGAAGCTCGACGAAGTCGTGATTCGAGTCGTCGACTCCGGGGTGGGCATCGCCCGTGAGATGTTGCCGTACGTCTTCGAGGTCCTTTCACCCGAGAAGAAACGAGGGAACGTCTTCGAGACGCCGGGGTTCGGTATAGGACTCGCCGTCGTCCGCAACGTGGTCGAGCTTCATGGCGGAAGTGTCGAAGCCCAGAGCGAAGGCGCGGGACGCGGCTCGACGTTCGTCGTCCGGATGCCGCGCGCACGCGCAGAAGGCAGAGCCGATCTGAGGACGATGCCCGACGCGCCGTTCGAGATGGCGCCCTCGCTTCACGGCAAAACGGTGCTCGTGGTCGATGATCACCAAGACGCGGCCGAAATGGTCGCTGAAATGCTCGAGCACCACGGCTGCATCGTCCACGTCGCCCACGACGGCCACGAAGCGCTCGAACGGGCCCACACTACCCGGCCTGACGTGGTTCTCCTCGACCTCGGGTTGCCCGGCATCGGTGGGTACGACGTTGCTCGTCGCTTGCGAGCCGATCCCGTGCTCGAGGGGACTAAAATCGTCGCGCTGACGGGCTACGGAGAGGATTCCGATCGGCAACGGTCGCTCAGCGCCGGCATGGATGCGCATCTCGTGAAGCCGGTGGACAGCGCGGCCCTCCTCGAGATCGTGCGCAGGGCGCGGACAACGTAGGCGCGCGTCCCCGACACCGCTGAGCACGTTCGCGGGCCGACCAGCTGAGAGGCGGCGATTCTCGTGTTGGCACAATCACTGCTCAAACGGGTCCCGGACACTGTTACGGCAATCCCGGAGGATCGGGAGGCCGTCCCGGACGCGTAAGTGCCCGTCCCGGACACGGGGAAGCCCGTCCCGGACACGGGTGAGCCCGTCCCGGACATGCCGGACCGGTGGCCAAACAGCGACAACACAAGAAGGGAACGCCATTAATCGGTGCCCCGCGCTCGCTCCCGCACCGCACGGCGGATGGTGCTCACGAGATCTCCGACGTTGACGGGCTTGAGCACGAAGCGGTCCGCCCCGATCGACGCGAGTCTGCGCCACTCTTCGGGGCCGCCGGTCGCCGTCAGCACGATGATGGGCACGGCGCGCGCGTCCGCACGCGAGCGCAAGACGCGAGTGAGGCTTGCGCCGTCGACGTCCGGCATCTGTAGATCGGAAATCACGACCGTTGCAGGCTTTCGCTCGAACGCCGCGAGCGCCTCCGCGCCGTCGGCGACACATTCGATTTCGGCGCCTTCGAACTCGGCGCCCAGCGCAAGCTCGAGGATCTCACGTTGGTCCGGGTCGTCCTCGACGACGAGAATGCGCGTCGGTTCGAACGCGCGACGCTTGGCGGCCAAGAGCTCGCGCCGGAAGGCTTCGACGCTCGGCGTGCGCTCCTCCGGCACCTTCGCGAGCGCGCGCACGAGCACGTCGTCGAACGCCTGCGGCAAGCCGGGGCGCAGGCTCGTCGGACGCGGCACCGGCTCGACGAGATGGAGCGCCGTGAGCGTGACGCCCTGGCTGGCCTGAAATGGCGGCCTGCCGACGAGGAGCTCGTACGCCACGCACGCGAGAGAGTAGAGGTCGCTCAGCGGCGTCGCGTCACCTTGCCCGTGGAGAATTTCGGGCGCCATGTATCCGGGGGTGCCGACCACCTCGCGCCGCGTTCCCTCGTCGCGGTACGAAGCCGCGAGTCCGAGGTCGCCGATGCGAAGACGCGATTCGCGATCGATCAGCAAATTGCCGGACTTGATGTCGCGATGCACCGTGCCCGCGTCGTGAATCGCCGAAAGTCCGCGCGACGCCTGCTCGAGGAGACGGAGCGCCACGTCGAGCTCGAGCGGGCCGCCCACTTCGTCGACGAAGCGATCGAGCGTCTTGCCGTCGACCAGCTCCATCGCGAAGTAGGGCGCGCCGCCGTGCTCCCCGAACGAGTAGATGGTCACGACGTTCGGGTGGCTCACGAGCGCCATCGCGTGCGCTTCCTGCTGGAAGAGCGAGCGAAATCCGGGTGACAAGAGGTTCGGGCGAATCAGCTTCAGCGCCACGCTGCGCCCGAGCTTTTCGTCGAAGGCGCGGAGCACGACGCCCATGGCGCCGCCGCCGATCATCTCTTCCACCCGATAGGTGCCGGCGACGACTTCGCCGAGGGCCGGCATCTGATCGCTTCCAACCCCGTCCACCTCACCAAGCTCGGCAGGTTCGGTCAGTGGGACCAAGGAGATTTCGGTCAGGGTCGAGAAGCTCACGGTACTCGAGCCTCCTCCCTTGCACGACGCGTGCGAGGCCACGCCGCGTGCCCACTGAAGCGCTCGGACCGCCGTTATTCGCGATAACGGCGCTTTGGTTGCGCCCCCGACACATGAAACTCCGTGCAAACTGGCCACGCGCGAGCCATTTCGGCATAGCGGCAGTGGGGCTTTTTGCGGCGCGCGTCCCTTTCGCTTCGCGGGTCGAGCGGATATCGTCCGCGCTTGTCGTCGTGATGATGGCCGGGATCATCCGTTGGCTCGAGGCCGCCGTCGGCGCCGTACCCGCGCCGTTCCTCGAGGTTTGGGGGCGGCTCGCCTACCTCTTCGGTGCCGCCCTGGCGCTCTGCGCGTTCGGCGGCTTCACGTTTCGGCTCGGGGGCGCCTGGCGCTTCGGTCGCCAGCGACAGAATTGGGACGCGCGGGCGCTCTGGAGCATGCCGCTCACGTTCGTCCTCATCACGGCGAGCGGCTACGCGGGCTCCTTCGTCGTCCTCGTGCCGGGCGCCCAGACGTTCGAGTCGCTGAAGGACCTCGCCGTCTTCGTCTGTATCCTCTGCTTCGGCTACCCCGCGTTGATCACGGTCCCGTTCGCGTACGGCGTCTCCGATCTGGTCGAAGGCGTCCCGCCCGAATTCTTACTGGATTGGCTCGCCGGCTACTTCATCAACCCGGCGTGCTTCTGGATCGCCTACGAGCTTTTCGGCAAAAATCCCGACTTTCGACGCGCGCGCACCTGGGCGCTCTACGCGCTTTTCGTCGCGCTCTTCATGGTCACGGAGCCCATCCTCTGGGGCTACGTGTGCTCCGACAAGTTCACGCCGGAGATCTCCTACCGGAACATCACGCCCGCGCTCCTCTTCACGACGGCGGTCACGTGGGTCATGGCGCCGCTCGCCATGCTCGGTGCGCTGCCGCTCGCGCGCCGCCTGGGGCTCTTCTGGGCCGAGATCCCGGAGCACGTGCGCGAGGCGCCGCTCGGCGGCGATCCGGTGTGGGAATCGGGCCGGCGCGGCGCGGAGCCCGCGACGACCGAGCCGACGCGCGGGATGCCGATCCGGCTCTTCATCCTCGCGCCGTTCATCGGGCTCGTGCTCGTCATGGTTGCGGCCGCGGCCTACGTGACGCTCGCGAGCGCCGAGGACGACGCGACGAAGCTCGCGAGCCGCTTGCACCAGGAAGTCTCCGAGAACATCAACCTCAGGCTCGACGAATACCTGACGTCGCGCTCCGAACACGACCGCGTGCCCGCGCGCGGTGAGCTCGATCGGCTGCTCGCCGCGCTGCCCATCGCCAAGGAGGGGCGCGCGTTCGTGCTCGACGGCGCGGGCCGCTACGTCGCGGAGTCGCGCGCGAACGACGCGATCATCACTGCCGCGCGCAGGAACCTGACGGAGCGCTACGGCGCGCCGGCGAGCCTCACTGCGCCGGTCGAGTTCAGCTTCGATCACATCACCGCGCGACCGCTCGCGCGCGAAACGTGGCTCACCCTCGCCGCGCCCTACGCCGATCGCGCGGGCGGGCACGCCGATTGGACGGTCGTCACGGTGCTGCCCGAGGCCTACTACCTCGCGGGGATCCGCGCCGGCCACAGCCGCTCGGCGCTCGTCTTCGCCGTCGCGCTCTTGCTCGCGCTCGCGGCGGCGGGGACGATTGCGTCCAACGTCACGGGGCCGCTCGGACGCACCGCACGCGCGGCGCGCACGCTCGCGCTCGGTGATCTCGCGACCCGCGTGCCGGGCAGCCACCTCACGGAGCTCGACACGCTCGCGCGCTCTTTCAACGACATGGCCGACGAGCTGGCCCGCTCCTTCGCTGCGCTGAAAAAGGAAGTCGAGACCCGCAAAGAGACCGAGCTCGAACTCAAGGCGAGCGAGTCACGCGTACGCAAGAGCGAGGTGCGCCTGGAAGATCTCGTACGGCAGCGCACGCTCGCGCTCGAGCAGGCGCGCGACGAAGCGGACGCGGCCAACCGCGCCAAATCGACGTTTCTAGCGAACATTTCGCACGAAATCCGGACGCCGATGAACGCGATTTTGGGCTTCGGTCAGCTCGTCGAGCGTGACAGCGAGCTCACGCCGGAGAATCGCGCGCGCGTCGCCAAGATCATGGCGAACGGCTATCACCTGCTCGACCTCATCAACAACGTCCTCGCGCTCTCGAAGATCGAGGCCGGGCGTATGGAGGCGACGCTCGCTCCGACCGATCTCGTCGCGCTCGTGCGCGGCGTCGACGCCACCGTCCGGCGTTGGATGACGGAAAAGGGCGTCGCATTTCGCATCGAGGGACTCGAAGTGGTGCCGCGCTATGTGCGCACGGACGCCGGCAAGCTCAAGCAAATCCTGCTCAACCTGCTCGGCAACGCCGCGAAGTTCACGGCCGAGGGCGGCGTCGTGCTCCGGCTCGCGCCCCTCGCGAGCGGGCGGCCGGGCGCGCGCTTCGAAGTCGCGGACACCGGCGTCGGCATCGCGGAGGACGAGCTCGCAAACGTGTTCGAGCCGTTCGCGCAGACGAAGAGCGGCGTGATCGCGCAGACGGGCAGCGGGCTCGGCGCGGCAATCAGCCGGGATTTCGCGCGTTTGATGGGCGGCGAGCTCGAGGTCGAGAGCAAGCTCGGCGCGGGCACGACGTTCGTGCTGACGCTACCGCTCGAGCCGTGCTCGGCCGAAGACGTCGCGACGGAAGGAGAGCCGGCCGGCGCCGTCCTCGGCATCGGCGAGCGCGGCGCACCCGTCCGCATCCTCGTCGTCGACGACGAGCGCGACAACCGCGCGCTCCTCCACGAGATCTTGAGCAAGGTCGGCATCCTCGTGACGGAGGCGCGCGACGGGGCGAGCGCGGTCGAACGCTTCGCCGAAGTGAAGCCCGACCTCGTGCTCATGGACGTGAAGATGCCGGGCGTCGACGGCGTGGAGGCGACGCGCCGGATCCGCGCGACCGCCGAAGGCGGGAGCGTGCCGATCGTGATGTTGAGCGCGTCGGTGTTCCAGGAGGACCGCGCCGAGGTGCTGGCCGGGGGCGGCAACGCCTTCATCGCGAAGCCCTTCCGCGAATCGGAAATTTGGGACGCCGTCGAGCGCCACCTCGGCCTCACGCTGCATCGCCGCCCGCACCGTTCGACGCCGCCCCCGGCCCCGCCGCTCACGCGCGAAGAAGTGCAAAGGCTCGGACCCGAAGTGGTCGGAGCGTTGCGCCAAGCGCTCGAGCTCGGCTACGTGGCGCGCATACCCGCCATCCTCGCGGCTTCGGCGCCCCGACACCCGCGGGCAGTCGCCGAGCTCTCACAGCTCGCTCGCGATCTCGAGCTCGAGACGCTGGCACGTTTGGTCGCGCCGGCCGAGCCGCCACGCAACCCGGGTTCGCGGAACTAGCTCTCGCTCGGCGCTGGCGCTGGCGCTGGCGCTGGCGCGGGCGTGGGCGCAGGCGCGGGGAGCTCGAACCAGAAGGTCGCACCCGCCGGCACGTGGTCGTCGATGCCGATGGCGCCGCCGTGCGCGTCGATCGCGTACTTGCAAAACGCAAGGCCGAGCCCGGCCGAGTGATAACGCGCGTCTCGGCGTGTCGTCACCGCGCCGAACTTCTCGAACACCCTCGCGCGCATCTCCTGCGGCACGCCGGCGCCCGAATCGGAGATCGTGATGCGGACGCGACCGGCGCTTTCCGTGCCCGCAACCTCGACGGCGCCGCCCGCGGGCGTGTGTTTGACGGCGTTGCTCAGCAGGTTTTCGACGACGCGGCAGACGAGGGCGCGGTCACACGTCGCCTCGAGCGCGCCAGGAACGGCGACGCGAAAGACGCGCTCGCGATCGAGGACGCCCACGCCCGCGACGGCGTCGCGCAGGATCGGCGCGAGATCGCAGCGCTCGCGTTTGAGCTCGAGCTTGCCTTGTTCGAGCCGGCTCACGTCGAGCAAATCGTTGGCCAAACCGCGCACGGTGTCGGCGGCGCGCGCCGCGGCCTTCAAGTCCGCGTCCGCTTCACCGCTCCAGGAGCCGGCGCCGTCCTGACGCAAGAGCGTCAGATGCCCCGTGAGCACCATCAGCGGCGAACGCATGTCGTGCACGATCATGTGCACGACGGTCGTCGCGCAGCTGTTCGAGCTCCCGCAGCCGCGCATAGCTCTGCTCGAGCTCGCGCACCGAACGCCTGAGCGCGAGGTGCGTCCGCACGCGAGCGTGCACTTCTTCGAGCTGAAACGGCTTGGTGATGAAATCGACGCCGCCCGCCGCGAACGCCTTGACCTTGTCGGCGATGTCGCTGAGCGCCGTGAGGAAAATTACCGGAATATCCTTGGTCTTCGCGTCGAGCTTCAGCCGCGCGCAAACTTCGTAGCCGTCCATTTCCGGCATGCTGATGTCGAGCAGGATCAGATCCGGCGGATCTTGTCCGACGGCGAGCAGCGCCTGGCGCCCGTTCGTGACGGGGCGCACCTCGTAGTTTTGCTGCCCCAACATGCTGGCGAGCAGCCGGAGGTTCTCGAGCGTGTCGTCGACGATCAGGATGTTGGCGTTCGGCGTCATGGGGCGTCCTGGCCGAGCGCGGCAAGCAGCTCGTCGTAGCCGAAGCTGTCCGCGAGCAGTGCGATGTCGCGGGCGCCACTCTCGGAATAGGCGCGCACGCTGTCGGCGAGCGTCTTCAAGCGTTGCGCCCGCGCCTTGCGTGCCGCGTCGCGCAGTTCTTCCACGAGCTCGGCAGGCAAGAGCGCGCGCAAACCGCGCAAGCCGGGGCCGCCGACGGGCCGCACGCCGTTCGCTACCGCGGCAGCGGCGCGCGCGGGGTAGACGTACTTGATCGCGAGCGCGGCCGCGATTTTCGCGAGCAGCTCGGCCTCCCGATAGGGCTTTCGCACGAAGGCGTTCGCTCCCGCGGCGAGCGCCTGGGGCTCGGCGTCGGTGAGGCCGCTCGCGGTGATGGCGATGATCACCGCTTTGGAGCCGGCAGTTCGAAGCCGCGTGGTCGCTTCGAGTCCGTTCATGCCGGGCATGCGCAGATCCATCAGCACGAGGTCGGGGCGCCAGGCGTCGTGAACCTCGATGGCTTCGGCTCCGCCTCCCGCCACGCGCACCTCGAAGCCGATGCGCGAGAGCAAATCGACCAGGAGTTCGCGATTGGTGGCGACGTCGTCCACCACCAGCACCTTGGGCACGGCTTGGCCCGCTTCGAGTCCGGTCGCGAGCGCGCCGTTACTGACCGGGGAGAGCTCGTGCTCGCGGGCGAGCTCCGCCTCGAAACTGAACGTGAAGATGCTGCCCTCGCCGACGACGCTGTCCACTTCGATCGCGCCGCCCATGAGCCGCGCGAAATGAGAGCTGATGGCGAGACCGAGACCGGTGCCCGTCGTGCGCGCGCCGGCGTCGGCCTGATCGAAAGGCTGAAAGATGCGCTGCGTGTCGCGCTCGGGAATGCCGGGGCCCGTGTCTTCGACGCTGATCGCGACGCGAAAGCGGCGCTGGTCGCGCTGACTCGCGCTCGCTCGCACGCGCACCTCACCGCGCTCGGTGAACTTGAGCGCGTTGCTCACGAGATTGATGACGACCTGGCGCACCTTGACGGCGTCGCCCTCGAGCGCCTCGGGCAGCGGCCCTACGACGTCCACGACGAGCGCGAGGGCTTTCTCACGCGCCAGACCGACGAACATGCGCTCGACGTCGTGGAGCAGCGCTTCCACCGCGAACGGCTCGACCGACAGCGTCGTGCGGCCCGCTTCGATCTTCGACATTTCGAGGATGTCGTTGATCAGCGTGAGCAGGTGCTGGCCGCTCGAATGAATCACCTCGAGGCTTCGCTTCTGCGTGGCCGTGAGCGATTCGTCGCGGTGCAAGAGCTGCGCGTAGCCGAGGATCGCGTTCATCGGCGTGCGGATCTCGTGGCTCATGTTGGCCAGAAACAGCGATTTGGCGCGCGTGGCGGCCTCTGCGTCGTCCTTGGCCTGACGTAGCGCGGCCTCGCCGCGTTTGGCGTCGGTCACGTCCCAGTTCGTGCCGACGAGCCGCACGGCACGGCCGCGCGCATCGCGCTCGATCACGGCGTTGGCTTTGGCGTGCCGCAGTGAACCGTCGCGCCAAAGCACCCGAAATTCGGCGTCGAGGCCCGTTTCGGAGCGCAGCGCTTCGCTGAGCGCGCGATCGACGCGCGTCAGGTCCTCGGGGTGGAGCCGCTCCCGCCACACGGCCTGATGGTCGAGCTCGGCCTCGGGCGGCGCGTCGTAAAGGCGATGCATCACTTCGTCCCATTCGACCGCGCCCGTCCGGAGATCCATGCTCCAGATTCCGATGCTCGCGCCGCGCGTGGCGAGGCGCAGCCGCGCGGAGACTCGCGCGAGGCTCCGCTCCACGCTCTTGAGCTTCGTCACGTCCACGAGATAAGCGAGAGTGCTGGGCTCACCCTCGTAGCTCACCTGCCGGAACGTCCCGAGCAAGTCGATGAGCTTTCCTTCGGAGCCGTGCGCCTGGGTCTCCACGTCCTCGAGCAACTCTCCCGCTGCGCCGTCACGCAAGAGCGACCAGAGGCCCGCGACGTCGCGATCCTCGCCGCCGTGCCGATCCTCGAAGACGTCACCCGCACGCAAGTCGAAGAGCTCGCTAAAGAGTGAATTCGCGTAGCGGACGCTGTTCGCGCGCACGATCGCGACGGCGCTCGGGGCCACGTCGAGCATCGTATGCAGCTGCTCGCGCTCCCGGAGCTCGACGAGCTCGGCGTTCAGCCGGTGTTGGCTCGTCATGTCACGGGCCGAACCGACCAGGTATTTCGCGTGACCGTCGGCGTCGAACACCGGAGTGATCGCGACGTCGCCGCGCCGCACGCCGGTCGGATACGTCGTCACTTCCTCCCAGCGCACGGTGGCTCGCGTCCGCAGCGCCTGAGCGTACTTCGAGAGCACGAGCGTGCACGACGGCTCGGGAATCACGTCTTGAACCAGCTTGCCGGTCACGTCCTCCGCGGAAAGCCCCGTGGCCGCCGTGAACGCCGGGTTCACGGAAACGAAGCGATAGCCGACGCTTTCGACGCGCAACTGATAGAGGGCGTCGACCGAATGGTCGTACACGAGCGAGAGGTGCTGGCGGCCCTCCTCGAGCGCGGCGAGCCGCTGCTGTTTTTCGATCGCGATGGTGGCGAGCCTGCTTGCCCGCCCCGCGAGCGCGAGCAGCCGCGGCGTCGGCGAGCGCGGCTCCGAATAGTAGAATGCAAACGTCCCGAGCACCTCACCGTCGGACGCGAGAATCGGCGTGGACCAACACGCCCTGAGGCCGAAGGACAGCGCCGCCTCCCGATAGTCCCGCCAGCGCGGGTCGGTGGCGATATCGGTGGCGACGACGAGCTGCTTCAGAAATGCCGCCGTGCCGCACGATCCCTCGTTCTCGCCGATCGGTTGCCCATCTATATGCCCTGCCCACTCGAGCGGAAGGCTCGGCGCCGCCGCGGTCTTCAGCGTGGCGTCCGACTGCAGCAACAGAATCGAGGCGAGCATGCCCTCGGCTTCACGTTCGAAGAGCCGAGCGAGCAAGGTCAGCGTCTCGGCGAGCGGGCGACTCGCGACCACCATTTCGAGGACGCGCGCCTCGCCCGCCGCGAGCGCCTCCGTGCGACGCGCTGCCGTCACGTCGCGCAGCGTGGTGATGGCCCAGCGCACCGCGCCCGCGCCGTCCGTGATCGGCGCGGTACGTCCGTCGAACAGACGCACCAAGCCGGCCGGGAGCGTGCATTCACAGCCGTCGAACGGAACCATTTCGCCGTGGAGCACGGCCGGAGCGAACAAGCGCTCCGCTGGGTACGCTTCGCCGCCGGGCAGGCGCAGCGCGCACGCCGCCACCACTTCACTCGGAGTCAGGCCGTCCGCGAGCCGTTGCGCCGAGAGCTCGCTCGCGCGAACGTTCGCGTAGGCGAGCCGTCCGTCGCGGTGCCAAACGAGGATGGCGGATTGAACCGCGTCGAGTACGCTGGCGAGAGCCGGTAGCTCGCGCTCGCCCGCGTCGAAGCCGCTCATGATCGACCTTTTCCGAGGTTACTCGAGCGGATGGAGCGCGTCGAGCGGCGCCCCGGTCCGGCGCCTTCGCCCGGCGGCTTTTCGTGCAGAACGGCGCCGTGTTACGCTGAAAACTCGGGGCCTGATGAAGGAGACGCGCGACAACGAGCTTCCGTCCGTGTCCTTGCCTGCGACTGGCAGCTTCGCTCAGCCACGCATTCTCGTCGCGGACGACGACGATGCGAGCCGCGCGTTCCTCGCGCGAGGTCTGCGCTCCGTCGGCTACGACGTGGTGCTCGCCGGCGACGGCCGAGAAGCCGTCGCGCTCGTCGAACGCTCGCCGGTCGATGCGATCGTCACCGACATCTCGATGCCACAGATGACGGGGATTCAACTCCTGCGCGCCATTCGCGGTCGCGATCCGGACGTCCCGGTCGTGCTCGTCACCGGCTCTCCCGACGTCGAGAGCGCCATTCAAGCCGTCAAGCTCGGCGCGCTCCTGTACCTGACGAAGCCCGTCGACCTGGACGAGCTCAAGCGGGTCATGGCGCGGGCCGTTCGGCTGGGACGCATCGCACGTCTCAAGCAAGAAGCGCTGGCGCTCATCAGCGGCGGAGGCCTCGGCGGCGCGGACCTCTTGGCGCTCGAGGCAAGCTTCGACCGCGCGCTCGAGTCGCTCTGGATGGCGTATCAGCCGATCGTGCGCGCGAGTGACGGTTCCCTCTACGGCTACGAGGCCCTGATGCGGACGAGCGAGCCGCTGCTGCCTCACCCCGGCGCCGTGCTCGACGCCGCCGAGCGACTCGACCGCGTGAGCGAGCTCGGTCGCGCGATCCGCAGCATCGCCGCCGTGCCCATGCGTGACGCGGCGCCCGGGACGCACCTCTTCGTGAATCTCCACTCGCGAGACCTGCTGGACGCGACCCTGTTCGCGCCGGATTCAGCGCTCGCTGAAATCGCCGACCGCGTCGTGCTCGAGATCACCGAGCGGGCGGCGCTCGATGAAGTGAGCGACGCGCGCGAGCGCATCGCCGAGCTGCGTCGCCAGGGCTTTCGCATCGCCGTCGACGACCTCGGAGCCGGCTATGCGGGCCTCACGAGCTTCGTCACGCTCGAGCCGGAGCTCGTGAAGCTCGACATGTCGCTCATCCGCGACATCGACCGCGAGCCGATGAAGCGCACGCTCGTCCGCTCCGTCACGCACCTCTGCAAGGAGCTCGGCCTGTTGGTCGTGGCAGAGGGCGTCGAAACGCGCGCCGAGCGCGACACCGTCGTCGAATGCGGCTGCGATCTGGTGCAGGGCTACCACGTGGCGAAGCCGGGGCGACCGTTCCCCGTGCCCGAATGGTGACCCACTTGGATGTAGCTCAACCTTCGCCCGGATAGGTCACGCGCTCGCCGTCCACCCGCGCAAACGAGGTAAGCACATGCAGATTCGCCTTCGCCGGCGCCATGATGTGCTGAACTTCGGCGCCACGCACGGTGAGCACGTCGGCGACCAACGAGCGATGGCAGCGCCACGGCACCGCCTCCGCGCACATCATCGCCACGCGGCCGCGCTCGCTGAGAGAATGGAGCTCCGCGAGGCCGAGCTCGAAGTCCGGCGTGAGCAGGTAGTCCGCGTAACCGCGGAAGTTCTCGTTGCGCCAGCCCGTGTTTTTCGAGTCCTTACGGGCGTGCCGGAGCCCGCCGAGGCGCCCGAGATGCGCGTATTCGACGGAAAATGACGCGAGCGACCGCGGCAGCGCCTCGGTGTTGAACTGCGGATTTTTGCGCGAGCGCGGCACGGTCCGAATGTCGGCGAGCACGCCGATCTCGAAAGACGCGAGCAGCGCCACGAGCTCCTCGAGCGGCCGCGTCGAATGACCGAGCGTCCAGACGGAAATGCCCTGCCAGCTCTTGGTCTCGGTCACCACCCAGTTATGGGGCCGCCCGAGAAAGTCTCAATGCGGCGAACTGTCACACCGGACCGCCCGCTCGCGGGCAGGTAGCCGCTTGCTCAGGATCCCTGCGGGAACTTCAGCGTCGTGTAGAACGCCTCGGCGTTGGCTTTCAGCGCCGTCACGTTCGCCGCCGTCAAGAGCGCGTTGGTGATGAACGCCTCCCGCATGAGGATCGGGTCGGGGCCGCTCAGGTCCCCGCCGCCGCCGACGTGGACGGCCGTCCCGGCGTTGATGTTCGCCTTGGGGGGCGAATGCGAAAGCACCTGCGTGCCGTTCAAGAACGTCACGACTGCGTTCGCCGTCGGGTCGAACTGGGTCACGACGAGCGCGTTATCGACGGGGGACGTCCCGTAGTCGTAGAGGTCGTTGTTCTCTTCCTCTTCCGCGCCCACGCAATACTTGTTCGACGCGCCGCAGTTGACGGCAATGCAGCAGCCGTTCGAATCCTTCCAGCCGTAGGCCAGCGCGAGCATGAAGTCGGTGCCGAAGGTGTCGTTCGCGTTGTACTTGTGGGTGATGCCGAAGACACCGCAGCAGTAGTGGTTATTCGCGACCGGCTTGCCGTTGTACATGAGGCCGATGGCCTTCGACCCGCCGTTGACGCCCATCGCGAAGGCGTCACCCGAGAGCGCGTATTCCTGCGGCGTCACCGTCGTGAGGATCGGCAACTTCGTGTCCGACTCGATCGTCAGTTTCGAAGCGCAGGTGTAGCCGCCGGCACTACAGTCGGGACCCCAGGGTGCGTTCCAGACCGCCGGCAGGAGGTCGTTGGCGCCCGTGTGGATCTGGCCGTAAATCTTCGAGATGACGCACTTGGACTGGTCCCCGCCGCAGTAGGCGCTCCACGTCGTCATGTCCGCCATGTGATCTGCGGTCTGACCGATATCGAGCGTCTTGGCGTTCTTGTCCGCGGCGAGTCCAATCTGAAAGAGCGGACCCTTGTAGGTCGCCGTCATCGCGCGCGTGACGCTGTACGCTTCCGCACAGCCGCCCGTGAGCAGATCGCACGGTCCCTGATACGTCGACGTCGAGCCGGTACCGGCGCCACCGCCGGTGCCCGCCGCGGGGGTCGTGCCGCCGGTGGCGTTGCTGCCTCCGGTCGCGGGCGCTCCGCCGCTCGCGGTGGTTCCACCCGTCGCTTGCCGGCCGCCCCCGCTGACGCTGCCACCCGTGCTGGTGGCGCCGCCGGCGGCCGGGCCTGTGCCTCCGTTCGCGCCGGTGCCGCCCGTCGCGTTCGTGCCGCCCGTCGCCCCGGTTCCGCCGCTCGTCATGGTGCTGCCGCCGGCCGCGGTCGACCCGCCAGAACTCGTGGTGCCGCCGCTCGTGGTCGTGCCGCCAGAGCTCGTGGTCCCGCCGCTGGTGGTGCCGCCGCTCGCGGTCGTGCCTCCAGAGCTCGTGGTGCCGCCGCTCGCGGTCGTGCCGCCCGAGCTCGTGGCGCCACCGCTCGCGGTCGATCCGCCGGAGCTCGTGGTGCCGCCGGTACCGGACCCGCTACTCGGGCCGGTACAGTCGGCGAGGGTCAACAATAGGGCAGCCGCACCCAAGGGGAGGAGGCTTGTTCTCATGGCCTGTCGACACTTACGCGCCTTGGTTAAAAATCTCTTCTCGTCGCGGACAGCGTTATTAGCGCGATCTGCAAAGAGAGCGAGAGTGCAACATTATGGGCAAGGCATAGCTCAGCTCGCACGAGCCGCGCCGAAGCGGATTGCGACCAAGTAAAGTCCCCCAGCGACAGCGTAACCCGCGGCGCCCATCAGGATTACCGCCGAGAAGCCCAGGTTCGTGATGGCGGCCATGGCCCAAGCCGAGCCCCACACCGACGACAGCGTCGCCACGGCGTACGTCGCGGGCACGGCGTCGCGACGCCCGACTGCCACCACGCCCTCGACGCCGAAGGGATAGAACATCCCGAGGCAGGTGCCGGCCGGCGCCACGCACAGCGCCACGCACACCAGCTTGAGCGGCAACGGCAGCGAAAGCAGGCGCGTTTTACACAGGTGCGTGGCGAGGACCGCCCACGCGATGGCGACCACGGCCGGCAGCACGAGCGTCGCGGGGCCGCGAACCAGGCGCCGGCGAGCTTGCAGCGACGCGCCCACGCCGTTCGACGCCAGAAACAACAGCAGGATCACCGCCACGGCGTAGAGCGGACTACCGAGGAATAACTCTGTCTTGGCGATGAGCCCGATCTCCACGCACATGTACGAAACGCCGGTCACGAGAAAATACAGCGCCCAGGACCAAGGCACGCGCCGCGCGTGGTCGCGCCGCAAACCCACGAAGGCAAGCGCGCAGGCCGAGAGCGCCCCGAAGAGCAGGACCGTGAAGACCTTGATCCAGCTCGACGCGTAGAGCTGATCGACGAAGCGCGCCTTCGGAGGCAAGAGCTCGAAGTCGCGCCAGCTCACCGCGTGCACGAACGGGCGATCGTCCGTGACGAGCGGTTCGCGCGTGCGGCCGAGCACCGCGTCCACGAAAACCGGCACGCCCGGGCCAGAAGGTGCGTAGAGCGGCCTCCGCGCATACGGCCACGCCGAAAGCTTGCGTGCGATGGCCGCGATTTCGTCCGGCGTGAGCCCGCTCGGCTTGACCACCATGCTGTCTTGTCCGCGCGTCTCCGGCGAGCCGAACGCGAACACCGCTTTGCCGAAGTCCCCGAGGCCGCGTTCGGCAAAGAGCCGCCGCAGGCTCTCGGCCTTGTGAATCACGGGCTGGTTCATGAACACGAGCATCGAGTCCGGTCCCGGGACCAGGTGGTCGAGGTACGACGCCATGGCCTCGTACGTGTCGAGGTACTTGCGCGTGTCGCCGGTGCGCTCGGCGTTGACGGAGCCGTTCGTCGCCACGAAAACGAGGTCGTAACGCGTGTGATCGGTGTTCAGGAAATCCCGCCCCTCGCGCACGACGAGGTGGATGTTGGGCCGCGCATGAAAGGCGCGCAGGTTCATGCTGGCGAGTAGCGGATCGCGGTACAAATCGACCACGGCGCGGTTCAGCTCGATGCCCGTGATGTCCGCTTTACCTTCCGCGAGACAGTCGAGCTCGACCATGTCGCGCCCCACGCCCGCGAAGAGCACGAGAATGCGCTTCGGCGCGTGGCCCATCAGGAACGGCAGCGCGTGGTGCAGACTGTAGGGCAAGAGGTCCGCCGGCTTCGCCGTCGGGTCCCAGCGTGCAACCTTCACGTTGCTGATGCCGTCGTCCTGAACGATGCCCCATGCCTCGGCGTTCGCGTTCGGATTGCCGGCGCCCGCGCGCAAGAGGCTCGTGCGCGCGAGATCATTCCAGCGCACGCGCACCTCTTCCGCTCCCTCCCGGGCGTGACCGCTCAGTGCGTAGCGCGACAAGCGCATAGCGTCCGGGTGCTCTTGGAACACGCTCCCGCGGTACGCGAGGAACGCGAGCACGCAGTATCCCGCCGCGCCGGCAGCTAACGCGCCACGCCGGCGCGCGAGCGGCGTCGCGGCGAGGAGCGCCAGCGCGCCGAGCAGCACCGTCAGGATCGCGGCGGGCAGCCCCGCCCACGTCAGCACGAGCGGTGCGAGCAAGCAGCCCAGCGCTGCGCCCGCAAGATCGAAGCCATACAGCCGCCCGATGTTCTCGGCGCCTCGTTCGAAGTAGAGGGCGAGGAGCGCGCCGAGGAGCGCGTACGCCGGCAGGAACAGGCCCGAGTAAACCAGCAGACGCGCCGCGTCCCCGTACGGATTTTCGAGCGAAACGTGGATGGCCGAGAAGAACGCGTTCGCGACCGCGAAAAAGCCCACGAACGCGGCCGCGAGCACCGGCAGCACGAGCACCTGCAAGAGCGCGAGCAACCGGCGAGCGTCCCTCGTTCGCTCGCGGTGCACGAGTAGCGAACCGAGCGCCAGTCCTAAGAGCGCCACCGGGATCGCGAGGAAGTTCGAGATGCTGCCGAGGAAGAACGCCAACATGCGCGTGTGCAGGAGCTCCAGCATCAAGCACACGAGCCCGACGACGAAGATCGCGACCTCGACGTTGCGTTTCGGGGGCGCCGGAGACGCCGCTTCGGCGTGCTGCGACATGGGCGTCACTTATCGCACGGCGCGCCGGCGCCGGGCGACTCAGCGCGACCGCGTTCTGCGTCTGACGATGACGGCGCTCGCTCCGAGCACGCTCAGCCAGAACCAGCCGAACGGGTGAGGCGCGCGGCGGACGCTGCAACGGCAGCCGCTCGCGTCGCTCGGTGTGCCGGATCCGCCGCCGGTGCCCCCGGTGCTGGCAGCATTCGACGCACCTGCCGCACCACGGCCCCCCAATCCCATGCCCCCGCTGCCCGCGCCGCCAGTTGCCGCACCGCCAGTTGCCGCACCGCCAGTTGCGGCACCGCCGATTCCTGCGCCGCCGGTTGCCGCACCGCCGGTTCCGGCGCCTGCACTGCTCGCGCTCGTCCCGGCCGCTCCCGAAGCGCCCGCGGGCGGCGGTTCGACGACGCCGTTCGAGCCATCTTCGGCGAGCCATACCGTCGTGTTCTTGTCGACACCGTTCTTTCGCACCGTCGTGCCCGACGGATAAAAGGTGATCGTCACGTCGACCGTCGCGCGGTCGTCGAGGCCGTAGTGGCGCTCGAGCTCGTCGAACGCGTAGTAGTTTTGCTGCGCTTGCTTCGAGTAGGCGAGCACTTCCTCATACCAGAGGAGGTGCTCGGTGTTCGCCTCGTAGATGCGGATCTTCGAGCTGACGCCCGCGCGGTTGCCGGGCGCGCCGACGGGACGCACGTTGAGCCAGTTTCGCGCCGGAAGGTCGTTGCGGTAGAGCTCGACCTGTCGATTCGGATCGCCCGCGGTGTAGCCCATCAGGTCGAGGTCGCCGTCCGCGTCGATGTCGCCGAACGCGAAGCCGCTGTCGACGCTCGCCTCCGCCGTGTGGGTGATGCCGCCCCAAGCGTCGTTTTGGTACGTGAAGTGACCGCCGCCCGTGCCGCGGAGCACGTGAAAGTACACGCGGCCGTCGATGAGGATGTCGGCGACGCCGTCGTTGTCGAGGTCCGTCACGGTCGCAAGTCCCCAGAGCGCGTACTCCGCCGAACCGCTGCTCCCCGTGACGGCGCCTTCCAACCTCGTGAACGAGCCGTGGCCGTCGTTTTGGTAAATCACCTCGGGAAACTGGCGATCTTCGAGGCCGATGAGATCCACGTCGCCGTCCTGGTCGATGTCGCCCGCGCCGAGGATCGCGAGGTGGTCCGTCGGGATCCCGACTTCGGTCGTCTTTTCGGCCAGGTTCATCTGCCCGTCGTTCACGAGCACGCGTGCGCGGCCGTAGTCGTCCCCGCCCGGCGCGTCGTAGCCGCCCCAATTGACGACGAGGTCCTCGTCACCGTCCCCGTCGAGGTCGGCGAAGATGAGACCCGCGTCGAGCGAGTTGCCCTCCGGTTGCGGAATCAAGAGGCTGTCCTTGGCGAAGTGCCCCGCGCCGTCGCCGAAGTCGACCTTGAAGTTTTGGCCCTGGCAGGTGCGCGCCCAGTCGAGCACGCCGTCGCGATTCAAGTCGACGAGCGCCTCCGAGCGTGACTCGTTGCCGTCGCGCGTGTTCACGTCGCCCGCATCGGTGAACGCGAGCGCGCCGCCGGGCTCGGCGCCGTTCAGCCACCACTTCGCGCCACCGTCCGAGTACGTGAGGTCCATGTCGCCTCTGCCGTCCTCGTTCAGATCGAGACAGAGGTGCACCTCGCTCGTCGGGTAGTCGCCTGTCGCGGCGACGAAGTGCCCGCTGCCGTCGTTGACCGCCGCGAGGGCCTGCCCGTGGTGGTCGGCCATGAACAGATCGAGGTCGCCGTCGTGGTCGAGATCGACGAACGTGAGCCCACTCAGCCACCAATCCGCCGGCCTTTGGGCGCGCAAAGCCGTAATACCGCTCTCGTCCGCGACGGGCGTGAACGTCGCCGCTTGCGCGCTGCTCGCGAAGGCAGCCATTAGCGCCGTGACGAGGAGAGCGCGCTTCATCCGAGAAACCCGCTGAGCTCGCCCGGGAACTTCGCGTCACCGAAACCCGCGAGGTCGAGGCCGTAGAGGTTCGCAATCGAAGTGAGGAGCGCGTTGTTCGGGTTCTGCTTGTCGGCGTACTCGCTGCCGTGGTCGAGCTGGATGAAGCGGCCCTTCTTGTAGGCGCCGCCGCCGCCGGCGAGCACGTACGGGATGTTGTTGTTCATGTGCCGCGCCGGATCGCTGAGCTCGTTGGTCCAGAGGATGATCGTGTTGTCGTAGAGCGTGCCGTTGCCGTCGGGCGCGGCCTTCAGCCGTTCAATCAGGTAAACGACCTGCTGGGCGTACCAGCGCTGGAGCTTCGCGAGCTTGCGCACCGAGTCCGCGTCGTCCGGCCGGTAGCCGTGCGCGATGTCGTCGTGCATCTTCACGTCCCCGAGCCCGACCCACGGCATGGTCTGCCCGATATCGAGCATCAGCGTCATCGATTGCGAGAGGCCGCACGCGAAGAGCTCGACGCCGAAATCCATGACCGTCTGCAGGTACGTCTCCTCGAGGTAGTCGTCCGGCGCCCCCGACGGCGGCTTCTGGCAATTGACGGTCGCCGTGCTTTTCAGGCGCTTTTCCAGCAGATTCAGCGCATCGAGCTGCGCCTGGACTTTCAGGCGCTCGGTGCCCGCGAGCCGCGCGCTCAGGCGATTCGCGTCGTCCTTCAAGAAGGAGACCACACCGAGATCGGCTGCGGAGCGGGCGCTCGCCGTGGGATCGTTGCTCGGCGTCGTGAACGAGCCGAACCACTTCTTGTAGGCGTCGCTCAAATCGTACTCGTTCGGGATTTGCTCGCCCGCGTCGTCGTAACTGATGGAACCCGTGTAGCCCGCGTAACCGAGCGGCTTGAAGTAGAACGGGCTCGTGCCGAGCGCCCGCGCCACGACGTGGTCGATCGAAGGCCCGTCACAGCGGACCGAGTTGTCCTCGCCGACCCGAGCGTGACGCCCGGTCAGCGGAGCGACACAACCGCCGTTGTGGCCCGTCAGAATCGGATCCAGATCGGTGTAGTTCACCGTCAGATCGAGCCCCTCGATCACCACGAGCGAGTCCTTGTGCGGCTCGAGCGGACCGAGCGCGGCGTCCGGGTCGTAGTCGAGGACGAAGCCGGTCTCGGCCGCCGCCGCGCCGTTTGGCCCTTGCGGGCGCCACAAATCCGCCGGGCAGCCGTGCGGGTTCGAAAGCACGATGAAGCGCGGGAGCGGCGGAGCCTCGTCGGCGATCGCATCACGCAGCAAGCCCTTGAAAAAGGGGGCCGCGGCGAGACCGGAGAACGTCGAGAGGAGCGCACGTCGTGAGATGCCTTGGCGCATGGGCGAGCTCTGCAGGGGGTTTGGGTGGAGGGGTAAAATCAGGGATCCTGCGCGAGCGGCAGGCGCGCGAAGGTCGTGGGCGACGTGGCGAGCGCTAGCAGCAGCGCTCGCACGTCGAGCTGGCCGTCCTGGAACGACTTCGCGAAGCTCTCGAGCGCGCAGGCCTCGGCGTCGGTTTCGCGGCGACCGAGCGCGAAACGGTAAGCCTGCCGCACGAAGCAGGCTTGGACGTCCGGGCTCGTCGCAAGGCGATTCGTGAGCTCGACGGCGTCGGCGACGGGTCCGTCCGAGCTCGTCGTCCCCACGATCGCGCCGCTCGAATCGATCGGCTCGCCGTTCTCCGTGTCGCGGTAGTGCCCAATCGCGTCGTAGTGCTCGAACGCGTTGCCCATCGGCTCGAACGCCTGGTGACAGCCGGCGCAGAACGCCACCGACGTGTGGCGGTCGTAGCGCTCGCGCGTCGTCTTCACGGCCGTCTGGTCGACGGGCGGCAACGGCGGCACCATGTCCGGCACGGGCGGCGGCTCGAGGCACAAAAGCTGGCGCATGATCGCCACGCCGCGCAGCACGGGCGAGCTCGCGTCCGTGTGCGCGCGCGAGCCGATAAACGCCGGCAACGTCAGGATCCCCGCGCGTTTGCTCGCGTCGAGCGTCACGGGCGCGAAGTCGCCGTTCGTCACGCTCAAGTCGTAGACGGAAGCGTTGTCCTTCGAAACGAACGCCCGTGTCGTCGTGAGTAATTCCGGGAACGACGCGCCCGCCGCCCAGTCGCGCAGGAAGAGCGTCGTCTCCTGGTCGAGCGCCGCCTTCAGCGTCGAATCGACGCTGGGATACAGCGTCGCGTCCTTGTTCCACGCCGGGCTCGTGACATCGATGGACAGCCATTCGCGGACGAAGCGCTCCGCCTGGCGCGCGAACCTGTCCGGATACGCGGCGAGCAAGCGCTGCCCCTGCGCGCTGCGCTCACTCGCCTGCGCGAGGGCGCCGCTCGCCGCGCTCGCGACGAGCGTTGCGTCGGGGGGCGACGCGATCAGCGTGTACGAGAGCTCGGACGCCGCTTCATCCGGCGTCAGCGCGACGGTTTGGCCCGTCGCGCCCGCGGTGCCGAGCTCGGTCCGGAACACGAGGCTCGCCGACTGCAGCAACGCGCGCACGCCGTAACCGAGCCCCGCCCGCACCGCGCTCTCCTCGCCGCCGCTTGCAGCCGTCGCGCGTCCGAGCGTGTACACGTCGAGCAGCCCTGAAAGCTCGTCCTGCGAGAGCGGCCGTCGATACGCGCGCGCGCCGAAATCCTGCAAAAACTGCCGCGCGCACGCCGCGCCCGCGTCCGTGCTCGCAAAGCAACTCGCCGCGAGCGCCTGACTCTCGGGCGCGCCACTGAGGTCGGCCGCAGCGGCCTCCGCGACACCCTGGAGCTCATCAACGTAATTGGCGCTGATGCTGTGCTCGTCACCCGTCGAATACCCCATCGCGAGCGTATCCGGCTCGAGCTGACTCGCGAGCGGCCGCGCCGCGTCACCGAGCAAATCGCCCAGCGTATTTTCCATCTCGAGCCGGGTGAGCCGGCGAATGCGCGCCGTCACCGTCGGCGCGGCCACCTCGGCCGCCGAGCAAGCCGTTACGGCGCCCGACCCGCCCATGGTGCTCCCGCTCATCCCGTTCCCGCCGGAGCTCAGCGCGCCGTTCCCGCCCATGCCCGCACTGCCCGCGCTCGATCCGCCTCCCCCGCGCGGCGCTCCAGCCATTCCCGAGCCACCGCCGCTCCCTGCCGGCGTGCCCTCCGTCCACGCGATCGTCCCGGTGCAGCCGGAAAGTGCCACCGCCAGCGCCACGAGCCCGCTCCGCGCGACACCCGCGCTTCGCTTCGACCGCATCGACCAACCCATGTCGACGTGATGGGGCGACCCCCGCAATCGGATCTCGAAACCTCCAAATCGCGTCCCGCCCACACCGCCCGACCTCCGCACACCCGGGCCTTGGAGAGGGTGGGCCTCACGTCGAACGGCGCCTTGTCGTGACGTCCCACTCGCGGGGACGTTCACACGTCAGGCTTCAACGATGCCGAGCTCGATGAGCTTCGGCAAATGAGTTGCACAGAAGTGCTCGAGCTCGACCTCGAGGACACGAGCGAGGTCGTCTTTTGCGTTGAGCGCTTGTCCGTGCTCCCAGACGCGCAGAGGGTTCGCGACGACGAAGGTTCGTAGCCACGCCGCACGGTGCTCGGGGCGCGCTTCCGTGACGGCGCGCAGCAAGACCGCGTGGAGCATCGAGATGCTGAGCCCCGTGCCCGCCACCGGCGACGCGAGCACGATCGGATGGTTGGGCGATAACGGTTGCGCCAGGATGGCCCGGTTGAACGCGGAGGGTATTTGGAACAGCGATCCGGCCACGTCGGGCGTCTCGCTCGAGGAGCTCACTGGGATGACGTCGGGGCCCATCAGGAGCTGCAGCACGGCCTGACGTATCGCGTCGATTCCGAACGGAGCGAGCGGCGGTGTCGTCGCCAGCTCCTGCACGGTCGAGGAGCGGGCCGCAAGCGTCTCGATCACGGCGTCGAAGAGCGGTCCCGTGAAGTGGAGCGCACGGTTCGGCAGCGCGATTTCTCGTTTGATTTCAGCGGCGGGGGCGAGCGTGCCGAACGCTGTCGTCTCGAGGTAGGCGTGCCTCGTGTTCTCGGCGTGGGCGACCGCGCCTTTGACGTACACGTCGCGCCTGAAAAACTCGTTCGTCGCGAACGCTCTCAAGTGTTCCCAAGCGCGCCGCTCGGAGACGATCCGGGACGCCTCACGCAGGGCGGGCGCGATGGCGAGGTCGCGAAAGTTGAGATGCAGCGGAAGCTGCCCGACGAAGCGCAGATCGCCGCGGGCGGCTTCTTCGGCGACGTCGGCGAAGTACAGCGGGTGCCAGTGCGCGTTGAAGAACTCGTGCGCCGCGTACGGCGCGCCGCGCTCGAGCAGCGTCGCAAGCACGTTCTTCGCCGAGGGGTTCGCGACGAAGTACTCCGCATCGGCCTCGCAGAGGAGCTTGACCGCGGCGAGCGCATGGCGAACTCGTGCCTCGGTTCCACCCGGGACGTCTGAGGAGGCGTCGAGCATGAGCCGGCGCAGCGGTTCGACGGCGGCCCAACCGGGGAGCGCGTTGTAGCCCACGTAAAGGAGCCCGCCGGGCTTGAGCCACGCCGCGGCGCGCGCGAAGAGCGACGCTCGCTTCTCGGGCGCAATCCACGAGACGAGCCCGTGCGCGCAAACGTAGTCGAACCTCGGCAGCTCGTCGGCCGCCAGGTCCTCGAGATCGCGCTCGAGAAAGCGGACGTTCTCGAGATTGCCGCGAGCCGCGAGGCCTCGAGCGGCGTCGATGTGCTCGGCGTTGAGGTCGATGCCGACGAAACGCGCGCGTGGGTACGCAGCGGCGAACGTCGCGATGGTGTCACCGAGCCCCGACCCGAGCTCGCAATAGTCGAAGTCCTCGCCCTCCGGCGGAGGGCAGCCGGCGAGCGCCGCCGTCGCGCGCAGCAGCGCGGGATTGAGCTCGGAACAGAACTGCCGCACATACGGGACGTCGGTGACGTATCCCGGCTCCGTTTCCGCGCTCTTCGTCATCGTCTGGGTTGCGATCGGGATCGTATCATGTCGCTCGTCGGTGGCATTTGACAGGCTGCCGCCAAAGTAAATGGAGGCAGCTCGGAAGTTTTCCGTAACCGAGTGCGTTTTTTTCACAATCACTCGCTGGCACGCGAGACGGGTGTGATGCGGGGCATTTTGCAGTCACCGCTGCAGCCGTTTTCGTTGCAACATGCTCAGCGCATGGCGTCCTTTCGTACCTTCGCCAGGCCCGTGGCGGTGCGCGCGCTGCTCGCGCTCGCACTTCCGAGCGCGGCCATCCTCGTCTCTCCACCCGCACACGCCGAGAGCGCGGCACCCTCTGCGGCCGCCAAGGCCAAAGCGAAGCGCGCTTTCGATCGCGGCCAAAAACTGCGCGGAAAGGGCAAATTCGACGAGGCGATCGCGGCCTTTCAGGAGTCGTTCGACGCGGTGCCCGATGCGCAGGCGTTGCTCATCGTGGCGCGCATCCAGCGCGACGACGGTGAGCTCTTGAAGGCGCGCGCCACGTACCAAAAAGCGCGCGAGACCGCCGAAGCGGCCGAAGCAAACGGGCATGGGCGCCGCGCGACACTCGACGAGATCAAGAAGGACCTTCGCGATATCGACAGCGTGCTCGGCTTCATCACCATCGAGCTCTCGCACGCGCCGCCCGGCACGCGTGTGAGCATCGACGGCAATGACGTGACGAGCCAGCTCGGCAATCCGATTCGAGCGGAGCCTGGGCCGCTGGTCGTCACCGCCACCGCTCCGGGCGGCCTCGAGAAGAGCGAGCAAGCGACGGTGAAGGCGGGTCAAACCTCGTCAGTGACGCTCTCCTTCACCTGGAGCGGCAAGTCCGACGAAGCGCTCGCCGACAATCCACAGGACCAAAGCGAGGAAGAGCAGCCGCGGAAAGAAGAGCTCGAACTCGGTCGCAAGCAGCCCTCGAACACGAAAAAGACGCTGACCTGGGTGGCGGGCGGCGTCGGAGTGGTCGGCGTCGGCGCCTTCGCCGTGTTCGGCTCGCTCAGCGCCTCCAAGTTCAATCGTCTCCAGGGCGCCTGTCCGCAAGACCATTGCGACCCGAGCCTCGAGAGCGACAAGAACACCGGCAAGCGGTTCCAAACCATAGCCAACGTCGGCCTGGTCGTGGGCGCAGTGGGGCTCGGCGCGGCCATCACGCTGTTCGCGATCGGCGGCGCGCCCGACACGGCGCACGGCGATCAAGCGACACAGCCGAAGCTCGAGGTCGGGCTCGGTCGCGTCGCCTTGAGCGGGAGCTTCCAATGATCGCCTCGCGCAGCGCAATCGCGCTCGGGTTCGTGATCGTCGTCGCTGCCTCGTGCACGAACGACTTCGATCAGTTCGACTTCAACGGTCAGGGCGCGCCCGGCACGGGCGGCACGGGCGGCACCAGCCACGCCGTCGGTGGCGCAGGCGGTTCGGGAGCGCAGGGCATGAACGTCGGCGGCACCGGAGCCACGAGTGGTTCCGGCGAGGGCGGCTCCGGCGCGACGGCGGGCAAGCTGGGCGGCACTGCCGGCAAGACGGGCGGAAACGCCGGCACGACCAACGGCGGCCGCGGTGGACTCGCCGGCGACGGCGGGAGCAGCGGGAGCTCGGGCGGCATCAGCGCCGGTGGCGTCGGTGAGGGCGGCGTCGGTGAGGGCGGCGTCGGCGAGGGCGGAATTGCCGGCGAACGCTCACAGGGCGGCGCGGGCGTGGGCGGTAGCGCGGGCGCTCCCGGTTGCCCGCTCAATCAAGATGACTGCGGCGCGGGCTGCGAGTCACTCACGACGCCCGCGCACTGCGGCAGCTGTCAAAACGTCTGCACCGACGGCTTCGCGTGCGTCGCTGCCACGTGCGCTTGCGACAGCGACGACGACTGCATCGCACCAGGCGCCGTTGGCGAAGGCGGCGCGACGGGTGCCGGCGGCGCACCCTCCAGCAGTATCGCGTGCATGTTGGGCGTCTGCGTGTGCGGCGCCACGGGGTGCGCCATCGGGCAGCGTTGCCAGAGCGACGGCTCCTGCGGCTGAGAGTCGGTTAGGCGCGTGTCACTTGCGGTCGTAAAACGTGATGGACACGCCGCCGCTGCCCGCCCCTGGCGCGGAGCTCAGGTAGGCCTGTGTGTTCAGGAAGTTGTAGTCGCCGTCGACCTTGGCTTCGAACCACGGGATGAGGCCGCCCGTAGCGCCACAATTCCTGACCAGGATGAATTCACCATTGTCCGGTGCGAGGGTGTACCAGGCGTCCAGTGAACCATTGAGTTGGTAGTCGGCACCCCCGTTGAGGATCTTGCCCGCGACCTTGCCGGTAGTGGTACCGCCGGTGATGGGGATGATGTTGCGCGAACCGTTCTTCGCGTTGCTGATCATGTACGACGATCCGAGACTGACGTTCTCGGTGAACACCTGTGAACCTTGAGTGCCCTTGGTCAGGTTGCAGTCCCACGGCTGTGGTGTCGCTCCGGCGGGCTTGGTGATCTGGACGAGGGGCGCGCCCGCCGTCACGGCGGAGACGTCGTAGACAGCGAGCGTCATCGTCGTGGTGGTGAGGTCCCGAGTCGCCACCCATTTCCCGGTGTTGAGAAAGGCGTCGCTCCCGCTCGTGATGGCCTCGAAGTCCGGGATGATGCGAGCCGCCGAATCCTTGTCTTGAGCGACGCCGCAGCTGCGCACGTAGACCCGACCCGCGCTCGTATCCAGCACGTTGATCCCCTGGTACTCGACGACGCCGTTGTCGAGAGTGAGCTCGTATTCGAGACCGCCGGTCACCACCGTTCCTTGAAGACGGTCGCCCGCGATCGTTCCCCCGCTCACGTCGAGCAAGCGCCGCTGGCCGTACGGTGTTTTTCCCACGTCGTGCTGACCGGAGATGTTCAGCGTAATAGTGAAGGCGAGCTTGCCTTTGGTGGGCGGCGGAATGCCGTCCTTCATGCCGCACGCCCAGCCGGGATCGGGGACGATGGTGGCGTCCGCGGTGCTGGACGCGCCCCCGGAGCCGCCGCTGACACCAGCGGTCCCAGCACTGGCACCGGCAGCGCCGCCCGCGCTCGAACCCCCGCCGGGAGCGCCGGCACCGGAGCTGCTGCCGCCTACTGCCGTGCTTCCGGCGACGCCCGATCCACCTGAGCCGTGAGCGGGGGAACCGCCGTCGCTCTGGCCACCCGCACCCTTGCCTGCAGCTGACGGCGCGCCGCCCGCAGCGATGTTCCCGCCGGCGCTCACGGTTCCTCCCGTCCCGCTGCCTCCCGCGGCGGTTGTTGCGCCGGAGCCTCCGACACCGCTCGTCGCGGTGGTACCGCCCGTCGCCGTGGCACCGCCCGCGGCGGAGTGCCCGCCCACGCTGGCACCGCCAGTCCCGTGCGCCGCCGGATCCGCGTTATCGGTGGCGCAGCCAGCGAGCGCGACGAGCAGACCCAAGCCTCCGCACTGCTGCCGGACTTCAAACCATCGATATTGCGTTTGCATCGGGCTGACTGATAGCTACGCGTGGCTAGCGCATCGAACAATAGGCAGACTTGCCTATACCGCTACGCCCCACGTCAGCCGTGCTGCGGCGAACCGGCGCACGGCGTTTTCTCTGACCCGATTACGTGCCTTCCGCGCGTCTGCGGAAGCACCATGAGAATCGGATACGTCTTGCTCGCCACGTGGTGGACGAGCGCCGCGGTGGGCTGCGGGAATTCAGCTGATCGAGCGCACGGGGCGGCGAGCTCTGCTGGCACCGCCGGCTCCTCGGGCTCCGCGCTGGAGGCTGCCGGCGGCGCGGGGGCGCGCGGACTGGGTGGCGCTCCCCCTGCGGGAAGTGGGGCGGGCGTGGTGTCGCCTGGCGGCGCACCGGGCGGAGCCGGGCGCGCGGACGCGACAGCGGGTGGAAGTGGGCGCGCAGCGCGGGGTGGGCAAGGCGGCTCGACCGCGGGCGCGGAACCAGGCGCTGGTGGGCGAGGACAAGGCGGGGCAACGCTGGGCGGACAAGGTGGCTTCAGCGGCCACGCGGGAGGCGGCGGAGCGGTCGCCGCGGCGGGCTCCGGGGCATGCCCGGCACTCGAGAGCACGCAGCGTTCCATTTCGTTCGGGACGCTGCTCGACGCCGGCGCCGTCACGTGCACGGCGCAGCGGCTCGCCGCGTCGCTCGCGAATCCAGGCGCCGCGGGCTGGCGAGCGAAGGGCGACCAACACAGAAAATACCACTTCGCAGACGCGAACGCCGACGAGCCGTACCGACTCTACGTGCCCACGACGTGGGATGGAACGGCGGCGCTACCGCTCGCGTTGTTCCTACACGGTTCAGGGAGTGACGAGAACGCGTACGTCGATCAGAACAACGCGCAGCTGCTGAAGCTCGCCGAGCAGCACGGCTACCTGCTCGTCGCGCCACTGGGCGCCGACGGCGCCTACGGCAACTTTCTCAGGCTATCGTCACCGTTCGGCGAACCGGACGAGGCGGCGAAGCTGATGGCGGCAGTCACGACGGACAGTGAGCGCAGCAACGAGCTCAGTGAACGCGACGTGATCAACGTGCTCGAGCTCGTGCTCGCCGAATACCCCGTCGATCGTGGCGCGCTCTTTCTCTTCGGGCATTCGATGGGGAGCGGCGGCACCTGGTACCTCGGTGGCAAGTACGCGGCCTATTGGCGCGGTCTCGCTCCCATGTCCGGACCGTTCGTGCAGGAGGACGGCTACCCGTGGGACGACCTCACCGCGATGCCCCTCTTCGTGACCGAAGGGACCCAAGCGCCTTCCGTGGACGGCAGTAGGGCGCTGCGCGATTGGCTGAGCGCGCACGGCTTCCAGTCGAAATACGAGGAAGTCGACGCCGACCACGCCGGCATGGTTCCGCTCGTTCTGCCGGACGTTTTTGGGTTCTTCGACGGCGCGCGCTAAGCTGCCGGCGGCGCCTCGGCGCGCAGCACGATGGGCCACGGGAGGTACGTCTGGAACATGTGCTCCCGGTGCGCAATCAGCGCGGGGGGAATTTCGGCGCTGATTTGCTCGACCAAGTACGCGAGTGCGGGACGCACGCGGGGTGGGAGCTGGGGGCAGTCAGCGTCCGCGAGCGGCAGCGAGCAGGTCAAGAACGTCGCCAGGTAGATGTCGAGCGCCGTCGGTTGCGCGCCCAAGAGGTAGCGGTGGCCCGCAGCGCGGCTGCGCGCGAGCTCGGCGTCGAAGAGTGCGAGGACCTCGCGCATGCGCTCACGCGCCCCCGGCATCCGCTCGGGCGCGTAGGCGTACTTGCTCGCGAGGTAGCGAGCAACGGGAAGCGAGAACGAGCGCTCGCCGCCCGAAGTGAGCCCGCCGTCGATCATGAGCAGCCGCGCGCACCAGCCGAAGCCACCCTCACCGCAGAGCTCGTGCGCGAGGCCATGGTGACGGATGCGCGCTTCGGGCTCGGCGGGGATCAGCGAGAGCGCGCCGCCCGAGCGTTCGGCGAAGCCGAGGATTTCGGCCCAGCCGGTGCGCGGCGGCTCTTCGTCCGTGAGCAGCACCGGGACGTTGGTGGCGCCGGTCCAGGTCCGAAACGCGTCGTCGACACGGGAATAGCCGACCACCCGCACCGGCAGCGCCTTCATGTGAAAGATGCCCTTGGCCGCCTCGGACCAGGGGCTCGGAATGCCACCGGCAACGACCAGCCGCGGACCACCCCCGGCGCGGGCGGCTTCAGCATCGACGAAGTTGAGCGAGGTCATGACGCGTCAGTGTGGCAGCTTCGGCCCGAGCGTGAGCAGCAGGGTCAAGCCGACCATGAGTGCAACGTAAGTCGCAAGCACCGGGACATCTCCGGTCTTCGGTGCGCCGGCGGGTCGGGCCGCGCGAAACGTAACCACGGCGGCAAGGACGAACAGGAAGCCGTCGACGCCGGCCAAGGCGAGCACCCACGCCACGACGGCGACGACGATGCGCTGTTGCTGCGAGAGCGCCGTGAAGCCACGCGCTCCGTCGAGCTGCCAGACGGGGAGTAGATTGAAGAGGTTGATCCACGCGCTCACGTGGGCGATGGCGTGCACGACGGTGGAGCCGGTGAAGTGCCCGAGGAGCAGGCAAAAGACGGCGGCGCTCGCGCCCCAGACCGGCCCGGCAAGGCCCACGCGCGCGTCTTCGGCCGGCGTGGCGGGGTACTGGTGCAGCCGCACGAACGCACCGAAGCCCGGCACGAACATGGGCGCGCTCGCGGCGATGCCGTAGCGGCGCAGCCACACGACGTGCCCCATCTCGTGCACGTAGGTCGTGAGCACCAAGCCGAGCGCGAACCACCAACCGAACGCCATCGTGTACACGCCCGCGGCGAACACCATCGACAAGAGCGTCTTCGCTTGCGTGAGCCCGAGCAGGAGCACCTTCGCCTTGCCGAGCAGGAGGAAGATCGCCCATTTGAACTTGGCGAGGACGACGCCGATGGCGCCGAGACCGGCCGCTCCCGCGCCCTTGGCGCCTCGTCCCTTCGACGTTCCTTGCTCCGCGGCGCGGGGTTCTTGCGTGCGGGCTCCGAGCGGCACGCGAGCGCTCAAGCCCTCCACGTGCGCCGCTATTTTTCCGTGCTGCACGGTCGCTTGCGGCAAGAGCTCGAGCGCTTGGCGCCAAGCCGCGAGCGCGCGTCCGTAGTCGCCGTCGCGCTCGGCGGACTCACCCTCGCTCGCCAGCGTGCGGAGCTCCTCCGCGTGCACGAGGCTCCCACAAGTCGGGCAAGCGAGAAACGCTCGCGGTAGCTCGGCGCCGCAGCCGCGACAGACGAGCGCGGCTAGCGGAGACAAAGAAGACTCGGTCACGATGACGCAGGCGCCGGTGCCGGTACGGCGCCGACCCTAAATGGCCCGGACACCGGCACGCGGCGATTGAGCTTCCACGCCTCGTAGAGCGCGATGCCGATGATCACGAGTCCCATCAGGTTGTCGGCGCCCGCGAGAAAGGGGCTCGCGAACGCGAGGCCGAACACGAGAGCAAAAGCCATCACGACGCTCCCGACACCCGACGAGGCTGCGCCATCGGCTTTGGCTTCAGGCGGCTTCGCAGGCGCCGTGCCGGCCGCGCTCGACTTCTGAATCTTCGCTTCGTCTTCGGTCGCTGCCTGTCGGAAGCCCTCGATCACCATCGGGACATAGCTCGTCGTGATGGACACGTACGTCAGCCCGACGGCGAGCGCCTGATAGCGCCACCCGCCACGACCGCGCGAGCCCTTGCGCACCGCGAGCCCGATGGCGAACCCCACGCCAATCGCGACCAAGCCGAGCTCGCTGTGCAGCAGCTTGACGACCAAAAACCAAACCAAGGTTCCGGCGATGGCCGCGGCACTCCCGAACGCGAGCGCCCTGAACCAGGCCGCGCCGCCGCCGCCGTCCAGATCACCGGCGCAAGCGCGACAAATCATCCGCCCCTGCGCTTCGAAATACTCGTCACCGAGGGCTCGGCCGCAACGCGGACACGCGCGCGCCCCGCTTTGGGCAGTCGCCACCGGCTCGACCCGATCGAATTGCAGCGCCCCCGCTCCCGGCGCGTCACCGGCACCTTCATCGATGCTCATTGTACGAGGCTACACCTGGGGCCGATCCCGCGCCCGTGAATTTGCGGAACTGTATTCAGCGCTCTTCCGAGCGCTCGAGCTCCTCTACGTCGGCAAGGTCCTTGTGGCGTGCCGCGCATTTTTTATTGGCGATCAGCGCGGACTTACCAATGTACGGAACGTGAGAGCCGTCGAGCTCGAATGTCTTGGAGCCTTCGAGGGCTTGGTCGAAAGATACCCCGCTGATTTTCGTCAACACCTCGATCTTCAGCGGTGCGATGCCGAAGCGGTAGGCGTCGCCTTCGTTTGCAAAGTGTCCGGGCGTGACGCCGTGTGCCCGTAGCGGCGCTCCAAACGCTTCGAGCGCGGCGAAGACCCGCTCGGAATTCGCAACGGAGGGCCGCACGAAGATGTCCATGTCATCGGTCGCGCGAACGTGGCCGTACAGAATGACCGCCCAGCCGCCGACCAACAAGAACTCGGCCTTGGCTTCACAGAGCTCGACCAACAGGTCTGAGAAATCTTGAGGGAGCTTGGCGAGATTCCTCATGGGTGGCGATAGGTCTCGCCAGGCCACGCCGAACGCGGAAGCGTCGAGTACCCGCCTCGAAGCGCTTGGTGGTGTTCGATGAGGCGGAGTGCTGCCGCAAGCCTCTGCTCCGGCGTGCTGTCTCGATAGGGCGATCCCTTGGGCTGTCCGGGCGAAACGACCTCCACGGTCATGCGTGCTCGCCGCGAGGCGGCCCTGGCCTTGCGAGCTTCGAGATCGTCCGGCATGCAGAATCATACCACGTCGCTCGTTGCGGCTCATGTCGCGCTAAGCTCGCGCCGGATGACAGCGGCTCGTCGCGTTGCGCTCGGCCTCCTTGCGCTCGCGGGTGTTGCACGCGCCGGCGAGCCCGAAGTCGCCGAGCTTCGCTACGAACGCGGCGGGCTCGACGAGTGCCCCGACGAGCCCGCTTTCCGCTCGGCCGTCGTGCAGCGCCTCGGGCGCGACCCATTCGTTCCCGACGCGTCACGACGGATCACGGTGCGCTTCGAACGGAGCGGCGCCCAGTTGCGCGCGCTCGTGCGTGTCGAACAGCCGGGAAAAGCTCCGGGCGAACGCCGGATCCAAACGCAGGCGAGCTGCACCGAGCTCGCGAACGGCGCTGCCCTCGCGGTCAGCATCGCGATCGATCCGCTCGTCGCACTCGCTCCGCCACCAGAGGCCGCGCCCGAATCGCCCGCAGCGCCGTCACCCCCGAAAACTCCCGCCGTGCCCCCGCCCGCCGCACCTACGCGCCCGCCCCCGCCCTCCCCGCGAGCGCGCGCCGAACCAGAGCTCGGCAGCTTCGTTCGGCTCGGCACCGGCGCCTTCCTCGGGCTCGTCCCCGGTCTCGGGACGGGTGCGTTCCTGGGCTTCGGGCTGCGGTTACGCCACTTCTCGGTCGCGCTCGACGGCGTCGGCGTGCCGCCGGAGAGCGCGCGCGAGGCGAACTCTCCGCGCGCGGTAGCGGTCGGCTTCGCCGGCGTCGAAGTCGCACCTTGCGTGCACCTCGCGCAGGCGCGCGGCTGCCTCGGCTTCGAAACGGGAGCTCTGCTCGCGCGCGGTGAAGGCGTCGCTCGACCGCAGCACGGAAGCCGCGTGCAGGCGAACCTCGGCGCGGGTCTCGGCTACTCGCTCACCGCCGGCAGCTTCGCCTTCACCCCGAGCGTGAGCAGCTGGGCGCGCCTGCGGACGAGCGAGCTCACGTTGAACGACCAACCCATCTGGAAAACGCCGGAAGTGTTCGGCACGCTCCGGCTCGAAATTGCCTACGGTTTCGGCCGCACGCACGACTGACGGCACCCGCGCCGGACGACTCAGCGCCGGATCGCGTTCAGGCCGCTGTCGGCGTCGGTGGTCCAGTACACGGCCTCGTCGTCGACGGCGATCGCGAAGGCTTCCGCTTGGTTGTCGGCAAGCGTCCGTGTGGTCCCGTCGTCCGAACGGCGTACGACTCGACCACGGTAGCCGTTCATGCCGACACCGCGCGTGGAGATGAAGACGCTACTCGCGTCGACCGCGAGTCCGTCGGGAGCATCGAGCCCGTCGAGCAGCACCTCGATCACACCGCCGTCGCGCGGCATGCGAGCGAGTCGGCCGTCGGCGTAGCCGTTGTCCTGCGTCCCGAGCTCGAGAAAATACAGCTCGTCACCACGCAGGACGAGGGAATTGGGGGCTGCGCGACCGGAAGCGAGCAAGCGGTCCTGGAGCGAAACGCGATCGAGAGCGTGGATCTCTCCCCGCCCCGAATCGGCGTAGTAGAGCGACGTTTCGTCGAATGCCATGTCTCCCCCGGCGAAGAGGCCGCTCGCGAGCGTTTCGACGCTCGTTCCGTCGAACGACGCGCGGCGCAGCGTGCCCTCGCTCTGGTCGACGAAGTAAAGCCCGTCGTCAGCGAGCGCGATGACCTCGGGGTCCGGCTCGGCCGCAAGCACGATTTCGATCTCGCGCGTCGCCTTGTCCAAGCGCCCGACGTAGTTGCCTACGTTGCTCGTGAAGTACACGTCCGTCGCGTTCGCCGCCACGCGGTAGGGTCCGGCGCCGGGCGTTTGAATTTCCTCGCTCGGCCCACCGCCCTTCGGCGTGATCACGATCGCCTGGGCCGTCGCCGCGGCCCAATACACGCTCGTGTCATCGAGCACGAGACCCTTCGCATTGCCCTCCGCGTGCGCGAGTTGGACTACGGGGCCGGCGAAGCAATCACCGAGGCACTCCGCCGACGCACCGCCCGAGCCCGCGGTTTGCATTTCGAGATCCCGGCCGAGATCCCAGCGGTCCGAGCATCCGGCCAGCACGAACGCCGCCGAGAGGAGAATAGTCCAAGCGCGCACGCCCTTATTTGGGTCCGCCGATGAGCGCACGCACGTAGTCCGCGTACGCGCTCTTCGGGTTTCGCGACAGGAAGCCGCGTGCCAGCGCGCTCGCAGCTTGGTGCTCGCCGCTGGCCGACAGCGCCTGGATGCGCACGACGGTCGCTTCGGCGCGCAGGCTGCCGCCGTGCCCGACGAGCTCCGAGTAACGCTGAAGCGAGGCCAGCGCGCCGCGCGGATCATCGGCGCGGAGCCGCCGCCGCGCCTCGTCGATCAAGCGTACCTCGGTTGCAAACGCGTCACCGTTACGGTCGTTGGCAGCGGCGGGACTCCGCGCGGATGCCGCCGGTTCGGACGTGCCCTCCACGCTCGGAGCCGCTTCGTCGGCAGGCGCTTCGTTCGCGCTGGCGACGCTGCTCGGCGCCGCCGGAGCGCGCCTGACGGCAACCGCCGGCCTCGCCACCACGGCGTGCGCAGGCTCGCGCAGCGTGCGCTCCTTGACGGCGACCGCGCCGGCCACGCCGCCCCCGACCAGTGCGACACCCGCTAGCTTGAGCCAGAGCGACCCGCGCGCGACACCGACGGCAGCCGCCTTACCTGCCGTCGCAACCGTCGCGACGCCGGCGCCGAGTCCGAGTCCGAGTCCGAGCCGCGCGAGCGTGCGGTCAGCGGCGTCGTGCGCCGGCCGATCGAGCTCCGCGGTGCTGAGGATCGCTCGCTCGTGTTCGCTCCAATCCGAAATCAAGTCGTCATCGGGCTTCATGGGCGCTCCTGCCGCACGGCGATCCCGCGGCGGACCAGTGATGCGCGAAAGTGCTCGCGCGCACGTCGTAAGCGTGAGACCGCGGTGCCCACCGGCAACTCGAGCAGCGCGGCCACTTCGGTCTTCGTCATCTGCTCGAGCTCGAACAGCACGAACACCGTCCGAAGCTCGAGCGGCATCTCGAGCAACGCCTGCTGCAAGATCTCGCGCCGGCGGGCGTCGTCGGCCATTTCCTCCGCCTCGGGCCGAGGCGCGACCGTGTCGGGGATGCTGCCCGGCCGCTCGCGATTCTTCGCGCTCCGCCGCTCGTCGGACGCAACGCGCAACGCGACTCCGAACAAGAAGCTCTTCTCGCTTCCGGCCGCTATCTCGGAAACGCGCCGCATCGCCACCAGGAAAACCTGCTGCGTAGCGTCGTCCGTCCCGCTCGAGGGCACCCCCAGCCGGCGGAGCAGCCGCCAGACGAACGCGTGATGCTCACGCACCATCGCGGCAACGCGAGCCTCCTCGCTGGCCGTCAGCTTCGCACCCGCGCCGCGGCCCTCGCTCGCAGGCGGGCCGGCGCTCGCAAGCGGGCGCGCATCGAGCACGGTCATCGCGCTATTCACGGTAGCCGAGCGCGGGACCATCTTCCTCTGATTGATGGGACGAGGACCCAAAACGGATCACGTGGCCGGGATCGGCGCGAGGTGGCAGGTTGGCCCACATGGCGGCCTCACGTCGATCCCCCGCCCTAGCGCGAGCGCCGAAGCGCACGGCGGCCGGCCCGCGCGAGACAGCAATCTACGCGGTCGTGCGCGCCATTCCGCGCGGTCGTGTGACGACTTACGGGGAAGTCGCGGAGCTCGCCGGCATGCCGTCCGGCCATCGCATCGTGGCGCGGGCCATGCGAAGCTGTCCGGAGTCGCTCCCGTGGTACCGCGTCATCGGCAAGAAGGACGCGCGGCGCGGCCAAATCAACATCGGCGACGCGGAGCATGCCGAGTTTCAGCGCGCTCGACTCGAGGCCGAGGGCGTCGAATTCACCGAGGACGGTTTCGTTTCGCTCCGCCGCTTCGGCATGCTTGCCCTGCCGCAGTCCCCCGTCCCGAAGAGACGCGGGCGATGAATCGGAATGACGGTGCGACGTGCCAAGGTGTGCCGAATCGCCTGGCACGTCGGTTGCAGCCTGTTCACGCGTGAAACGCGCGCTATCGGGGACGGGCCGCGACCCTCTGCTGCTGTTCTTACTTGCAGCAATCGGCGCGGCGGAGGCCGGCGCATGCGGGGGTATTTCCGATGTGCGGCGCGGGCTTCCGGACGGTTCGACCCCGGACGGCGAAGCTTCCGGTGCCGCACCAGCGGGCGGCGTGGGCGGCGCGGGCGGTGACGGTGGCACGCCCGCAACGAGCGGTCGTAGCGGCGGCTATGCGGGCAATTCGATCATGCTGCCCGCCGCAGGCATGGGGTCCTCCGCTGGGGGCATGGGGTCGGACGCTGCTCGACCGCCGGGTGAAGGGGTCGTCGCCTGCGCGATGCCTACCCCCTACCCCGCACCTTACCCGCTGCCCGATCCACCGCCCGAAACCGGCTTCTTCCTGTGCTCGACCAACACGAGCTTCAGCTTCATTCACCGAGCCGTCGCCGAAGCGTGCCCCACGCCATTCAGCGATCCTGGCCCGGCCCCGCTCGACTGCGCGAGCGAGAACTATTGCAGTGACGTACCCCACGGACGCTGTTTGCCCGGTAACTCCACCGCCTGTCGGGGCGACGAGTGCTTCTCCGAGTGCAAGAGCGACTCCGACTGCGCGTCGAACGAGCTTTGCCTCTGCGACGACCAAATCAACCACTGCGTGCCGGCGCGCTGTCGGAGCGACGCCGAGTGCGGCCCAGGCCTGCTCTGCATCACGACCAGCCAAGGCTTGAACGGTCTGACGCCGTTCACGTGCCAGAACAGCGACGACGAGTGCACGTCGACCTGCGCCAACTACACCAGCAAGAGCCCGAACGGCGCCACTCGATACATGTTTGGCGCCTGCATCCTGACTCTGCACGACGACGGCAGCAGCCAGCGTGACTGCACCTACTCGGCCAGCACCGGGGGCAGCTGTGGCCGGCCCTTTTTGGTGGAGGGCGCAGCGCTGACGGCGGAGGCCGTGCGACGTAACGACTGGGCGCCTCCGCTGACTCCGCCGCCGGACGTGGTCGCGCTCACACCCGAGCTACGCCGTGCACTCGCCGCCTCGTGGCTCGACGCTGCATTGATGGAACACGCCTCCATCGCCGCGTTTGCGCGCTTCTCGCTCGAATTGCTCGCGCTCGGTGCGCCGCCGGACCTCCTCCGCGACGCCGCCCAAGCGATGTCCGACGAGCAGCGGCACGCCGAGCTCTGTTTCGGCCTCGCGAGCGCTTACGCAGGCGAACCGCTCGGTCCTGGCGCGCTCGACGTGCGGCGTTGCCTTCAAGACGTAGCGCTCGGAGCCGTGCTCGTCACCACCTTCCTCGAAGGCTGCCTCGGCGAAACCCTCGCCGCTGTCGAAGCCCGCGAACGCGCCCACCGCGTGCAGGACCCCGTACTCGAAGCCGCGCTCCACCGCATCGCAGAGGACGAAGCGCGCCACGCCGCGCTCGCCTGGCGTTTCGTAAAATGGGCGCTCGGCGAGAGCGGCGCGGGCCTCGAAGACGCGCTGTTCGCCGCGCTCGAAACGGAGCGCGCGCGCGTCGTCACGGGCGAACCCCTGCCGCGCGGCGTGAGTGACGAAGTTGCGCGAGCACACGGCCTCTTATCGCCTGCGGAGCGCGCACGCCTGCGGCGAGAGACGCTCGACGAAATTGCGGCGCCGTGTCTTTTGGCGTTGTGTCCGCCGCGGGCGAGCGGGGTTTTCCACGAGCAGCCTGCTCACCTACTCGCTGCAGTCGCGTCGTAGTCGTAAACCTTGATCCAATCGATTTGCGCGCTCGTTGGTGCGGAAGTCGAGGTCAGCGCGCCGGCCCAATCGGGGGCGCTCGAAGCCCAGATCGTGAGCAAAATGGTTTCCGGCAGCCTGAGAAGAGCACTGCTCGCAGTCCAGTCGCGGAGCAGAACGCCGTCGCCGAAGTACTTCACGCCCGCCGGAGTCCACTCGATATCATAAAGGTGAAAGTCCGTTTCGGCGTTGAAGCCGAGATCGACGATCAGTGGATCCTGAGTGGGAGTGACGGACGCCGTACAGTTAGGATTGGGAGTGCCCGTGTACACCATCGCATTGAGCTGCGATGAGTTGCTGGCCTTACCGAGGTGCTCGATATCGATCTCGTTCCAGTCACAGTTCGGGTACGGCGTGTAAAAAAGCACGAGACCCGACACCACGCCCGACCCGGTTGCAAAGCGCATCCGCGCGGAGACCTTGCCATACGTCAGCGTCTTCGCAGACCGCATCTCGACGCCGAGGTACGGCTTCGCAGCGCCAGTTGGCGCCGCCGTCAGCGAGATCGTGAGCACGCCGCCCGCCACACTCGCGTTCTCGGTCGAAAACGTCGCCTGGTTGCCGTCGTAGGTGAACGTTTGGAGCTGCCAAGCGGCGCTGTCGAGGGTGTCGAAGTCGTCCTGCCACGCGAGGACGAAGGGATCCCTCGATCCGTCACCCCCGCCGCCTCCACCTGCTGTTGCGCCCGCGTTGCCACCGCTGCCGGCCGTTGCGCTCGCGTTGCCACCGCTGCCGGCCGTCGCGCCCGGGTTGCCACCGCCGCCCGCCGTCGCTCCCGGGTTGCCGCCGCTGCCCGCGGTCGCGCCTGCGTTACCGCCGCTCTGCGTGTTGCCACCGATTGCGCCGCCGGCACCGGCGTCGGCGCGCGTGCCTCCGAATCCAGCGCCACCCATCACGGCATCGCCACTCCGGGACCCTGCGCCACCCTGCGCCTCGGTACTACCCGCGTTTCCGCTCGCCACGCTTCGGTGGCGGTCCGACGGGGGCGAGCACGCGGAAACGACGAGCGTCAAACAAAGGTTTGCATGCGCGATGACCTTCGAAATCATGAATTCCGACAACGATACGGATCGCGCGCGAACGCACTTTGCATTTTTTAACGAATCCGGTCGGCTCGGACGCGTGTTCGACGCAGTGACCGCGATCGGCCATCCTTGCCGGAGTGCCGGCCGCCCTCTTCCAGCCCTTCCCTATGTTGCCGGGACGCGCCGCGCAGTTCTGGCGACATCAGCCGGCATACCGCCGCCCGCGCCATTTCCACGAAGAGCCCGAGGTGAACGCCGTCGTGCGGGGCACGGCGAGGCTCGGCGTCGGCGATCGCACGCTCGAGCTCGGCCCCGGTGAGCTCGTGCTGTTCGAGCCCGGGCAAGATCACGTCCTGCTGGACGCCAGCCCCGATCTGGAGCTCTTCGTCGTCGCACTGCGTCCCGCGCTCGCCGAGCGCGTGCGCGGCGGTCGCCCGAGCGTGCTCAAGGAAAAGGTCGCGCTTTCTGTTTCCGAAGTGAACGACCTCCGCGAACGCGCGCGTGCCCTCGACGACGTGCGCGACCATGGCGCCATCGAACGCGAGCTCGGCGACCTCTTCGCGTCGCTCGGCTCGCGTCCCTGCACGTCTCACGTGAATAGTCGTCGCGCCCTCGTCCAACTCCGCACCGCGCCCGAGATGAGCGCCACCGAGCTGGCCAAGCGCCTGCACACCGCACCCGCCCAAGTGAGCCGCGAATTTCACCGCGACCTCGGCCTCACTCTCGTCGAGTTCCGCGCACGCCTCCGACTCATGCGCTTCGTGCACTTGGTCGACGCAGGCGCCACACTGACCGCAGCCGCACTCGACGCAGAGTTCGGCAGCTACGCCCAGTGCCACCGCGCCTTCCGACGCTCGCTCGGCTGCTCTCCCCGGGATTACTTCGCGGGGACGCGCTTCGACGTCGAGGCGGCAACGGAACCCGAAGCGCGCTGACGACTGCGCGCACTTCTCGTCGTAAAAGAGCTCGAGATCGCTCGAGGTCACCTCGTCCCACGCGCAATCCCGGCATGAGGCCCTACCGCGCGTGCTGGCCGGGAGTACGGCTGACGAACACCACGGCCACCGCGTCCTGATAGGCGAGTTGCCACGACGGCTGCTCGGCGAGGTACGCGCTCAAAAGCCCGTGGCGTTCCCAGAGCACCGTCTTGATCTCGTAGGCGTCGAGGATGCGCTCGAATGTCGAAGGATCGGTGCGCAGCCGAATGGTGTCATCGAGGATACCGTTCGCGACCAACCCTATGATGTCACGGCCGTCGATGAAGTACGGCGGCCGGCCCCGCCACGCGTAGGCGAGATAGCCGCCCCATTGGTACGGGTTCATCACGTTCTCGGGCAGCGCGTGTGCCGTCACGAAGCTCGCCGCCGCGGCGGGAACGTCGCGCAGCGGATCCTTTCGCTCCGTCAACCCGAGCGCCGCGCCCCCGAACAGGACGGCGCTGAGCCCCAAGCCGAGCCCTCGCGCCGCCATCGGCGCGAGCGGCGTCCACACCACGCGATCGAGGAGCGGGGCGGCGATGATGAGCACGAGCGCCAGGAGCTCGGTGACGTACCTTCGCGAGCTGCACGCAGCGCAGAGGAGGGCGATGAGCAGCACCACGTCCGAGCGCAGCATCCGCGGCGGACCGAGCGTCGCACGCGCCACGATGAGCGCGAGCGCCAGCGTCGGGGCGGCGAGCCATGCCGGCGAGTGCAGGTCGGGTGATTGAAACAGATCGAACTGTGCGACGACCGGCGCGAACGCGCAGCGGAGCGCGTGAATCAAGTACTGATACCCGTACGGGTTCGCGAGGGCCCCGACGAGGCTCAAGGCCGGAAACGCGACGAAGGGGCCGAGCGGAGGACGAGCGCTGCGCGGCTCGACCAGCAGCGAACCCAAGAACAAGAGCGGAACGAAGACGGCCATCAAGAAAGACAAGTGCACATTCACCCAGACCGCGCTCATGCCGAGCGGCACGAGCCAGTGCACCCGCCGGCCGGCACGCAAGCGAAAGAGGATGAGCAAAAGCACGACGAAACCGAGATCGCCGAAGACCTGGCCGCGCGCGCTGAGATCCTCGGCGTCCGACTGAACGAAGAGCAGCGCGAGGGGAAGCAAGAGGACGCGCGTCGCGAGGCGGCGGCTCGCGCTGAGCCACAGGAGCGTGACGGCCGAGGCTTCGACCAGCGCAGCAAGCGCCATGAGCGCGCGGAGCCCGAGACGATCGGCGACGAGTGCGAAAAGCACCTCCGCGCCCGTGCTCACGTTGCGCCAATCGTGCCGCACGCTCGCGAACGTGAACGGATCGAGCGCGGGCAGCCGATGATGCTCGACGAGCAAACGCCCCGTCGCGATGTACCAGAAGCCGTCGCCCAAGATCGCCATGTGATGCCAAACCAGCGCCGCGATGGCGCTGACGCCGGCGACGACGATCAGCCCACCCCGCTCGCTCGCGACGCCGCTCACGGCTGCCTCGCGGGGCCACGGTCTGCCGCAGCGCGAGCCGGCCCGAGCGTCGCTGCGAGGCTCTGCGCGCGTTCACGCACGGCGTCCGAGCTCGCCCGCTCGACAATCCTGGCGAGAACCCGGCGGGCCGCGTCGCTGTGACCGAGGGTCACGTCGAGTCGCGCGAGCGCAAGGTACCCCTCGCCCGGGACGGCCTCGCTCCTTGCCCACCACCAGGCCCGAAAGTGCGCCTGGTACGGGTTCTCCCGCGCTGTCCACCAGGCCACTGCCTGCGCTGGGCTCGCCGGCTCCGTAGCCTGCGGCCGTTGCGTTCTGGGTAGGAACCACGCGCCCAGCGCGACGACGAGCACGCCTGCGTGGAGTAGGCGCTCGTCGAGCGGCAGGAGCACGGGCCTCTCGCGCGCACAAAAGCGGAGCGTCAGAGCCGCGGCCGCGCAGTAGGGCAAGAGCAGCGCGCGGAAGCAAAGCGAAAAGAGGAGCAACGCTGCCAGGGCGCCGAGCACGGTCGCTCGCGCGCGCCCTTCGAGCGACTCGCTCGCGAGCACTGCCGCGAGCAGCATTCCGGCACGCAGGGCGAGCAGCGGCATTTGCCCCGGCTCCTGCGCAAAGAACGCCAAGAGCGGGCTCGCGAAGCCGAGCGCCGCCCCGCTGCTCATGCCGACGAGGGCGCCGCCCACTAGAAGTGCGACCCGCGCCAAGCTGCCGGTGCTACTCGCCGGAGCCGCCCAGCGCGCAAGCAGCGCCACCATCACTGCGGTAACGATCCCGAGCGGCAGCGACGCGCGGAACGCCGGTCGTGCCGCAGAGAGCCCTGTGACGAGCGCGAAGCCCCACGCGACAACCTCGTCCACGAGCTCAGCGCGGCTCCGCGCTGCGTCACCCATGGGGCATTCTAACAGGTCTGCTCGGCCAACGTCGTCGGTGACGTCCTTGGACGGCGTGACACGCGGCGGCTCGGCGACCTGACCCCTCGACTGTGTAGAAGGCGATATGCTGCGCCCGTGCCCGGCGTGGAGAGCGAAGCCGCGATCGAAGACGTTGCCGACACCGCGTTGTGGATTGCAGCGTACCGTGCGCGTGAGACGGCACGCGCGGACGCCCTCTTTCGTGATCCGCTCGCTGCCCGTCTCGCGGGTCCCAAAGGAGCTCGACTCGCCGCCACGATGACTGGCGCCGAGCAGTTTTACTGGATGACCACCATCCGCACCGTGGTCATCGACGAGCTGCTGCTCGAAGCGGTGGCTCGTGGGGCTGGCATGGTGCTCAACCTCGGCGCCGGCCTCGACACGCGACCTTACCGGCTCGCGCTGCCATCCACGCTCCGCTGGATCGAGGTCGACAGGCCGAAAATCGTAGCGCGCAAAGACGAGCTTTTGCGCGCTGAGCGCCCCACGTGCGATCTCGAGCGTGTCACGGCGGACCTCAGCGATGTCGTCGCGAGGCGTGCTCTCTTCGCGCGGCTTGGCGAGGTTGGACAGGATGTCGTGATCCTGACGGAGGGAGTCCTCGCGTATCTCACCGAAAAGGAAGTCGCGGCGCTCGCGGACGACCTTCGGGCGCACAGCCGATTCCGAACGTGGATCGCCGACCATAGCGCTCGGTTTTTGAACCGCACCGTTCGCTCGCGCGTCCAACGCAGCCATCTGAAGAACGCGCCGCTGCGCTTTCAGCCGCAAAACTGGCAGGAATTCTTCCGCGCCCACGGCTGGCACGCAGCGGAGACGCGCTACCTCCCGATCGAAGGAGAACGGCTCGGACGACCGTTGCCACTGCCGTGGTGGCTCGTTCCCGTGCATGCAGTTTTACCGCCCCGTGCGCGCGAAGCGATTCGCCGCATGATCGGCTACGCGCGCCTCGAGCCGGATTGAAGAGGCCTCAGCGCGACGCGGGCCCGCTCGCGACGGACGTATCCTCATTCTGCGCGGCGGACGAACGGCCCCCTAGCCGATGGATCTGGTCGAAAAAACAAGGTAGCTTGCACAGTTACAACAACATCAAGCGCCCGTAGCTCAGTGGAAGAGCGGTGGATTTCTAAACGACCAGGACGCAAATCGAAAACACCAGTCAAGTCGTGCGCTTCCACGGCAACTTAGCTCGATTCGCGATTCACCGCTCGACACTGTGCGGCACTCGACGACGCTCGAAAGTACCTTCAGATGGGCGACGACGGGGCGACGGATGAGCGGTGGAGTTTGCCTCCTCCGCTCGCTGGCACGACTGACCGATCCGGTCCTCGGTTCGCGCCTGCTCTTAGTTCCCAGGGAGAGTCACGATCGGCTGAAACACGACCAGATTGCCGTCGGGGTCGTTGACGGTTGTCCCAATGGACAGCATCAGATCATAGTCGCCTGCGCTGATCATGGTCGTCCGAAGCGTATAGAGCTCGATGACCGGGGACAGCTGAAATCGCGGGAATGCCGCGGCCGGAACCGTCAGCCCACCGCTCTGGATAGCGACCGCGCAGACGAGGCTCAGCGGGTTCCCATTGGTGTCGTGGTCCTTGATTTGCGCGCGCACGACGAGGTCGTCATCAACGGGAACCCATGTGAGCACGAGATCCTCGCTGGGAGAGATCTGACGCGCGCCTAGCTTGATGTCTCCCGGTGGGAAGTCCGTCATGACGAGCGCCGGCGGTGCGGAGATCGTTGCTGAAAACGAGGGAACCGTTCCGCCCTCGGCGTTGATCGACACCGCCTCCATCGCGACGAAGTACTGCCCAATTCCGACAAGCCTGTACGCATCGGGCTGTAGCTCGACTGCGAAGTCGTTGGACGCGGTCGAGAATCCGAGGAAACCGGCCTCGGGAGGTTGCTCGAGATTCGGACACGTGAGGAGCTCGCAAGCACCGAGGGCCTCGCTGACGCAGCCAGCCCCTCCCGGAGGGCGAAAATCAGCTTCGGCCACGAACTCGTGGGAGTCGGTGATCGGCCAGGACAGCGCGGATACCTCTCCATAACCTCGGCTCGGTGACTCGCCGGCGGATCCGCCGGCGCCAGCCCCAGCCTCATCGGACACTCCGCCCACGTTGCTCCCGCCTTGCGCGGCCGGTACGCCGCCGGTGGCGCCACCACCGGCATTTCCATTTCCACCGCGTGCGTTGGCTCCACTCGTACCGCCGACGCCAGCGGCGTGAACGCCGCCTGCACCCCCGCCGAGTGCTGCGCCGGCAGCTCCACCCAGCTGGTCGACGCTCGACCCTCCGCTGCCGGCGGCCGCGCTGTGTGGATTGCCACCGGCACCGACGCCCGCGGTCCCGCCGTGACCGGCGTCGGCGTCGGCGGCAGACTGACGCGAGCTGCTGCATGCAGGTAGCAGCGCGACTACGAGAGCAAACCTACGCAGGACCTCACGTTTCACCAACGCCAATTCTCCGGCGCGGCAAGCGCGGCAAGCGCGGGACGTGCGGGGCGATCCACGCGGGACCATCGTTCCCGCGTGGGCTTCGGGTGCCTGATGGCGCGCCTGGTGCGGGTGCGGCCTTTCCATCGGGCCGTAGCGACATCTGTTGCGAGCATTGTCCCAAGTGCTCCAGCGCTACGAAGCAACTTCTGACGACTACCACGATAGCATATCGCCGTCGCGACGAGCACGACGCTTGGTACCATTAGAATCAGCGAAGATCCAAAGGACGGCGTCATACGTCAAGCGCCTGCCGAAGCTCGTCGTCGATCTCAGACGCCTTCAATACCTCGACAATCTGGAGACCGGCACGGGCAACTTCCTCGCGTGTAAGTGCGCGGACACCATTCGGCGCCAGACGAGCGAGTCGGTCGACACTATCAATCCGTGTAGGGTCCGGAACTTCACGCCACGCAGTCCCACATGACGGACAGTAAAAGACGGGGGTGGAGTCCGCCGCTTGAAGAGCAAGTACGGCTCCAGCACCAGGACAAACTGGGCATTCACCGACTGAGTAGATTTCTCCGGTTTTCACAGCACATCGAATCCGTTTTTCGCCATCCATTCGTACAGACGCCCGGGAGCTTCCTTAAGGCTGCCCTCAAGGTATCGAGCCCTATCTATATTGAAGGGGCGTGCGGCTTCTGCAAGGTCGCCGCCCACTCGGTCGGCCGTTTGCCGGTAAAACTGCGCCGCGGCCTGACGCTCAGCGGGAGAGAGAGCACCCAGCGACTCTTCACCGCGCACCACGGCTTGCACGACTTGTGCCCTAGCCCGATTGCCTACGGCTGCCTCGAGCGTCGCATAAGCAGGCGCCGCGGCCGGTGCGGCCGGAAACAGCCACCTCCACGCCGATTGCAAACCGACATACAGTTCTCCCAGCGCTGGGGCGACCATAATATGCCCATGCCTAATGTCGTCCATCGCCTTGTCGACCGTGGATCCTGCACCGCCCGGCTCTTTCGCGAGGCTCGAACTTGTGGCCGGCGCGCGCGGCATCGGCGTCTCAAACTTCTGCGGCCCCCCCTGCACCTGCCCACTCGGGACGGCCGTCGTGGGCATCCCCGCCTGGCCACCACCGGGCGTACCCATTGCGGCCTGTACGCCGGCCCCTGCAGCCAGATTGAGCCCGACCCCGCCAAAACCACCCGTACTCGCGCTCACGAGCGCAGCCGCCGGGTACATGATCGTTGTTGCAACTCCATTGATTACTGAGCCAATATCGCTCAAGCTCATGAAGCCAGTTGGGTCGGTTCTGTTGATCGGGTCGTTGAACACGTAGGCGTAGCGATTCAGGCCCTGACTCGAGTACGGCGACTGCACGAATGGATCCGCTGTCGTGAACCTCCCGCCTAGCGGGTCGTAGAGGCGGCCTCTCATGTCCACCAGCCCGAGGTCGTCATCGTGCTGCTGATCAGTGAAGCCGACGCGAGTCAGCGAAGACTTTCCGGCGTGCACTGGGGCGCCGAACGGATCGAAGTCTTGCTTGATCGGGGTGTCGCTCTGGTCGGTGCTGATCGTCTCGAGCGTCCCCAGCGAATCCTGATGGAAAAAGAGCTTCTCGTCCGTACCGCCCTTGCGCACGATTTCACCGATCGGTCGACCACCAGCATAGACGCGGAAATGCTCCTCTTCGGTCTGCCCGCTCCTGTTCGTCAGTCGTTCGTAGAAGTCTGTGACGAAATAAAGCGAGCTGTCTGGATCGCGGCGCACGATTCGGTCTTCGTCCGCTGAGTATTCGAACGAAGTCGCCTCCGCCCCGGCGCCGTCGCCGGTCGTGATGGACGATGGCAGATCGAACGGAGTGTAGAAGAAGGACTGCGTGCCGCCGGGCACGTCCGGACCCGTCCTCGCTTGGAGGTTTCCGTTCGCGTAGTAGTGGTACTGGTTGCCGTCCACGGTATCGATGAGGTTCGGGAGGTCCGTACGAGGGGTGATCGTGCTGTTGCCGCGGGTGATCAGGTTGCCGAGGCTATCGTAATTGTAAGCGCTTAGCTGCGGGGAGCCACCCACGGGCTCGTCCTGGAGCGTATCCAGCCGGCCCAGGCTGTCGTAGGTGTGGGTTCGGTTGATGGTGATGCTGCCCTCGGTCTTCGTGCGAACCTTGATCTGGCCGTTGTCGTAGTGAGTGTAGCCGAGGCTCTGGATGGAGTTGTTGTGGAGGGTTGTCGAGATGCTCTCGAGCCAGCGCCGGGAGCTATTGTAGCCGTACGTGGTCGTCGCTCCGTTGCCGAAGGTTTCCTTCTGGGTCAGGTAGCCTTGGAAGGCACTGTTCAACTGCCAGAGAGCTTTCGTGGTGCCACTCCCCACTTCATCGACATTGGTGAGCACGCCAGAGTTGTCGTAGGTGTACTTTGCCGCGATGGGCGCACCACCGCCGAGGCTCGGGTAGTCGATGCGTGAAGTGCGGCCGAGGTCGTCGTAGCTGTAACCGACCTGATAGTCGACGCCATCGAGCGTGTAGTCGTTCCGCTTGAGCAGGCCGCGGTTCTGTGTCGCTAGGGCTTCGTAAGTATAGGAGATGCGCTGCCCGTCTGGATTCGCGGCCGTGCCAGGCGAGTCCATCTCCGACACGCGGCCAATGGCGTTGGCGCCCTGATCGTAGGTCCACGTGGTGAGGCCCGCGGTGTCGATGATCGAGTTGACACGACCCAAGTTGTCGTGGAGAAACGTTCGGATCTGCTGCATGTCGTCGCGGCGGGTCGTGAGCTCGTCGAATCCGTTATAGGTGTTGGTGGTGACGCCTGTTTCAGTGTCGCTGTGGGTGAGGAGGTTGCCGTACGGATCGTACGTCATCGAAACAGGGCCCGAGCCGTTCGGGTACAACGTCGTGAGGCGGTGAGACCCGTCATAGAGGTACGTGCTATACCGGTTCATGACGTCGACGTTGTTCCCGTCGATGGCCCGAATGATCATGCCGTCCACATCGCTGATCGTGACGTCCTTGTGCCCGGACTCGTCCATCCGAAGCATCACCTCGACGGCGAAACCAACGCTCTCTCCGTTACCGAGCCCTGAGAGCCAATCGCCATACTGTGATGCGAGGGTCACAGCGCTGGCGTACTGGATCTGCTCCGACGGCCCCCCCGACGACACGCTCGCAGCATGCTGAATGCTGGTGACTCGGTCGCGTAGATCATAGCCATAGGCGGTGAACGGGACGTCAGCCCCGCTCACGTGAGGTAGCGAGGACCGCGCTAGCCGACCATGCACGTCGTAGGTCCGCTCTTGGACCACGCTCGCGCCGGCCAAGCCCTCCGTCGTTGCCCTCACGAGCCTGCCGTAGGCGTCGATTTCTCTGGTTTCGGTGCCCGTTCGCGAGCCTGCCGTCCCTTGCGTGTCGATCTGCACCTTCGTGCGCGGGCGAATGCGGCCGATGCTCGTCTCGCCATTTGCTGCGGACGGGCTCACGGCAGAGTACGTGTACGTACTGGTACCTTCTGCATCGCTCGTTTCGCTCAAGAGGCCGAAGCCGTCGTAGCTGTCCTGCGATGCGATGCCGTTCGGGTCTACGACGCTCATCTTGGTGCCCCAGCGCGCGTCGTAGCGTACTTGCGTCACCTGATTGAGAGCGTTGGTGACCGTGAGCGGGTACACGTTGTCGGAGTCATACGAGATCGTCGTCGTACGATCGGGCTCGCCGCTCGCGACGGATTCTATGATCTGATACGGGTTGCCGAAATCGTCCCGGAGGTACGTCGTCGTGTGGAGCTGGTTCGTCGCGGGAGCCCCGTTGATCTGCGGCGCGCGGGTCATCGAATGGAGGAGCCCGTTGCTGTCATATTCAGGGTCCCACGTTTGGATAAACTCTCCCCCTGCGAACGAGGCGAACGACTCAATGGTGATAAACTCGGGATTTGAGATCAGCCAGGCGTTGGCATCTGGCACGAACGTGGTCGTGGTACTGGTCTGTTGGAATGGGCAAGTCCGGTACGACCTCGTGTCGTTCCCGTAGCTATCCGGATAGTAGAAACCCTCCAAGCATTGGACGAGCTGAATTGGGTCGTGCGGAGGCTGCTGGTTGCCCACGATAATGGGATCGATCGGCCTGTCGGATAGCGTCGTATTGCGAGCCTTGAGGTGCGCGAAGGGAACGCTCGAGGCGGATTCGACGACGTCCCACGTGTTGTCTACCTCGGTCACGCGACTGAAGGCCTGCGACTCGAGCGGCTGAATTGTCGATCCATTCTCCGTGACGAACTCTTCCGTGATGATCGTTTTCGGGCGGCCCGCCAGCGGGTAAACGTAACCGGGGTCGGTGGTCGTACGCAGGGTTCCATCGAGCCCATAACGCGCTGGGGGTTCGTAGCTCGTCGTCGTCCGTCGAAGGCCAACGATCCCGCCTGTCGTCTCACTCACGGTACTCGATTCGAATCCGAGCCACCCGCTGCCCGCGACGTTGAAGCGAGCGTTCTTGAAGCTGTAGTTGTAGGTCCGCTCGATCACTTCCGAGCCGTCGTTGTCCAAGAAGCCTACTTGCTGTGTGCCGACAATACCCGTGAGCTGCTTGAGACAGGTCTCCGGCCAGGTCGAGCCCGAGCACCGGTCGATGTAGCCGCCGTACGAGACGCGCGTGACGTTGCCGACGCCATCCACCACGCGCGTGAGGAGCGTGCTATTGACGCCGGAGCCGAAGTAGAAGCCTTGCTCGCCGAACACGTCCGGATTGCCGTCGCCATCGAGGTCTGTGGCAGCCGTGATCCTTCCTGGGAGCAGAACGCCGTGCTCGTTCGGAGCCAGAATCGTATTCTCGTATGCCCAAGGCTCGTTGAGCACGCTGGCGTCGGGCTTGAGGACCACGTTGAGGCTTGAGCCGCCCGAACGCCAGTGCTCGAGGAAGTCGCTGCGACCGTCGCCGTCGTAGTCCAAGATCGCGGCACGCTGGTAGCTATAACCCTGTCCCAGGTCCTGCGCCGGCGTTGGGCGAGGCACGGTGTGCGTGATGAACCGGTTGTGTCCGCTGTTGATCCAAACGATCGTGTTCGCGCCAGAGATCGTCGAGATGTCGACGAGGCCGTCGCCGTTGAAGTCGCCTAGCGTGAGGCCGTGCCCCCTTTCAGACTGTGCGGTGTTCGTGAACGCGACTGGTTCGAACGCAAGCTGCCCACCGGTATAGCGAAGAACCAGCCAGTGACCGCCCGGGTCCGCCAGGAGGAGCTCGGCGACCCCATCCCCATCCACGTCGATGATATTGTACGTGGGTCGGTCGTCGGCGCAGAAAGGAATCGGATCCGGGGCAGGCTGCTTGCCAACGGGCGGAGGTGAGGAAATCATGCCGAGCGAGGTGAAGCCACCACCTGGGATCCGCCTGCGCACCTCGAGCGAATGGTTGCTGGTGCACACGAGCACGTCCTCGAGCCCATCTCCATCGACATCGTAGACCACGGGCGCCGGCAGTCCCTTGGCCCCGAAATCGATCTGCGAGGGGACGCTGAGCCACGCGCCGCCCCCCGCGGGCTGCGGATTGAAGCTACCAGTGCCCTGCGACAGCGAAAGATGTAGTACGGTCGTATTCTTGTCTCCGCCGCACTGCCCAGCAATATCGTCCTTCCCATCACGATCGTAGTCAAGCAGATACAGAGGACTGCCCGTCGGGCAGGGGAGTCCGTTGGCGTCCTCGCTAGTGATCGGGTTCTCCCGATCGCCCGTGCCGAAGCTCATCACGTTTTGGTAGTGGACTTTGGGCTCACTGGCAAAAGCACCCCAGAATGCATTGTTGAGGATCTCGAAGGCGATACCCACCGGAATCCCCACGCCCGTGGAAAGGGTCGCGCCGATGACGATTTGTCCAGCAATGTTGGTGAGGGTAGACGCCGCTTGCAGTCCCGGGTCACCTGTCACGCCGTCGACTGTCACGTAGGTGTGTAGGAAATCCTTCCGGCCGTCGCCGTTGACATCCAGGATGGTAGCGGTGCTGGCGTCGAAGAAACCCTTCGCCGACGTGAAGCCCGACTCCTGAAGATACTCGAACGTCGTGGGCTTCTTGCACTGAGTGTCGTCGCTTCCGTCGCCGGCGCACTCCTGGATCGAGTCCATCTGGCTCACGTACTGATCGAGGTAGTGCAGCACGTAGGACTTCACCGGCTTGTTATCGATAAGCGTAGCGATGGTCTTCAGTCGCTGGCCCTCCAACGACAGCGCACCTCCTTGCTGGAAGCGCATGCTCCAATCGTTGCGGAATTCGTAGTTGAAAAGCACGACACGGTTGCCGGCGTCGCTACCGTGACCCGTGTACGCGATGCCGCTCGGGTGGATCAGGTTCGGAAGAAGGTCGTCATCGAGGAACGCGTAAGAAGACGCAAAATTGGCGTAGTTAACGATAATCGTGTTGCCAACCCGGTCCTCCACCTTGTTGAGCAGCCAGGAGTAGCGAATGCCCGTCCGCCCCATGCCGAGCGAATCCTCTGTGCGACCAAAGGTGAGGATCCGTCCGTCACGCGTCCTCACCTCGAACCAGTCGGGACCCTGCAGCGGGCGCTGTACGCGTTGGACATTCGCGAACGGGTCGAGCTGCAAACCGTCCCCGTCGTCCTTGTGTGAGATCACCTTGGAGAAGGTGTCGGGGAGCGTGCGGTATTCGGTCCCTTCATCTCCGTAGACGCCGACCGTCCCCGTGCTCGCGCTCGGGACCGCGGTGAGCCGCTGGCCGTCGAGGCAGAACTTGTCGTCCGTATTGTTTCTGATCGGCGCAGCATAGCCGTCGAGCGCTTGCGTGCGCGGGCAGCGAGTGATCTTGGAGAGACCCTCGAGGGTCCAGCCGACACCTTGATCGCTGTAACGATTGGCGCCGGTGTAGTGGAGGCTCAGCTTGGGCTCAAGGCCGGCACGACCTGGCGGCACCTCGATCGGAATGTCGTACGCGGCCGTACCTTGCGGCGAGACGCTGAAGCCGCCGTGGACCGCACCCACCGGTGTAGTCGGAGCCTCCGGAAGCGGGGACAGCGAATGGGTGCCACCACCCGGCGTCGGGACGGTCGGCACCGGATCGCTCGAGGGCGCCACGCACTGCCCGCCAGCGTCGCAAAAGGTACCGCCGTTGCAGCTACCGCAGCTTGCGCCGCAACCCGAGGGGTCGGGACCGCACGAGCGACCATCGCATTTCGGCGTGCAAGCCGGACAAGCGTCACCGCAGGGAGCGCCCGGGCTCCCGCAGCGCGGGGGTACCAACGGCTTCATGACGCAAATCTCGGTCGACCTGCAGAAGCGCTTGCCGTCCGCACCGAGCAAGCACGAGTAGCCAGAAGGGCACTCGATATCGTCGATGCATTGACCGCCGCCGGGCGCGCCGGCAGTGCCACCTGTTCCGCCTCCTGCAGTGCCACCCGTTCCGCCTCCCGCCGTTCCACCCGCGCCGCTGCTGCCGCCGGCGCCACCGGGCGGGCAGACGCCCGGGCAAAGGCCTGCGCAACCGTCGCTCGGGTTGTCGCAGGTCGCGTGCGAGCAGTCGGGCGTGCAAATACACGATTCACCGCAGAGAGAGCCCGGTGTCCCGCAGAGCGCAGGATCGTTCGAGGGGCAGGTAACGCCGCCGGGAATGCACACGTCCCGCGACGGGGCATTGAAGAGCACGCCGAGGCCGCGCCTGCACACGTCGCCCGCCGGGCACGTGCTTGTCGGGTCTTCCGTGTCGCAGGTGGGCACGCACGCGCAGTTCGGACCGCAGGGGCTGTCGGGACTGCCGCACTCGGTCGAATCCACACCGTCGGCACATTGGGTCGGCCAGCACACGTTTTGCGAGCGCGAAGCACCGAAGCAGCCGCCGTTGTGCGGGGTGCAGGTGAGACCCGTGCCGCAATCCGCCGCCGTGTTGCAACCGTCGGTGCCCGGGTGCGTGCACGGCGCGCACGAACCGCCGCAATCCTTGCCCGTCTCATCGCCATCCTTCGCGCCGTTGCTGCAATGCGAGGGCAGGCATTCCGGCGCATGGGGATTGAGCGCGCAATGATTCTGGCAATTTCCCCCGGTGCAGTCGAGACCGGGACCGCACTGGCTCGCGCTCGTGCAACCGCACGTGGGGCCGCCGCATTCGCCCTGCCCACAGCAGAGGTCGGTAGCGCAATCGCTGGAACCAATGCACGCCCCGCCCGGGTCGCATTGGCAGAGCCCGTCGCACGCCGCCCCCGGCAAGCACACGTCACTTGGCGCAAACGGACGGTGATGGAAGTCTGTGTGCGCGCCGACATTCACACTCTGTGCGTAAATCGCTCCAAAGTGCCCAGCACTGATGCTGCCAAGGGTCACGTCGCCGTGCGGCGCGATAAGGATCGCGTTGAACGACGCGTCCATCGGGATCGGGCCGGTTCCGGCGATACCGATGAGGATGTTGTTCTTCGTCGGGTCGCGCGGAGAGATAGTCCCGCGGAACGTGAAGCCACCGCTCGCGTAGATTTGGACAGGACCCTGCGTGTTGTCGACGCTGAGCGTCGAGCTCGGCTCGAGGTCCAAGAGGCCGTCGAACGTGTACCGGCCAGAACCCGCCAACGTGAGCACCGCGTTGCGTTGAACGGTGCTGGTGCCGTAGGCACCGGGTGCGATTGTGCGCACCTGCGACACGTCAAGATTGACTGGGCCACCGTTCGTCGAAGGGAACTGCACGATCCACGACTGGTGCTGAATTGGCGTGAGAGTGCCGTTGACCGTCTCGGTCCCAGTGACATGAACGTTGTTCTGCGTGTTGACCGTACCCTCGGTCGTGAGGTTGCCGTGAACGTAAGCGCCGTCGCGGAGCACAACGACGTTCGCTTCGGACCAGAGGTTCAACGTCTCAGCCGAAACGCCTAGGTTTGTCTCGGTCGTGGTCTTGACGCTTGAGATTGACGAGAAGCCGCTCGGTGACGCGAGGATGCGGACGTAGTCGCTCAGCACGAGCGGCCCGCCACTCGTGCCGAGCGCGACGCTCGTGCGCGGGACATGCACCGGTAGATCGATGTAGAACTCAACGCCAGTCCCGCCGGTCGTTCCGCCTGCGCCGCCAGCTCCGGCTCCGGTACCGCCAGCGCCGGCTCCGCCGGCACCTGCTCCGCTCCGGCCTGCAGCGCCCGCACCTGCGCCTCCCGAGCCGGACATTCCGCTCGCACCGGCGCCGCTGGCGCCGCCACCACCCGACTTGCCCCCAGTTCCGGCGCCAGAGCCGCTCGCGCCGCCGCCACCAGATTTGCCACCAGCTCCGGCACCGCCAGACCCACCCGCACCCGAATTGCCGCCGGTGCCTCCCCCGCTTGTACCGCCTGCTCCTGCTTTGCCTCCTGCGCCGGATCCGCCTCCAGCTTTCCCTCCCGCCCCGCTGCTCCCCGCGGCTCCACCGCCTCCCGCGCCACCGCTGCTGCCTCCCGTTCCGCCACTTCCGGTCGCTTGCCCGAAGGAGAGCTTGTCGACCAAGACCGGCACAGTCCCGATATTCGACAAGTTGAGCTCCACCTTGATCGTGCAGCCGTTTGTCGTGGAGAGCGCAGTCGCGACGTTCTGCGGTAGCGATGGAAAGGTGTAGTGGTTGAAGGAGCCGGTCGGTCCGTGCAGTTGCACGTTGCCGAGATACTGATTGTTAATGGTAGTGCCGCACGTGAAGTAGAGCCCCGCCTGACCGTAGTAGACGCCCTGCGGCTGGTAGCCAGTCTGAAACATCACGTCGACGGACGGTGGCGCGCTCAGCGTGCCGAGCGCCGTTAGGGCCGCGCTGATGGCGCTCGGGTTCTGGTTGCCGCCGAGCGCTATGGAGTGGGATCCCTCACTGTGCGTCGTGCTCGAGCTCGCGGTGCCTACGACCGGCCGCCAATCCGAGCCCGCTGCCCCTGAGATCGTACCCTCGAAACCGAGGATCCGATCGTTGGAAGTTAGAGCTTCTTCAACTTTCGCGAGGTTTTCGGAGACTCGATCGCCGCTGCACGCTGCGAACAGCACGACCCAAGGAACCAACGCGAGACGCGCACTTCGGACGTTCATGACCGCTCCATTCGGCCAGCGGCCGAGCCAGTTGCGCGGCTAAGAGAGCCATGACCCCCACCACGGAAGCCCCTGTCCCCCCACACGTGCGACTACGCGGATGGCTGCACCAAGGACATCGTTACGATCCGCGTCCATACCGTACCCCTCGCGGATTTGGAAGGGCCGTCATGTAGTAGTTTCTCAAGGGCTCGGTCGATGTGCGCATCACCCCGCGCGATGCGACGCCACCGTGGTTCTGCTAGCGGCTCCGGTCCGTCATGCTGCGCCTGCCGGGGCGTTGCCTGGAAGGCAAGCGTGGAGGCCGCGGGCATCGAGCGTGAGCGAAGCGGTCGGCGCGTCGGCCCTTGGAGCGGTGGAGTTTGCCTCCGCCTGGCATGCCCCTCCCGTGCACACGGGCTCGACGCGTTCTGCAATCTCGCCCGGATCCGCTACACGTCGTCGCCCGACGCGGTCGCTCGCGCGTTCGTGAAAGCGCAGAAGGCCGGCATCCAGGGCAACGGACGGGCAACGCCCTTCCCGCCCGCCTTGTGTGCCACCCCGAAACGTGCCAGATCTCGCGTAACTTCAAGTATTTGCGCCCGTAGCTCAGCTGGAAGAGCCGTGGATTTCTAATCCGCTGGTCAGGGGTTCGAATCCCTTCGGGCGCGCAAGAAATTCGCCAGTGACATCAGCCGCTTGGCGAGTGCCCTCGTTTTTCGAGATGAGGCGCCATCGTCCAAACCGTTGCACGCGGTCGCAACCTGTTGCACGCGTCTTGTTACTCGGCTGCTGCGCACGCGCACGTTCCATACGCTGACGCCCACGGAGACGTGGCCGAGGAGATGCCGCTCACGAGCGCCGAGTGAGCACGATTTCAGCCGCCCGCGGCGCTCCGGTGTCACACTCGAAGCTCGCTGACACGACGTCGCGCGCGAAGGCCTTGCTACTCCTTGCTGACCTTCTGCCGTGCACTGCAAGTCCACTGGTCGTCGGTCAACGACGCCGTTTGCGTGCCCAGCGTAGGCTCTGTCGCGACGTTGGTCAGACCTTGGTCAGGGCCGGAGGTCGCATCGGCATCGGCCCCACCGATACGCGACCCCGCGCCACGGCCGGGACTAGCTGAGCGCTCCAGGGACGTCCCAACGGGAGCTTGCTCAACTTGGTCTCCGCACCACGATTCGAACGAGGTTTGCCGATCGGCCGACGGCTTGAATCCCTTCGGACGCGCTTCGGCTTCCTGCAGGGTCTCGCAGCGCTACCCGCACGGTTTCGTCGAAAAAAACGGCGGTTGCCGACCGCGCGCCTTGAGCAGCGAGGGCGCGGCGCTCGGTAAGAAAGCGAGTGCGCCTGCGAGCGCTTCGCGTCCGAACTCGGGGATGGGCGCGCCATGACCGACGATCAGCCCTTCGAAGCGCTGGCCGAGCAGCACGTCGATGCTGCGGCGGGCCGCCCTTCGGTCAGAAAAGGCAGTCCAGCGAATGGCGCGGCTCAGTGCCACGCGACCGTAGAATCCCATCGCTCGGCTGTAGAGCTTGGTCCAAGGATCGGCAGGGCGACCGATGTTGTGCACCAAGTCGGTGATCACAGCCGTGTCGCTGGGGCGATAGACGAGCACCGTCTCTGCAAGCCGAAAACCGGCGATGGGGATCTCCCGAACCAAATCGCTGAAACTGACCTTTTGTTCTTGATCGTGAAAGCGATCAATCCGTAGGTCGGGTCGCTTGCCCGCCAACGCCGCTGGCGCGTGCACGCGTGCCTCGGGAAACGCCTGACTCCACTCGCCGAGCCAGGCGTGGTGGAACGTGTTCGGCGCGTAGAGCTCCGTCACCTTCCCGAGCGCCAGCACCGCCGCTCGCCGTTCCGGCGTCAGCGGGAGCGGCGAGTGCAACAGCAGCCCGCCGTCACCGAGGTCAAGGACCGTCATCGTCGCCGTCAGTCGCATCCCCACGATGCGGACAGGCCCCGTATCGTACCAAACGCCTTCTGCGAACGACGTGACCATTGCCTGAAGCTTACTCCCTGGTCGAGCAGGCGGCCCGCAAGCCGCTGCCGATACCGTCGGTGCTACCACTTGCACAGCCCGAAGCAATTGCGGCACGGTGCCCACATGAAAGCGTTGGCCATTCGTCGTTACAGGGCCCCGACGGAAATGATGGATGTGCCGCGGCCCGAGCCGGGCCCGGGCGATCTACTCGTGCGGACACGCGCCGCCAGCGTCAACCCTATTGACTACAAGATCCGCGACGGCGCCGTGAAGGTGCTGATCCCTTACTCGTTCCCGTTGATCCTTGGCAATGACCTCGCGGGCGACGTGGAAGCGATTGGCCCCGGCGCCACCAAATTCAAGGTCGGCGACGCGATCTATTCGAGACTCGACAAAGATCGCATCGGCGCCATCGCCGAGTATGCCCTGGTGCACGAAAGTGCTGCGGCGAAGAAACCCGAGCGCCTCGACTATGTGCAGGCGGCGTCGCTTCCGCTTGTGGGGCTCACCGCCTGGCAGGCCCTCATCGATCTCGCAGAGTTGCACGCGGGACAGAAGGTACTGATCCACGCCGGCTCGGGGGGCGTCGGCACGTTCGCGATCCAGCTGGCCAAACACCTCGGCGCGCATGTCACTACTACTGCCAGCGCAAAGAACCACGCGTTGGTGAAGTCGCTCGGCGCAGATGTGGCCATCGACTACAAGACGACCCGCTTCGAAGAGGTGGCCAACGATCAAGACGTGGTTCTCGACACGCAGGCGGGCGACACGCTGTTCCGCTCGTTCGAGGCGGTCAAACCGGGCGGCGTCGTTGTAACGGTCGGCGGCCGGCCCGACGGCAAGTTCGCGCGCGCCTGGGGCTTGAGCCTGCCACTCGTCTGGATCCTCGGGTTTCTGAATCGCAAGGTCGATCGCCTGGCTCGGCAAAAGAGCGTGCGTTTCGAGTACCTGTTCATGCACGCGAGCGGCGAGCAGCTGGAAAAAATAGGCGCGCTCGTCGACCAGGGAGTCATCAATCCAGTTCTGGACAAGACCTTTCCTGTGGAAGCTGCGACTGACGCGATCTCTTACGTGGAATCCGGCCGCGCCGTCGGAAAAGTGGTCATTCGTGTCGCGGACTAGGCGCGTCGGCCTGAACGACCAGGAACTAGGAGCGGGACGCCGCGGACTGCTCGTGGTCGCCTGACGGTCAGCCTTGCGGCATCTTCTTTTCGAGATTCTCGCGGCGCCAGGTCTGCCAGTCCTCGAGCGCTCGCCGCGTGCGTTCCACGACCCCTGGTACAAGCGCGAGGGCCGGCGGGCTGTTGGCGGGCAGCTCAATCAGCGCCTCCAGTAGTCCCGCGACGCTCGCCAGTTGGTCGATGAGCTGCGACGGCGCCAGCGCGACCACTGCGAGCTCGAGCGCGGTCCTAGCCTCGCGGCGCAGATGGCTGAGGCCCAGCCCTGGGTCGGATGTCGTAGTCGGTCGGTCGGACTGGCGGGTGCCTGCAGGTTTGTTCATGTCACCCTCCTTGGTAGTGTTTCAAGGGCAGCGAACGTGCCTCGCTTCACGAAGAATCATCGGCGCCGGCCTTTTCAAGGAGCGCTACGCAAAAAATGGAGGGGCGGAGATTTTCGCCGGCAGAAGACTTGACGCCCCAGGACCGCATGTTTACGGCAAAATCACCCATTTGCAGGTGCCTCGACAGCACCTACGGCGGGCCGAAACCCGCACGGATGCAGTCGGCACCATGAGCGGCTCCCGGTACACCGGCGGGCCCCAGGGAGGAGTTCATGTTGCGACATGATGACCCGTGGTTCCTGGATGAGGACGTCGACGAATTCGTCGAGATGCTCAAGGCGATGCCCGAGATACGCCAGCACTTGACGCCAGCGCCGCCCGAAGAAGAGCTCGGCCTTCGGTCGTTGCTCGAGCGGACTGACACACTTGCGCACACTCGGTGGCACAACCAGGCGAGCACCAATGAGCCGACGCTGCGACCGACACGGCCGCACGCCGCCTGACGCTTTGGGGGACCGATCGCTGATTGGGCCCCTTGACTCCCTCACACTGAGACCCAAACCCGTTTCAAACCCAACCCAAGGAGGTATTGTCATGTTGAGCGCGTGGAGTGCCGTTTCGACGTTGGATCGCATGTTCGATGATGTCATGGGATCGGCGTTCGGCACGGCGACAAGCAATCTGACTTTCAATCCGGCCATCGACGTGCGCGCCAGCGACACCGAGATCGCCCTCGTTTGCGACGTTCCCGGCGTCAGGCAGGAGGATCTCGAGATCACGCTCGCGAACCGCCTGCTCACCATCAAGGGCACGCGCCGCTTCGATAGCAGCGAGAGCCGGCAGGTCCTGCTGGGCCGCACGTACGGTTCCTTTAGTCGCTCATATACGCTCCCGGAGGCGCTAGACGAAGAGAAGCTCGCGGCCGAGCTGGCCGACGGCGTGCTCACCGTTCGGATCCCGAAGCTGCCGAAGGCGCAGCCGCGAAAGATTCAAATCTCCGTGGGCTCCGACACCAAGCAGCTGAAGGAGTAGCGGATCGATTCTCGTTGCGCGGGCGAGAGGTAATGCGGTAGCGGGCGAACAAACAACGGAGGTCTAGCAACGTTCGCCGTTGGCGCTCGGCAAAGCCCGCGAACTTCAGGACAGTCTAGTCGAAGACAGTGGGGTAATACCCAGTAAGGCGGAACCTCCGCCAACGGGGCGACAGCGAACAGCGGTGTCGCCCCGTCCTTTTTTTGTTCGATGCGTTCGTGGGTCCCGGCGCGGCCCGGGGGCGGCGTGGCGACAGTGCTGTTCCGCTCAGCCGCTCAGCCGAGCACCACAAGGGAAGAGGCACCCATGCTCGAGTGTTGCAGTGGTGCGCTGTTGGTTGACGTTCTCGCGGACCACGAGACGCAGGCATCCGCACGGACTGCGCCGTAGTCGCGGAAGGAGAGGCAAGGAAATCCAATGAGGCAACCGAACCTGTTCCCGAGGAGAATTGTCTTCGCGCTAGGCCTGAGCCTGGCCCTGGCTGCGACGCCCTCCTGTGCGCGGCCGCCGAAAGCCTCGGCGCAAGGTGTGGCGCCTCAGCAATCGAGCGGGCTCACTGACCCGCACGCCGCGCTGCTGCAACCTGGCGGACAGTCGATAGCCGATGTCGCTGCTAAGGTGACGCCCAGCGTGGTGAACGTCTTCACGGAGAAGACGGCGAGGCAAAGCCCGGGGCCAACTCAATCGCCTTTCTTCTCGGATCCATTCTTCCGTTTCTTCTTCGATCAGCCGGGACGCGGGCCACGTGAGCCGTGGAACAAGCGCGAGCAAAGCCTAGGCTCCGGGGTCATCGTCTCGGCAGATGGCGTGATCGTCACCAACAATCACGTCGTCTCACAGGCGGAAAAGATCCGGGTGGTGTTGAAGGACGGACGCGAAATGGAAGCCAAGCTCGTGGGAGCCGATCCCAAGAGCGACGTGGCCGTGCTGCGCGTCGACGCCAAAGACCTGCCGGCGATTCCAATGGCGGACTCGTCCAAGATCCGCATCGGCGAGCTGGTGCTGGCGATAGGCAACCCATTCGGCCTGGGCCAGACCGTCACCATGGGCATCATCAGCGCCGTCGGACGCGCCAACATGGGCATCACCGACTACGAGGACTTCATCCAGACCGATGCCGCAATCAACCCCGGGAATTCGGGTGGAGCGCTCGTGACCATGGACGGCCACCTGGTCGGCATCAACACCGCCATCGTGTCGCGAACGGGTGGATACCAGGGAGTCGGGTTTGCGATTCCCAGTGAGATGGCGATGCAAGTGAAGGACGCCATTCTTCGGGATGGGAAGGTCGTGCGCGGCTGGCTGGGAGTTGCGATTCAGGATCTCAGTGAGGAGCTTGCCAAATCGCTGGAGGTGACCGCAAGGGTCGGCGTGCTGGTCTCGGACGTGCCGCCGGAGAGCCCAGCCGGCAAGGCTGGTATTAAGCGTGGCGATGTCATCACCGCGATAGACGGCGTGAAAACGAACGACTCGGCCCACCTGCGAAACCTCGTGGCGCTAGCCGGCAAGGGGAAGAAAATCCGAGTCGAGTTGAGGCGCGACGGCAGGGACAAATCGTTCGACGTGACGCTAGGGGAGTTGCCGGTGGACGGCACTGCGCCGAGCTCTTCGCCATTGCAAACTGAGGAGGCCGGGTTGTTCGCGGGAATGAGCATTCAAGAGCTCGACGCGGTCACGCGAAGCAGGATGCGGATTGCGCCAGGCATTCGAGGCGTGCTCGTCAGCCAGGTGGAGTCCGGCAGCCGCGTGGCCAGCCTGGGTCTCCGTACGGGCGACGTGATCATCGAGGTCAATCGCACCGAGACACCCACGGTGGAGGCATTCCGTAAGGCCGCGAAGGAGGGCGACCGACGCGCCTTGCTGCTTGTTTATCGAGACGGCGTCACGCTCTTCATATCGTTGTCGAGGTGAGGTCATTTGTCCGCGAGGCAGCTGCCGTTGACCTCGCGACAGCGAGAGAAACGCGACCCCCGTTTCGGCGCCCGAAGGTCCCGGCTCGCGACAGCGCGCCGAGCAAGCAGGCTAACGAGCCGCCTGCGCCCCGTGGACCACGATCCGAATCATGTTGCTCACCCTCACGTGCTCGATCTCCCCTCGCTCGACCATCGCGTACACGGTCGCCAAGCACACCCCGAGCAGCTTCGCCGTCTCCTTCACGGTGAGCAGCACGGTGCCCTCCGCGAACGTGCCGAACGGGGTGGGTCGCGGAGACCCCAGACCAGTGGATAGCGTTCTGCGTTTGTTGCCCGATTCTCCAAACACAAGTGCCGGTAGCAACCGGGTAACAAGAACTTCGCGACGGGTAGCAAACCGATGGGACCCATGGACTCGGCCCGCCGTTCCATCTCGAATCCTTCTGCCTGTTTGCGACTGCTTGCTAACCGGTGCTGACGGTCCGGCCAAAGTTTCTAATCCACTGGTCAGGGGTTCGAATCCCTTCGGGCGCGCTAATCATCTCGGGGGGACCCTCCACGCCGACATCCTGAGCGTCCGGTTCGTCTGGGTTGGGGGGATCGCCGAAGCAGCGGACGAGCACCAAGCCGTCGAATTCCGCGCCCTCGTGGTCCGAAAGCGCGTGAACCAGTCCGGTGACGGGGGTAGCGATCGCTTCAACATGGGCAGCCTTGACGAGGACTACCCGAAGCTCAGCGAGCTCGTCTCTACCGTGCTTGGCATCGGCTTGGAGGGGCTCGCGGATCGGGCGCCGGCGCAAGACTACGAGTACTTTGATCTGGAGCGGCTCTTGGCCGACGCCAGGGGTGGTCGGACGTACATCAAGGCGGGCAACCTGCTCGCAGGATTCGCCGAGCAGACGCACGGATACATCGCGACGCTCGAGTCATACGTTGGCCTCGGGGTTCTTAAGGACCAGCAGCAGTTCGTGAAGAAGAAACTCTGTGCACCCAGGAAACCACGGGCAGCTCCTCCTGGATCGGAAATGCTCGACACCGTTGCCGAGTGCTCGTGGGGCCTGTGGCTTCACGATCGGTACGGCAACCTGGAAGAAGAACGACTCCTTCCTAACAGTCATGGGAACAGCGATTTCTACGTCTCAACTGGCACAGTTCCGCTCTGGGTCGACTGCATCTCGATCGCCCCCGAGTCGGACCGCTTCGATTTGAACGCGTACCTCTCGCGCGTGGTGTTCGAGAAGTGGAAGAGCAAGTTCGCGGTGCGAGGGGCGGCGAACCTTCCGGCTGCGATCGCAGTAACCGCACTGAAGAAGCAGGAACATATAGTGCATGCACTGCACTTCAACCAGGCCATCGGCAACGCGTGCGTGCCGTCGGACTCCCTTTGGGTCGACTGTCCGGGCCTTCAGTGCGCATGGTTTGCGACTCCCCCATGGCACCCGACGGCTCATCGGCCCGACATCTTTGCAGCCTGGTATCGGCCCGGATGTTCGCTTGCACCGACGTAGGCTGCGGTGCGAGTACCGATGAAACGCACGCACCGATTGCTAACAGGTCACCTTTTCCTGGAGCTACCGTCGAAGGTGGCGATCCATGGCGCGCAGCTTGGCGTGCTCGACGACCACCTCGCACGCTCAGGGCTGGGTGTGCAGTCATCGGTCAGCTGGGACGTCTTGATAGGAGCTGCGGATGTCGCCCGTGTGAGTCCCGACGGGCTGCGGGCCGCGGTGCGGCGTTGGTTCTCATGGGAGGAGACGCTCGGCTTCACGACGCATGAACTTCATCGCGATGAGATCACACTCTGTTGCAGCGGCCTCCGACTGCGGCCTCCTCACGCCTGAACGACCCACCCAAACCTGGAGGAGAGACCTATTTGTCGAGGATCGACTCGAGCAGGTCCCGGAGCCAGCGTTGGAGAGGATCGTCGTCGTGTCGGCAATGCCAGACCGCCTGAAGCACGAAACGGGGAATGGCCACCGGCGGCTCGAGATACACCAGCGCCGGCCGACGGCGGCTCCCGGTGCCCGAGCAGGCCGGGTTGCCGAGCGCAGCGGGGATCGTGGCGATGTAGTCGGTCTCGGCTACGATCCTCAGGGCGCTCTCGAAGTACGGCACGCGGACCGCGACGGTCCGCTCGACGTTCGCTGGTGCCAGAAGGGACGGCGTAACCGTGCGCGCCGCCCATGGTGCGGCCGCCGCACCATGTTCATGGTGCAACTTGGTGAGGAACCCTAAGTATCGAATACTTAGTGCCGCCAAGTGCCAGCTTCGACGTCTGCGATTTCGCCGCTCGGCGGTTCCAGACACGCGGCGCACTGAACCCGTCGCGGGGACTGATTGCCGAGTGATTGGCGCCGAGCCTTAGTCCTCGTCGCGGACGCGCTCTTCAGAGATTGGACGCCCATTCTCCTTATAGGCGAGCTCATATTTCGCGCCCGAGAGCGCTACGACGAGCTCGTACGTGGCGATGGACGCACTCGTCCTCGTGACTTGCTCGGCTCGGACGATCTTGCCCTTGCGGAAGCGCGATTTCGCGAACTGCGATCGCACGGCGGCCGGTATTTCGTCGATGCTGATGGTCCGCTCTTCCGTCTGGATCTTGCCGTCCGGGCTCACGGTCACGTCCGCATGGTTCGGCCCGGAGTCGACCTGGATTTCGTATACGGTTTTGGAGTGCTCGACCTCCTGGACGAAGTGACTCATTTGACCCTGGGGATACCTCTCGGCGACTGCTCTCAAGACGGCGACTGGAACCTGAGCGCGGTCGACCGTACGCTCCGCGGCGGCCGCGCGATGGCCCGTCCCGCCGAGAAGCAGACCGACGGAAAGCCATGCAACGACAGACTTTGCTCGATGAATCCGCGTGTACATTGTGACTTCTGACGCTACCGCCCATCCGAACGTTTGCAACGCCGCGATGCGCAAGACGAACTACGGTGGCAGAGTTCAGGGAAACCTCGCCTCACTGAACGCCGCGTGCGGCCAACGCGGCGCGTATTGGCGCTTCCCCGCGTCGGGCCCAAACCTTCATTCAAACGTGGAATGAAGATTTAGCGCATTGGAGGGGAATGATCGTCGGAAATGCGAGCGACTCTCCGGACCGGACCGACCACGACGGAGCTGCCATGGTGGCCCCCCCTTCTGTTTGCCCTGCTCGTCGCAGCGTCGGGGTGTTCCAATTCCAAGAGTGACGCGGCCGACGCGCCCGACAGCCCTAACGGCACCGGCGGAGGCACGGCTTCGGGGTCGTGTCCAGGTAATGGCGATCGACAATCCGGGTCCGGAACCGTCAGCGGTGCCGCAGAGGGTCACACCTTCGATGCGGTCGCGTCGGCCCGTTGGATCGGGTCACCGGACAGCGGCGACACCACGGTCGTCTACCTCTTCTCGCAGCCGACGGCTTGCGCCGACCTGTGTTCGACCGGCTGGGACGCGCGCGTTCAAGATCAGAACCAGATCGTCGAATTGAAGTTGTTCGGAACCGCACCCGGCTCGTTCACAGTAGTGACGACCGCCACGCCGGCGCCAGGAGAAGCTTCCGTCAATACGACCTTCGTTTCGAGCGGTAATCCCAATGAGCAGAGTGCGTCCGGCGGTACCGTGGAGCTCGGTACGCTCATCGCGTCGCAAGCGGCGCAGGGCAGCTTCTCGCTCGAGTTGGGCGCCGATACTTTGAGCGGTGATTTCGACGCCGCCTTTTGCCCGGGAGGTCACGAGCCATGAAGCCTTTGTTCGCGCGGATGGCACTGATTGCGCTCATCTGCGGCTGCGGCTCGGGGCATTCGAACCGTGCGTCGCCGAACGAGCCGCACGTCGTCCCGGCCGACATGCGCGACGTCGAACGTGACGGCGAAGGCTTGGTGGTAACGACCTTCGGCGCGTACCCGGATCGACAACCGGATTGGGCTCGCGCGAGCTCCGTGCTTACACTCCTCGAGCAGGTATGGGCACGCAGCAAGACCGCAGCACCCGACCTGCCAGCCGGCGCCGTTTCGTCCGTCGATCGGGCGGTCAGTGCCATCGACGCAGCCATGGGGAGCGATCAGGAGCAGGCCGCGTACGCTTCGAACGCGGTCGGGCTCGCGGTGCCCGAGCTCTTCGCGCACTACCATCCCGATTCGCCGATCGAGGTCGTCCGCATGGACGCGGTCTTCCGTCAGGTCGGACTCGACGCGCACTTCGGGCACGCTTCGTCGCTCCAGCAGAGCCTCACGACCCTTCAGAGCGCTTGGAGCGCATTGCGTGATAGGGTCGCGGCGCGCGTGCCGACGTGTGTGCGGGTCGGCGGCACGGCAACAGTGAGCGGCGATATCGATCAGTCGCTGGCCGTCATCGACGCCGCGCTCTCATCGGGCGACTTCGGGAGCGCCGAACAAGAGACCGAAAACGGCGCGACGGAAATCGACACGCTCGAGCTTTTGTTCGATTGCCCGCCAGGCTCCGCGGTCCCGGCGAGCGGGCTCGGCTCGACATGCAGCGCCGACGCCGACTGCGGTGCCGGCTCCGTGTGTGACGCCGCCAACGCCGGTGGTCGCTGTGCTCCCGATCCCGCCACGGCCAAGGTCGGAACGCCGTGCACGAGCACCGTCGATTGCGGCTCCTATGAACGAGCAGCGTGCAACACCGAAGCCGGCGACAACTACCCGAACGGATATTGCTCGCTCGAGCCGTGCGACGACGTGCAGACGTGTCCGCCGGGTGGTACCTGCGTCGCGCTCGGCGGTGAGACGCCAAGCTGTCTCGCGACGTGCGCGAGCGACGCGGATTGCCGCGAAGCCGACGGCTATGTGTGCCAGCTTTTCGTCACGGCGCCACCGATCGGCTTCGGTCCGAGCGACCACGCTTGTGCGTTCGCGTGCACACGCGACGCGGATTGTCAAAACCCGCTTCGGTGTGACGTCGCTTCCGGACGCTGCACGCCGTGAACGTCGTTCGTCGACGCCTCCTGCTCGGATTCTGCGCGATCGCGCCGGAAGCTTGCGCCCCGGGCGCGGGCTCGCCACCCGGCGATCGCTCCTGCGCTACCCCCTCGAGCGGCGCCGGGCTTCCGTATTGCCTCGTCGGAGCTCTGAGTATCACCTTCCCGAACGCCCGCGAGCTCATGCCCGGTGAGGTGCTCTTGCGCGGCGTCGACGACAACAGCGCCGCGATCCTCGCGCGCGATGCCCAAGGCTATTTCGCGCTGTCGGCGACTTGCCCCCATGCATGCTGCACGGTTTCGCTCTGCGGCGGTGAGGCGTGCGGCAGGACGACACCGACGCCGAACGATTGTGCCGTCGCGCTGAAGGGCATGCTGCCAGTGAGTGGCCCTGCGTTCCTCTGCCCGTGTCACGGTAGCGAGTTCGGCCCGGACGGCGCGGTGCTCAAAGGGCCTGCGCTGTCGCCGCTACCCTCGGTGCGCGTCCTTCTCGGTGCTACCGACGCAAGTGTTGACCTCGCCGACGCCGTGGATGCGAGCGTGCGGTTCAACTGAGAGGCGAATCGGTGTAGGCGCCCCGGCATGTGGCTAGGGCATAGCAGTCGCACAATGTCGAGCACTTGCGCAGCGAAAACCGTTCGGAAATACGAAATGAAGACCCTGGGCGCCCGTGCATCCGCGACATCCGTCGCAGACATAGAACGGGATAGCCCGAACGCAGGAGTGCCGCGCAGGTACCGCAGAAGCGCTCCTTCGTGAAAGCCTTCCCGTGCGGGGACTCCTGGTCCCCTTCCATCACGATCGGCGAGAGCTGATGCTCTTTGATTGCCTCGAGGAGCTGTTCGACTCTGGGAGCTCTCGATTGCAGCTCTCAGGATCCGAGGGTCCGTCTGTTGTGCGACGGGATGACCTGGAACCCGTTCGCGGTCTGCACGGGGTCGCTTGTGTGCGACACGCGACCGGGCCCCCACCACGGGCAATGCACCGGCTCCGACGGCGGAACGCCGCCACCGCCTTCAGGGGAGGATCCGACGGGAACGGGCGTCGTGCTCTACACGAGCTGTTCGACGCTCGGAGACCTCGACTGCAACATCGCGGATCCGAAGATTCAGGTTCTCTGCGATGGTCAGACCTGGGGCCCGATCGGCGTCTGCACAGGAGCGCAGGTATGTGACACTCAGCCAGGGCCGAATCAGGGGCTCTGCAAGACACCCTGAGCCGCAGGGGACGGTGGCTAATCAAGTGGCAGATCTTGACGCGCTGAGCATGCGAATCCGAGCTTTCGTGCGGGCGCATTCAACCGGATGGTGCGCTGGTGGCGGCCGAGCTCTACAGTCGCCGGAGTGGCCGCCTGCAGAAGACGGATGTCGTCGCCGAAGTACGACGAGTAACTCCCGAGGTAGGGGCGCTGCACGGTATTCCGATAGACCGGTGGGCTATCGACCTGAGTTTCCGCCAACGCTCGTGGCGACAGGCTCAATGTGAACATGCATGCCAGCAGCCATCGACCTCGACGACTGATCAACGAGAGCCTCTGCGCGTCACACGCTCAGCGGGCGACCGATTGGGCGCTAGGCCCCGGCGCAGAGCTTCACGAAGTCGCTTTCCGTGAGAATGCCGACAATCTTGGCTGCATCGAGGACGACGAGGCAGCCGATCTTCTTGTCGAGCATGACCTTCGCCGCGTCGCGAAGAGTTGTGTCTGGTGTCGTCGTCACGACGTCCGTCCTCATCGCTTCCTTTGCAACGAGCAGGTCGAGCGATTGACGCTGAGCGTGGGTTCCGTAGCCAAGCGCCTTCATCAGACCGCTGTGGAACAGATCGCGCTGACTCACGATGCCTGCCAACGCCCCATCGGCATCGACGATGGGCAGGTGCCGCACGCGTCCGAGCCGCATGACATCGTCGGCAACCGAAAGCTTCTCGTTTCGCTCGAGAGTGAAGACGTCCTTCGTCATGAGATCGCGCACGTAAAGTGGCGGACTTCTGGTTTCTTGAGCGGCGGTATCCGCGAGCGTCAGTTCGTGGGGACTCATGACCCGCAACCCACGCAAAACGCGTGCCTGCATGATTCCACTCGTAACGCGGCTCCCCGCGCGGCCGCAAAGCGCGGTTAACAACCACGAGGGAACAGGCGCCCGAGAATCGGCGCAACTATTGCGTCTGGATTTGTTACGGGCGCAACGATTGCCACATGGACCGCGCCTTGGAGCGCCGAGCTGGGCTGAAGCGGCGCTCGTCCCGCATCTTCGCGCCGCGCCTCGGCCTCCGCTCCGCCTCTGGCTTGGCTCTTGCTCGGGCAATGGCATGAAAGCCGTAGTCGTTTCCTACGTGCCGAGCGGACACCCTGCCCTCGCCACCATCGCCGAGGTTCTGGAAGGTGAGCTCGCGCGAGCGGGCTACCAAACCGCCGAGCAGGCTACCCGAGCGCGACCCCGCCCAGCAAGCCACGTTCGACGCGCTGAACGATGCGAACGCGCTCAACCCGTTCGCCCCCTGCGTGGCGCGGTCGTGCTCGACGGCGAACACCCCGAACTTCAGGGTGAGGGACTCCGGCGCATGTTCGAAACCGCGATCGAGCCTGGCGTAACGCTACCCGACCGGGGAGCGCTCCGCCGCGAGCTCATCGATGCGGCGAAGCCCGACGCGTTCGGCCAGTATTCGCCCCCCAAGACCGCCGCGCTCCTCGTCGGTAGCGCCAAGCCAAGGGGAACGAGTGCTTCGGCCTGCATCGCAAGCGCTTTCGAGCGCAGGTTCGCCGCCCAGGGCATCGAGTGCCAACTCCACTACGCGACCGAGTTCGTTCACGACGGCGTCCAGGCTCTCGCTTCGGCGCGTGCAATCGCGCGAGCCGACCTCTTCTTGTTGGCCACTCCACTCTACGTCGACTCGTTGCCCGCGCTCGCAACGCATGCACTCGAAATGGTCGCCGCGGCGCGCCGCACCGAGGCGGCGGAAGGCATCTTCGTGCCGTTCGTCAATTGCGGCTTCCCGGAGGCCGAGCACACTCGCACGGCGCTCCGGATCGCGCGCCACTTCGCGCGCGCGGCCGGCTATCGCTTCGGCGGCGGGCTTCCACTCGGTGCGGGCGGGGTCGTCACCCCGGAGAGTTCGCTCGACGAGGAGCGCCCACCGTTGACCCATGTCGTTCGCGGTATCTCGCTCGCAGCGGAGGCCCTCACGAGCGGCGAACCGGTGCCCGCCTCTGCGCTGGAAGCGCTCCTCCACCCGCAGCTCCCGGAGGTGCTGTACCGCATCATCGCCGACCTCGGGTTTCGCTGGCAAGCGCGCTCACTCGGCACCTCGCAGCGCGAACTCCGCGCGCGACCGTTCGAATCGTAGTGCTCGCGATACGCTAAGCCTGAAGGCGCCGTGCCTATTCAAGAGATTTCAGAGATGCGTAGGCGGCGCAGCATCGAACGCTTCTTCTGCTGATGCTGTTCCATCCGCTCGAGGACGTTTCGCAAGAACCGACACGCCTCGAGCAGGTGTTTGCCCTGGTTCAACATCACGCATTCGGCGCGGCTAGCCATCGCCGCGTCGGTAACTTCCGCACGCGAAGGCATGCCGGTCTCGTTGAGTCCCTCGAGCACCTGCGTCGCCCAGATGACAGGGACGAAGGCAGCCTCGCTCAGCCAGAGGATCTCCTCTTGAGCTTCAGCCAACCGTTCAAAGCCCATCTCGATCGCCATGTCGCCCCGCGCAACCATGATGCCGACCCGCGGGCTGCGCATGGCCGTAAGGAGCAGCCGGGGCAACTCTTGGAACGCCTGCGTGGTCTCGATCTTGAGCACGATGCCGAGCTCTTTTGCCTGAAGGCGCTCGAGTTCGCTTTGGAGCAGCTCGACGTGTTCGATACTGCGGACGAACGAGAGACCCACCATGTTCGCGTGCTCGGCTACGAAAGCGAGGTCCTCGATGTCTTTTGCCGTCAGCGATGGAAGCCGGAGGTTCGAGTCCGGAAAGTTGAGTCCCTTGTCAACCTTGAGCTTGACTCGCTCCTTCTTCGCGAAGGTCACCTCGATGATCACACCACCGGGAACGACTTCGCGAATGACCCCGGAAACCTTCCCGTTGTCGTAGTAGACGCGCTCCCCTGGCACGAGGTCGGCAAACACCTCGGGCAAAGTGCACGCAAATACGGCTGCGACCCCCTCCGCTTTCGCTCGGTGTCGCGTGTCGGATTCAGCAAGCAGCAAGCGATCACCGACCTTCACCGTGCCGATGAAATCGTCGTCGTCATCATCGTCATCCAGGTGAGCCGTCCGCGGATTGGGCCCGGCAAGATCGCAGAGGATCCGACATTCTCGCCCTCGGCGCTTCTCCGCGAGCCTCACGCGTTCGATGGTCCGCGCCCAATCGTCTTGAGTGCCCTTGGCGCAGTTGAGCCGGATCACATCGGCGCCCTCCGCCAAGAGGGCGTCGATGTTGCTCGAGTCCGCTTGCGGCGGCAGCGTCAGCATGATCCGCGCTGCCCTTCCGACGGGTGGAGGACCGAGCAAAGCTTCCGTGTGCTCCCTCAACGAGGCGTCGCTGGTGTCGAAGTCGATCTGCGGGGCCGGGGCATTTCGCTCCTCACCGTTGGCAAGGCAAGCGAGCGCATGCCCGACGGCGGCGAGCGTCGGCATGACGCACCGCTCCGACCGACCTAAGGAGCTCAAGCCGAGGGCGGCCAAGCTTCGCTGAAGGTCGCGCACATCGTGCTGTCGAAGCGCGAGGTAGTGCGCAAGGTTGCGCCCCGCATCTCGATACGTCGGATCGAGCCGCGAGAGCTCGGCGGACAGTTGAGCCTCCTGATCGGAAGCGTTCATCTGGAGATGCGCGACGGCTTCGCGCACCTTCGGCAGGTCAACACCCGAGGTCATGGCCAATTGCCTAGCAGAAGCTAAGGCCGAATCGCGACCTTCATCACACCGTCACGTTGATTCGCGAAGAGCTCGTAAGCTGCTTCGATGTCGGCGAGCCGGAACGAATGCGTGACGAGGTCGGCGAAGGGGGCTCGGTGCGCAGCGATGACGCTCATGAGCCGGCGCATCCGCTCTTTGCCGCCCGGACAAAGCGTCGTGACGATGGTGTGATCGCCGAGACCCGCGGCGAAGGCATCGAGCGGCACGCGCAAGTGACCGGAGTAGACGCCGAGGCTCGAGACGACGCCGCCCGGCCGCACGCTGCGCAGACACGACTCGAAGGTGTCTTGCGTTCCTAGAGCTTCGATCGCGACGTCGGCGCCTCCACCCGTGAGGCGCTTGATCTCGGCGACGACGTCTTGCTCTTTGTAGTTCAAGACCACGTCCGCGCCCATGCGCTTCGCCTGCTCGAGGCGGCGCGGCACGCTGTCGACGCCGATGACGAGCGTCGCGCCGGCCATGCGCGCGCCAGCGGTGGCAGAGAGCCCGATGGGCCCCTCCGCGAAGACGACAACCGAATCGCCAATGCGTACGCCGCCGCTTTCGACCGCCGAAAACCCAGTCGACATGATGTCGGGGCAGAGCACCACGTCTTCGTCGGAGAGCGCGTCGGGGATCTTCGCGAGATTCGCTTGCGCGTCCGGCACGAGAACATACTCGGCCTGGCAGCCGTTGATCGTGTTGCCGAAGCGCCAGCCGCCGATCGCTTCGAAGCTGTCGCCTCCGTGGCTGCACTGGGCGCCGTCACCGGACAAGCATGCGCGACATTGACCGCACGGCGTGATGGCACCGACGATGACGCGGTCGCCCACCTCGAATCCGGTGACTCCTCCGCCGAGAGCTTCGATGCGTCCGACCGGCTCGTGTCCGACGATGAGCCCCGGCTTGACCGGATACTCTCCCTTGAGAATGTGAACGTCGGTCCCACAAATCGTGGTGAGAGTGACCCTCATCAGTGCTTGGCCTGGGCCCGGTACCGGCTTCGGCACCTCGCGCAACTCAATCTTCCCTTTTTCGACGAATACCGCAGCTTGCATCGTTGACATCAAACACCTCGGGGTAGCGATGACGCTCGGTGAGCAAGACGCGTACCTACACGAGGCCGTGTCCCCAACGGGCTCCAACCGCGAACGCACGCAAATCCTGCGAAACCCATGGGGCCGCCGGCAATTCCCGCGCGAGGTGACTCAAGCTCCGCGGAACGCCGCGATGAGTCGCCCCGCCAGCGCTCCGCCGAGAACGAGCCACGTCGCGTTCACTCTGAAGCCGAACAAGATAGTCGCGGACATGACCCCGAGCGCGATCGTCGGCCAGTCCACGAATGCCACGCGCGCGAGCTCGACTGTGACGACGAGCATGAGCGCGAGCGACGCGACGTTCACACCGTCGAGAAAGCTCCCAGCCACCGCGGATGCTCGCAGTCGCGGGACGAGCGGTCCGCTCAGCGCCACGAATACGAACGCCGGCAAGAAAATGCCGCCCGTCGCCATCAAAGCGCCGCTCGGGCCGGCGAGCAGGTAGCCGATGAATGTGGCCGTCGTGAAGACGGGGCCGGGTGTGATTTGGCCGATGGCGACCGCGTCGACGAGCTGAGTTTCGGTGAGCCAGCCGAGCCGCTCGACGAGATCGGCGCGCAAAAAGGCGAGCAAGACGTAACCGCTGCCGAAGAGCACGGAGCCGATCTTGAGAAAGACCCAAAACAGACCAGGAAGCGTCAGGGAGCTGGCGGCGGCCGCCGAGACCGAAATCGCGGGTGCCACCCCCAACAGCTTCGTACCGGCAAGGATGCTGGAGCCTCGTGAGCGTCGCGTGACGGCGACAGCCGCCGCCCCCGTTCCCACGAGGACTAGAAGTTCGTTCACACCCAGAGCAACCGCAAGCGTAGCGAGCGCCCCGAGCACCCAGAGGGCTCTCGTGCGCGCCGCTTTCGGCACGAGCCTAGCGACCGCTTGCACGATGATGGCCAGGATCACTGGCTTCACGCCGTACAGGAGCCACGTTGCCGTCGGGGTCGAGCCGAACCGGACGTAGGCCCATCCAAACACGGCCGTGATCACCGTCGCAGGCACGATGAACGCGAACCCAGCGACCACGAGCCCTGCCCACCTCCGCCGGTCCCACCCGATGTGGATCGCCATTTCCGTGGAGTTCGGGCCTGGAATGAGATTCGTCGCACCCACGAGATCGAGGAATCGCTCCTCGGACAGCCAGCGGCGACGACGTACCACCTCGTCTTCCATCATGGCGATGTGGACCGCGGGCCCACCGAACGCCGTGATCCCAAGGCGACCGAAGAGCAACGCGAGCTCAGCGAGCGTCGTCCGGGACTCGGCGTGCAGTACGCCTTGTCGCGACGCGCCTTCGAACTGCTCCACGGCGGCGAACTAGCCGGTGCGAACGCAAGGGTCAAACGCGCGCCGGGAACCGAGGCACGGACCCGTGCGGCCAAAAGACGATCGCTATTGATCGATCGCCTCGAGCAGCCTCGCCACGGCGCGCCCCGCGGCGTCGCGAATCGTCGTATCGCCGACGGATGTCTCGCTCGCCAGCAGCTGCAGATGCATGACGCCAGCCAACGTGTAGACCGTCAAAACGCTCGACTCCACGATGCCGCTGACGGCACCGTAGAACGACTCGAGCTTGAACTGCGGTCCCGATGCGGCCAACCCGAGCGCGTCGAGCACGCCGAGGTTCGTCACCGCGAAGGGCCGATCGCTACCGGCGAGACTGACGAGCAAGGGCCCGAGCTCTCGAATCTTGGCGTACGGGACCGCCTTGGAGAACAGTCGGAAGACTCCGAAGGGGTCCTTCAGCGCTTTGCGCAAGCGGCGATGACAGCGACGAGCGTTGCTCCAAAATCCAAGCTTGCCTCGATAATTGAGTCGGACCTCGGCGGCGCCGACGAAGAGCCCGAATGCGTCTCCCACGGGGCGAGCGAGAACGGGCCGCAGATTCACGGGCATATGAATCCACGGAAATTCCGGAAAGAACGCCGTCGAAAGAGCGCTCTGAACCGAAACAGATTCGGTCCGGCAGCGTGCTCGGAGCCGCGCTGTCTGTTCGGCGCTCAGGGTCCACGAGCAGTGGAAGCGCACGTGCGGTTGCGATGACCGGCGCCTATGGCCTCGCAACTTTGCGTAGAGCTTCGCGAGCAGCAAGACGAGCTGGAAGACGTATGGGTGGCGCGGCAATCGCCGCCGCACTTTGGCCGGCAAGAGGTCGACCGGGCTCGCGGCGGCGTCGACGACAACGGCCTCCGCGTTTGGCTCCGCCATGAAACGCAGCAAGTCCCGAACCAGAAACGCCACGGAGAGACCGTCACCAATCACGTGCTGAACGGTGAGCACGAGGTCAGCGAACGCGTGAGACTCCGCTGGCAAGAGGAGCGCGGCATGCAGAAGCGGAAGTTGTGGGGCATCCCACTGATCGCGCGCGAAGACGGCCGAAAGCTCGCTATCGAAAAGGCGCTGCGCCGCGTCAGGAGCCGCGCACTCGACCACGGTGAGCGGGATCGAGCCGACACCATTTGAGTCGAAATAGGGGATGCCGTTCGCCCCCAGCTTGGTGTTGACGCGGAGCATGGGCTGCCGGAGCTGCGCCGTGTCGAGCGCCGCGCGCAACTCCGCGGGGTGCACCCGACCGCCGATCCGAACCGCGACGACCATGTTGTAAGGCTGCTCGACGCACCAGTTCAGATACTCGATCTCATTGAGCTCGCGCTGCATGGCGGCTCGACGCGGACTGCAAACGCCGGGCCCACCTTCGGCGCCGCAGTGGCACGACCACGGCGCGCAAATCGTGCGTGCACCTGCCGCGCCAACGTGATTCTTGCGCACTCCAGCGCACGGAAAGGACTGAGCGCCCGGCGCGAACCTTGCTTCGTCACGAGCAACCGTGACTGCACCCAAAACCGCCCGTGGCGATCGCGCCGTTCAACTCCTGGTGGTCGGCGCCGGCCCGGTCGGCCTCCTTGCCGGGCTCGTCGCGGCGCGCCGTGGCGTCGCCGTCGAGATCATTGACCAAACCTTTCGCGGCTTCGGACGCGGTCACGCGTCGCTGCTTCATCCGAGCACGGTCCGCTTGCTCGACGAGCTCGGGTTGGGCACGAAGGTCCGGGAGCAGGGACGCGAGCTGTTTTCCGTGAGGATTCGGGCGGCGGGCGAGCAACCGGTCGATCTAAGGCTACCGTCGCCGGCCGTTTCGCTCGGGCAGAGCGCGCTCGAAGACATTCTCCTTGGGGCGCTTCGAGCCGAAGGAGCCGCGGTGCATGCTCCAGTCGAGGCCTCCACCATCCAACAAGACGCCCATGGTGTCCGTGTGACTGTCGTGCGGAAGGAGCTCGTGACGCTTGGCTCGCCCGGGGACTACAGTGAGTGGGAGCCGATCGATTCGGCCACGATCACGGCAGACTTCGTGATCGGTGCTGACGGCTACGCATCCAAGGTTCGCTCGGCGCTCGGCGTGGACAGCGTGACCCTCGGTGCCGTACGTGGGTTCGCGATGTTCGATGTCGCTCGAGGCACGGGCAGCGACAGCGTCGAACTCGGGTTCGCGGACGGACTCGGCAGCATGGCGCTCCCGCTCCCTGGCGAAAAAGCGCGCTACGGCTTTCAACTCGAGTCGGGGCTCGATGTGGAGCCCGACGCCATACGCTTACACGACCTCATCGAAATGCAGGCGCCTTGGCTTCAAGACGGAGTGAGACAGGTCGATTGGAGCACGGTCGTGCACTTCGAGCGGCGGCTCGCACGTCGCTTCGGTGCCGGCCGGGTATGGCTCGCCGGAGACGCGGCGCATGTCACGAGCCCTTTCGGGGCGCAAAGCATCAACTTGGGCCTGTCCGAGGCAAGCGACCTCGTCGAGCGTGTCGTCGACTGCATTCAGGGTGCAGCGGACGTCGAAGCGCTGGCGCGATACGGCGACGAGCGCCAACGCGAATGGCACAAGCTCCTCGGGGTTCACGTGCGGTACGACTTGCTCCCGCACGCGCCGCCCTGGCTCGGCAAGGTTGCGCGTGAAGTTGCCCCGGCCCTCCCAGCATCCGGGGCTGACCTCACCAAGCTCTGCGCAGAGCTCGGGCTGAGCGTCGACTAGCCTTTCTTGGAGAAGAGCTCCTCGATCGTCGAGATGAGCTCGGGCACTCGTACGGGCTTCGTCAGGTACCTGTAGAAGCCCGCAGCCTGAGCGCGCTTGCGATCGCCTGCCATCGCGGCCGCCGTGAGCGCGATCACCGGGATATGCTTGGTTTCCGGCCATTCGGCGAGTTTCCGAGTCGCGTCGTAACCGCTCATGCCTGGAAGGTTGATGTCCATGATCACGACGTCGGGGAGGCGATCGCGGACGAGCTCGATGCCGACCTCCGCCGTCGGAGCCGTGATGAGCGTGACGCGATCGAGCTCCGCGACCAGATCCTGCATGAATGCGATGTTCGAGGGATTGTCCTCGACGTAGACGACCGTGTAGCTCGGTCCGGCCTCGCCCTGCAGAGTAGAACCAACGACAGTCGGTTCCGGCGCCTCGCTCGCGGAGGCGCCCTGCACCTGGTGGATCGGTAAGTCCACCCAAAACTCGGAGCCGGCACCCGGCTCGCTCCGGAAGCCGACCCTCCCCTCCATCAGCTCCGCAAGCCGCTTCGTGATCGTAAGACCAATCCCGGTCCCTTGAATGGGACCCGTTTCCTGTCCTGCGCGGTGAAACGGCTGAAAGATGCGATCCTGCTTGTCGGGAGGGATACCGATGCCGTCGTCGGAAACGCTGACTCGAGCCATGTCCGGTGCCAGCTGCGAAACGGTCAGTTTCGTGCTGCCGCCCGCCCTCCCGTATTTGATCGCGTTCGAGCCGAAGTTGATCAGAATTTGAGCGAAGCGCGTACGATCCGCGACGATTTCTAGACTTGCCGTCGAGGCCGGCGTCACTTCGAGTGTGATCGACGCGCGTGAAGCCATGGGGGCGAGGGTCGTCACGACCTCGTTCAGCACTTCGTCGACGTTGACCGGCTCGAGCGAAACCATCACACGCCCGGCTTCGATGCGCGACAGATCGAGGATGTCGTCGATCAGACGCAGGAGGTGCTCGCCGCCCTTCAGGACGTGGTCGAGCTTCTCTTTCTGGCGCTCGTTCAGCGGCGCCTTCTTGTCGATCTGCAGGAGCTGCGCGAATCCGAGAATCGAATTCAAGGGTGTCCTGAGCTCGTGGCTCATGGACGACAAGAATTCGCTCTTGGCGGCGTTGGCCGCTTCGGCGAGCTCCTGAGCTCGGCGCCGTTCCGACGCGAGAGCAACGTCCTCGGTCACGTCTGCGATGGTGCCGACGATGCCCCCCTCGAGCGTCCTCCGATCCGTCTTCCGCAAGGTGCGCCCGTCTCTGAGCTTGAAATCGAAGGCTCCGATTGGATTGTGGTGATAGCCGAGAATGCGCCCGCGGAAATCCGCCGGAGACTCAGCGTCGAGATCGATGAGGGAGGCGGCAACGGCTGCGTCCACGAGCTCGGCGAAGCCGAGACCCGTAACGGGACCCGAGATCGAGGTCGTGAGTAGTTGGCGGTAGGTGCTGTTGCACATGACGAGCCGGTCATTGGCGTCGTACAAAGCGAGTCCGTCCTGAATGCTCTCGACCGCGCTCAGGAGTCGATCGCTCGAGAGGCGCGCTGCCGCTTCGGCCAACCGCCGATCGGTAATGTCGCGAATCGAGCTCGAGACGAGCCCGTCGTCATCGCCGCTGAGCGGGCTCAGGCTGATTTCGATCGGAAATTCGCTGTTGTCTTTGCGTAGCCCGTAGAGCTCGAGCCCCGAGCCCATGCTGCGCGCCCTCGGATTGCGCGCGTAGCCTTGGCGATGAAGAACGTGGCCGCCCCGAAAACGTTTCGGGACGAGTTTTTCAACGAACTCGCCGATGAGCTCGCCCCGCGTATGGCCGAAGAGTCGCTCGGTTTGCGCGTTGACGAGCACGATGCGGCCCGCTCGATCGACGATCACCATCGCGTCGGGAGCTGACTCGAGCAACGAACGAAAGCGTTGTTCGGCGCGCCTACGAGCGGTGACGTCGCGGATCGAACTCGATACGAGCACGCCGGACGGCGTCGAAACCGGGCTTAAGCTGATTTCGATCGGGAATTGTGTGCCGTCCTTGCGCCGGCCGAAAAGCTCGAGATCGGACCCCATGGGACGCACTTTCGGCGCAGCGGTGAAGAGCGAACGCTTACCCGCGTGCGCCTCACGAAAGCGCTCGGGGACGAGCAGCTCGACCTCCTTGCCGACGAGCTCCTCGCGAGCGTAGCCGAATAGCTCTTCGGTACGGCGATTGATCACGCGGATCAGGCCGTCTTGCCCGACGACCACCATCGCGTCAGGCGCCGCATCGACGAGTTGCGCGAACAACTCGCCGTCAGCCACGGGGCAACCTCATGCAAAAAACGGCTCCTGGTGCCGCGTCTTCGACCCAGAGCCGCCCGCCGTGCGCCTCGACGGCGAGGCGGCAGAACGCGAGCCCGAGTCCACGCCCCGACCGCGTCACCGAACGGTCTTTGCTCTCGACCTGAACGAAGGGGTCGAAAATCCGCTCACGCATTTCAGCGGGCACGCCCCCACCCTGATCCGCGATGCACGCCTCGAATTCACCGTCGCGTTCAGTCGAGCTCAGCGTGATCGACGTGTCCTCAGGCGCGTGGCGAAGCGCATTGTCGAACAGATTCTCGAGAATGCGTCGCAAGAGATCCGGGTCCGCCTGCACCTGTGTCGCCCCGATTTGGCTTCTCAGCGAAACATTTCTGGCGCGCGCGGCGACCCCCACCGTCTCCATCACCTCGGCAGCAAGTGCATCGAACTGCACGTCCGTCTTGGCGGGCGCGAGCTTCCCCTCTTCGCTCTTGCTGATGTCGAGCAGGTTCATGATGAGGCGCGTGAGCGAGCGCACCTCTTCGCGGATGCCCGTCGCCGAGGCGCGCGAACGCTCGGAAAGGTCCTTGTCGCGCAAGAGCACCTGAGCGTGCAGATCGATCACACCGACCGGGTTCTTGAGATCGTGCACGACGAACGCCGTCAGGCGCTCCTTCTGCAGCTGGAGCCGCATGAGATCGTCGCGCTGCCGCCGTGCCAGTTCGTAGTATTCGCGGTTCGCGGCGTTCAAACGGCCGATGCGCAACGCGGCTTGAACGCGGAGCACGAGCTCTGTCGGACGCACCGGCTTCGTCAGGAAGTCGTCACCACCCGCTCGTAGCGCGGAGTCGAAAGTCTCGACATCACGCAGTGCGGTGAGAAAGACGACCGGGGTATGCTCGTGGTCCGGCAACGCGCGGATCTTCGCGCACACCTCGAAGCCGTTCATGCCTGGCATGCGGACGTCGAGCAGGACGCAGTCTGGGCGCTCCGTCTGCACGACGCGGAGCGCCTCTTCACCATTCACGGCAAGGAGCACGCGGTAGTCGTCCTCAAGCGTGGCGAGCGCCAGCGCTCGGTTCTCGGCGTTGTCGTCAACAACGAGAATGGTCGCACGAGCTCCGCCGGGGTCCGTCATTGCGTGCCTCGGGCGGCACGCTAACTCATTCGCGAACCAGGTCCACCTGGCAATGATGTTTCAGCTCCGGACTACGAGCGGCATGTTGGTGTCGGCTCCGGCTCGGTCACCTTGATGATAGGTGTGCCTTTGGCCGTGCCGCTCGCGGTGATGCGCGCACCAGAACTCCTGTCCATGCGACTGTTTGCGGGCTTCGACACAGCGTGGGCAAGGCGGTTCGATGACCGGACCGGGCGCCGGAATGGCCTTCGGGCGCACGACGAGCACCGGACACGGCGCGAGCCGCAGCGTGGCTTCGGCGACCGAGCCCAAGATGAGGCGCGGGACGCCGCGCCGGCCATGCGTTCCGAGGACGATCAAGTCGGCTTCGACGTCGGCGGCGAGCTGCGCGATCTCCTCGGACGGGACCGAGACGCGCTGGTGAGCGACCATCTTCGCGAGGAACGCCAAGTCTTCGCCTGAGTGCGCGAGCCTGAAGGCTTCGCGCGTGGCATCGACGTAGGAGCGAAGCTGCTGACTCGCTTCCTCGATCGTGGGCAAGCTGCCGACCCACGCGCCGTTCGTGGCATCGGCAACACCCGATTGATAGACGGGCAATACGTTGATGACGTGCACCTCGGCGCGGGCCTTTTCGGTGGCTAACTCGAGAGCCCGCTCGAACGCGAGCTTTCCTGACTCCGAGTAGTCGACGGCGACGACGATGACGTAAGGCTTGTTCGTTTGGGGCATGTGCGTGTCCTCCGCACAGTCGCGGTGCATCGTGCGTGCCACCCTCGAAGAACGCGCGGAAGAGCGCTGGAACGCAGCGGCAAAGCCACGGAACGCGCTGCTCCGCGCAGGAACTGCGGCGACCCGAATTCGACGCGCAAGTCCTGCGCGCGCTCTCGTCGCGGCTCGGCGCGATCGCCGTTCTGCGGCCGCGTTTCTTGCGCGGAGGCCGCGGCACGCGTCTTGCGAAAGGTCCGGCCGATGTCCGCCAAAGTGGAAACCTTCAAGTACGACGATGCGACCGTCAGGAAGTTCGCCGTCGCGACGATTCTCTGGGGTCTCGTCGCGACCCTGATCGGGCTCTGGCTCGCGCTGATGCTCGTGAAGCCCGGCTTGAGCTTCGGGCTGCCGCAGCTGTCCTTCGGTCGACTCCGACCGCTGCACACCAACGCGGCGATCTTCGCGTTCGCCGGCAACGCGATTTTCGCCGCCATCTACTACTCGAGCCAGCGTCTGCTCAAGGCTCGCATGTGGAGCGACAAGTTGAGCGCGTTCCACTTCTGGGGCTGGCAGGCCATCATCGTTTCGGCCGCGCTCACGTTGCCGATGGGCATCACCCAGAGCAAAGAATACGCGGAGCTCGAGTGGCCCATCGATATCGCGATCGCCGTCGTCTGGGTCGCGTTCGCCGTGAACTTCTTCGGCACCATCGCCAAGCGGCGCGAGCGGCACCTGTACGTCGCGATTTGGTTTTACATCGCGACGATCGTCACCGTTGCCATCCTGCATATCTTCAACAACCTCGTCATTCCGGTGAGTTTGTTCAAGAGCTACAGCATCTACGCCGGCGTCCAGGATGCGTTCATGCAGTGGTGGTACGGCCACAACGCCGTCGCCTTCTTCCTCACGACCCCGTTTTTGGGGCTCATGTATTACTTCCTGCCGAAGGCGGCCAATCGCCCCGTCTTCTCGTATCGACTTTCGATTCTCCACTTCTGGTCGATCGTCTTCATCTACATCTGGGCTGGCCCGCACCACCTGCACTACACCGCGCTCCCCGAGTGGGCTTCGACGCTCGGCATGCTGTTCAGCTTGATGCTGTGGATGCCGTCGTGGGGCGGCATGCTGAACGGCCTGCTCACGCTGCGCGGCGCGTGGAACCGCGTCTCCGACGATCCGGTGCTCAAGTTCTTCGTCGTCGGCGTGACGTTCTACGGCATGGCGACGTTCGAGGGCCCGATGCTCTCGATCAAGAGCGTCAACGCGCTCTCGCACTACACCGACTGGACGATCGCGCACGTGCACAGCGGTGCCCTCGGCTGGAACGGCTTCATGACGTTCGGCATGCTGTATTGGCTCGCGCCGCGCATCTTCCAGACCAAGCTCTGGTCGAAGAAGCTCGCCGAGGCCCATTTCTGGGTCGGCACGCTCGGCATCCTGCTCTACATCGTCGCGATTTACACGGCGGGCGTGACGCAGGGACTCATGTGGCGCGCCTTCGACGAGACCGGCCGCCTCGCCTACCCCGACTTCGTCGAAACGCTCGTGCGCATTCTTCCGATGTACTGGGTACGCGCGCTCGGCGGCTCGCTCTTCGTGACGGGAGTGATTCTCGCCTGCATCAACCTATTCATGACCTGGCGCACGCGGCCGGCGACGTACGACGAGCCCGTGATCGAGGCGCCGGCGCTCGAGGCCGACACCCTGCCGCGGCCCGAAGTCGTCGTCCCGCGTCACGCGACGATGCTGGAGACCGGCTACCAACTGCAATTCTTCGCCAAGGCGGCGTGGCATCGCTTCTGGGAACGCCGGCCGCTGCGCTTCACGATTTGGGTGGTCGTCGCGGTCGCGGTCGCGTCCTTGCTCGAGATCGTGCCGACGTTCCTCATCCGCTCGAACGTGCCGAGCATCGCGTCCGTGCACCCGTACACGCCGCTCGAACTCGCCGGTCGCGACATCTACGTGAGCGAAGGTTGTTACAACTGTCACTCGCAGATGATTCGCCCGATTCGCTCGGAGACCGAGCGCTACGGCGAGTATTCGAAGCCGGGTGAGTTCGTCTACGACCATCCGTTTCAGTGGGGTTCGCGCCGTATCGGGCCGGATTTGCACCGGATCGGCGGCAAGTATCCGAGCCTCTGGCACGTGCGTCACATGGAGGATCCGCGTTCGATCACGCCGCAGTCGATCATGCCGGCGTACGCCTGGCTGCAGCGGGACGACCTGGACTTCGGTGCGATTCAGAAGAGCGTCGATGCGATGGCGATGCTCGGCGTGCCCTACGGCGACGCGGTGCTCCACGCCGAGCCGATGGCGCGCAAGCAAGCCGCCGAACTTGCGTCGGAGATCGTCACGCAAGGCGGACCGAGCGGCCTCGAGCAGAAGAAGATCATCGCGCTCGTTGCCTACCTCCAGCGCCTGGGCACGGACATCAAGAAGATCCCTGCAACTCCGGCTGCGCCCGCCGCCGGCAAGGTCGCGCAGAACGCGCCGTGAAGGAACCAACCATGAAACTCCAAGACATCATGTCCGCCGCCGGTCTCTCGATTTACGCCGAAGTCTCGCTCACCATCTTCTTCGGCGTCTTCCTGGGAGTCGTGCTCGACCTGTACACCTCACGACATAAGACGCGAGCGCTCGCCCTCTTGCCCCTCGAAGACGAAACGCGCGCTCACCGCCGCTCGGAGCTGCCGTGACCAGCAGTGACTTTCCCGCCGCCCTTCCCTCAGATCCCGCCGCGAGCGCCGCGAACCTCGCGCCTGGGCCGAAGCCGACGGCGGATCTGCTCGACCACGAATACGACGGCATCCGCGAGTACGACAACCCCCTGCCCGGCTGGTGGGTGGCTATCTTCTGGGGCTCGTTCTTCTTCGCGATTGGCTACTGCTTTCACTACTGGGTCGGTAACGGCGTCTCCGTTCACGACTCCTACGAGCAGGAGATGGCCGCTGTCCGAGCCGAACAAGCCAAGCGCGCGCTCGCCGAGACGGTGAGCGAAGACGGACTCAAAAAGCTTCAGGGCGACGGCGCGCTGATGGCCGACGCAAAAGCGCTCTTCGGCCAGCGTTGCACGCCTTGCCACGGCGACCGGGCGCAAGGCGTCATCGGACCGAACCTCACCGATTCGTACTGGCTCCACGGCGACGGCTCGCTCATGGCGATTCATCACACCGTGAGCGATGGCGTGCCGGATAAGGGCATGCCTCCGTGGAAGATGCAGCTCACTCCAGTGCAAGTGCGCGAGCTCGCGGCGTTCGTCGGCACGCTCCGCGGCACGAATGTCCCCGGCAAGGCGCCGCAAGGCGAGCTCGTCAACGCGTTGCCCTGATCCCGAGGAAGCGATGAGCGCCCCGATTGCACCCGAACGCGTACTGCCGACGTTGAACGCGGACGGAACGCGCCGTCGCGTCCGCCCGCGGCTGTACCAGGGGCCACGCCTCACGGCGCGACGCCGCACGGCCTGGGCGCTCATGGTGCTCTTCGCGGTCGCGCCGTGGATTCGTATCGGGCAAAAGCCCCTCATCTTGCTCGACGTTGCGCGCCGCGAGTTCACGCTCGGCGGGCGCACGTTTCTCCCGACGGACGGCGTGCTGTTGATGCTGCTGCTCCTCGCCATCTTCGTCGGCATCATCTGGACGACGGCGCTCGTAGGACGCGCGTGGTGCGGCTGGGCATGCCCGCAGACCGTCTACATGGAGTTCTTGTTTCGGCCGATCGAGCGCTTGTTCGAGGGAAACCGGGAGAGCCAGCTTCGACTCGACAAGACGGGTGGGGGCATGCGGCGCCTCGCAAAAAACGCGACGTTTTTGCTCGTCGCGTTCGTGCTCGCGAACGTCTTCCTCTCGTACTTCGTCGGCACACGGACACTCGCGCAGTGGATGACGCGTTCGCCGTTCGAGAACTGGTCGCCGTTCTTGATCGTGGCAGTGACGACCGGGCTCGTGTTCTTCGATTTTGCGTACTTCCGTGAGCAAATGTGCACGGTCGCGTGCCCGTACGCGCGCATTCAATCGGTGCTGCTCGATCGGCGCTCGCTCCTCGTCGGCTACGACCGCTTGCGCGGCGAACCGCGCGGTAAAGGCAAGCCGCGGCCCGGTCGCGGCGATTGTATCGATTGTGGCGCCTGCGTGGCCGCCTGCCCGACGGGCATCGACATCCGCGACGGCCTCCAGCTCGAGTGCATCGCCTGCGCGCAGTGCGCTGACGCCTGCGACGGCATCATGACCAAAATCAAGAAGCCGCTCGGCCTGATTCGCTACGGCTCGCAGGCGACGCTCGAAAGCCACGCGCCACCGAAAACCTTGCGTCCCCGCATCGTGATTTACCCGATCCTGCTCGGTGGGCTGCTAGCGGCGCTCGGAGTGCTCGGAGCGACGCGCAAGAGCGCCGAAGTGACGGTGCTCCGCGGCATCGGCGCACCCTTCACCACGGACGGTGAGCTCGTCACCGGCGAGCTTCGCGTCAAGGTTCAGAACCGAAGCGACTCGACCGAGCGTTACACGTTGGGCGTCGTCGCGTCTCCGCCCGTCCGGCTGATCGCGCCGGAAAACCCGCTCCAAGTGGGCGCTGGTTCGCAGCGCACGACGGCCGTGTTCGTGGTCGCGCCGCGTGCGTCGTTTTCGGGCGGCGGACGTGCGGTGACGGTTCACGTCACCGACACGCACGGTTTTGCGCTCGACGTCCCGTATCGCCTGGTCGGTCCCTCGGAGATGAAACCATGAACGTAGCTACGGAACTCAACCCCGACGCTCGAACCACTGGGCGCGGCCTCGTTTGGGCGTTCGTGCCCGTGGCGCTGCTCGCTGCGAGCCTCATCGGTGTCGGCACCATGTCCTCGATCGCGGCTCGTGACCCCGCCTTCGCGCTCGAGACGAACTACTACGACCGCGCCGTGCATTGGGACGCCCAGCAGGCCCAATGGGCCGAAAACGCCCGCCTTGGTTACCAAGTCGAGGTGACGAGCACGCCGGTCGCCGGCGGCTCGGAGCTCGTCGTGCACGTGCTCGACCGGCAGCGCCAGCCCCTCCACAGCGCCGTCGTCCGCGCGGAAGCGTTCGCCAACGCGCGCGCGGCAGAACGCACGAACCTCATGTTCACCGAGCGGCCCGACGGCGCGTATGCGGCGACCCTCGCGCGGGCGCGCCCGGGAGTTTGGGAACTGCGCTTTCAGGTGGAGCATGCCGGCGAGCACTTCACGGCGAACATGCGCACCGAGCTGGCGCCGAGCTCACGGCCATGAACGTCGGGCCCTGGCTTTCGGTCGCTGTTGCGAGTCTCCTCGGCAGCATCCATTGCGCGGCGATGTGCGGCGGCTTCGTCGCGGCGTACGCCACGGATCCCGCGGAATCGGGAGCGCGCCGCGCGGTCGCGCACTTGGCGTACAACGTCGGGCGGCTCACGACGTACGTCGCCCTCGGCGCCGTCGCGGGTGCCCTCGGACGTGCGCTCGATCTCGCCGGGCGCGCAGCCGGACTCGCGCACGCAGCAGGGCTCGTGACCGCGGCGCTGCTCGTCGTGATGGGCACTTGGAGCTTCGCGAAGCGACCGGGTCTCATTCGTTTGGGAACACGGCCGAAGTCCGCGCTCGCGAGTCGCTTCGCCTCGCTGCTCGCGCGCTTTCGTTCGCAACCGGCGCCCATCCGCGCCGGTGTGCTCGGCTTGAGCTCGACGCTCTTGCCTTGTGGTTGGCTCTACGCGTTCGCAGCGTTTGCGGCGGCTGCCGGGAGCGCCAGTCGCGGCGCCTGGTTGATGAGCGCATTCTGGGTCGGCTCGCTACCAATGCTGCTCGGCTTGGGGGTGTCGCTGCAGAGCACGGCTCGCCGCTTCGAGCGCTACCTGCCGCGAGCGCGCTCGGTGCTCGTGATCGGCGTGGGGGTCGCGACTCTTCTCTCGCGCCTGCAGCTGCCGGCCTTCGCGGCAAGCAGCATGCCCCACCCAACCGCCCATGACGCGGCCGTTCCGACCCGCGCTGATTGCCCGTGCCATCGCGCGCACGGCCATAAGCCGGCCGCGAGCCCCGCGACGGAAATGATGCGCCCACTGCGAGGTGACTCGTGACCGCGAGCGCGCCGGCCGCAGCACCTCGCGCATCGTCGCCAGATCTCCTCGGTGCGGCGAGCGGACCAGCCGCGTGCGCCCATTGCGGCCTCCCGGTCCCAGCCGAAGACACGGGCAGTTCGGGACCGCACTTCTGCTGCTCGGCGTGCAGCCTTGCTTACTCCATCATTCACGAAGCCGGCCTCGGCGCGTACTACCTCCACCGCGGCCAAGCAGACGGCGCCGGGAAGACCCGCGGCACCGGCCGGAGCTATGCCGAGTACGACGCTCCCGCATTCGCCACACGCCACGTCGAAACGACGCCTGACGGCGCCCGCATCGAGCTTTTCCTCGAAGGTCTGCACTGCACGGCGTGCGTGTGGCTCGTCGAGCGCTTGAACCGCGTCGTCCCGGGCGTCGTGAGCGCGCGCCTCGATCTCGGACGCGCCGCCCTGGACGTGCGCTTCGATCCGGCTCGAGTCACTCCCAGCGCCATCGCCCGCGGCCTCGACGGCCTGGGCTATCCACCGCACCCGAGCGGCGCTGCGCGACGCGAGGGCGAGGCGCGCGGCGAGCGGAAGCTCTGGGTGCGACTCGGCGTCGCGGGTGCGCTTGCGGGCAACGTAATGCTCATGGGGCTCGCGCTCTACAGCGGCGCAGCGAGCGACCCGACGTACGCCGCACTCTTTCGCTGGGGGAGCTTCCTGCTCTCGAGCGTCTCGGTGTTCTACGCGGGCTCCGTGTTCTTGCGGGGCGCCCTGGCCGCCGTCCGAACGCGGACGCCGCACATGGATTTGCCCGTGAGCATCGGCATCCTCGCCGGGTTCGCACGGAGCGCGTGGAACACGATTTTTGCGCGCGGAGAAATCTATTTCGATTCGATCAGTGTCCTCATCTTTCTCTTGCTCGTCGGCCGCTGGCTGCAGCTCCGGCACCAGCGCGGAGCCGCACGCGCCCTCGAGCTGATCGCGGCACTCACGCCGCGCGCCGCACGCCGCCTCGAAGGGGAGCAGCTCGTCGAGGTTCCGGCCGAATCGCTCGCGGCAGGCGACATCGTCGAGGTGGGCTCGGACGAGCGCATTCCCGTGGACGGTGTGATCGTTTCCGGCCGGACGAGCGTGGACTCCTCGTGGCTCACCGGTGAGTCGCTCCCCGAAGAGCGCGCACCCGGCGACCGGGTCTATGCCGGCACCCACAACACTTCGCACACCGTGCGAATTCGTGTCGAAGTCGCGGGCACCGAGACGCGCCTCGGACGACTGATGCAGAGCGTCGAGGCAGCGCAATCACGGCGTGCGCCCATTGTGCGGCTCGCTGATCGTGTCGCCGGGCGCTTCGTCATCGCGGTGCTCGTACTGAGCGCACTCACGCTCGCCGTGTGGTGTTTCGTCGATCCGTCGCGCGCCATCGACAACGCCGTCGCGCTCTTGGTCGTCACCTGCCCCTGCGCGCTCGGCATGGCGACTCCCCTCGCCGTGAGTGCAGCGCTCCGGCGCGCGGCGCGGGCCGGCGTCTTCTTCAAGGGTGGGGAGTTCCTCGAGGCACTCGCGCACCCGGGCACCATCGCCTTCGACAAAACCGGCACGCTCACCGAAGGACGCCTCGCGCTTGCGTCGTTCATGGGTGAAAGCGCCGTCGTTCCACTCCTGCGAGCGGCGGAACGGCGGTCACCGCATCCGATCGGGCGCGCGCTCTATGCTGGGCTGACCGCGGCGTCGGAGCTCGAGGCCGACGAAATCAAAGAGCTCCCGGGCGCGGGGGTCGTCGCACGCGTCGCCGGTCATGAGGTTCGAGTCGGCTCCGGCGACCATGTGCGGAGCTCTCGCGACGCAGCTCCAGGCTGGTGGCAAGCGGAGCTCACGCGTCAGGTTTCGCTCGGCCGTCCCGCCGTGGCGTGCTCCGTGGACGGCGCCGTGCGCGCGATCGCGTCGTTCAATGATCCGCTACGAACCGACGCTGTCGGCTCGCTCGACGCGCTTCGGTCGTTCGGCTATCGCGTCGCACTCCTCTCAGGGGATCACGAGCTCGTCGTGAAGAGCCTGCTGCCCGAGCTCGGCGAGCTCGTCGCCGCGCACGGCGGAATGAGCCCCGAGGACAAGCTCGCGTGGGTCGAGGCCGCGCGCCAGGAAGGTCCGGTCGTCATGGTCGGCGACGGCGTGAACGATGCGGCTGCGATGTCCGCGGCCGACGTCGCGATCGCCGTGCACGGCGGAGCCGAGGCGAGCCTCGTCGCCGCGGACGCGTTCACGACGGAACCGGGCGTCAGCAAGGTGCTCGAGGCCGTGGTCGGCGCGCGACGAACACTCGATGTGATCCGGCGCGGCATCGGCTTCTCGCTCGCCTACAACGTGGTCGGCGTCGTGCTCTGCATGGGCGGCTGGATTTCGCCGCTGGTCGCGGCCGTGATGATGCCGCTTTCGTCGCTCACCGTCGTCACTCAAGCGCTCCGCGCGCGCACCTTCGACGTCCCCAAGCCGCGAAAGGCTCTCGCATGACCGTGCTGTTCGTCGTGTTTCCGCTCGCCGTGCTGCTGTCTGGACTCGCCGCGGCGGCATTCATCTGGGCCACTGGCCGCGGCCAATTCGACGACCTCGACACCCCCGCGGTGCGTTTGCTCTGCGACGACCTCGAGGAACGAAGCTCCCACATTCGAACCCCCAAAGCCGGAGACGGACCATGACCGCCAAGGAAGTCACGATCGCCGAACGCATGACGAAGACCCCGCATCTCATCGGTGCCGAACAGTCACTCAAGACTGCTCACGACCTGATGCGCAAGCATCACATTCGCCACCTGCCGGTGCTGCACGGCGGCAAGCTCATCGGCGTCGTTTCCGAGCGCGACCTGCACTTGGTCGAAACGCTTCACGACGTCGATCCCGCCCGCGTCCGCGTCGAGGAAGCGATGAGCCAGGACGTTTACGCCGTGACGCCCAAAACTCCTCTCAAGGAGGTCGTCCGCGAGATGGCCGGGCGCAAACTCGGCTCGGCGGTCGTCGTCGAGGGAACGCACGTCATCGGCGTTTTCACGACCGTCGATGCGCTCGAAACGCTCGCTGGTGTCCTGTCGGCCTAGCGCGCAATTTCTGCGTGAGGTCGAGTTGGACCCTCTGCCTTGCGCAAATTCTGCCGCCTCGGTACCCGGACCGATCGCCCAAGGATTGCGCACTCCCGCAGGAAACCCGCACGATTTGCGCGCAAACGTGCTCGCGGCACGGTTCTCGCTTAGGGCTCCGGAATCGCGTGGCAAATCGTCTTGCGGGCATCGCGACTGCCGGAGAATCCATGAGCAAGGGCAAAATCCTAATCGTCGATGATGAGCCGTCCGCACGTACGGCGCTCGCGGAACTGCTGCGCGGCGAGGACTACGACATCGAAACGGCCGGTGACGGCTTCAAGGCACTCGGCCGCTTGCAGGAATCGACTCCCGATCTCGTGCTCACCGACCTCAACATGCCGGGCATGGATGGCGTCGAGCTCTTGCGCAAGGTCAAGGAAGACCATGCTGGGCTTCCCGTCGTGTTGATGACGGCCTTCGCCGGGGTCGAAACCGCCGTGAGCGCGATGCGCGACGGCGCGGAGGATTACCTCACGAAGCCGCTCAACACCGACGAGCTGTTCATCGTGCTCGCGCGGGCGATCGAGAGCGCGAAGCTCCGTCGCGAAGCGTCCGAGCTCCGCGGACGTTTGAAGGAACGCTACTCGTTCGCGAACATCGTCGGGGCGTCGCAGGAAATGCAACGCGTGTTCAAGTCGGTCGCTCAGATCGCTCCGAGTCGCGCCACGGTGCTGCTGACCGGCGAGTCGGGCACCGGCAAGGAGCTCGTGGCCGCAGCCGTCCATCAGCACTCGCCGCGCGCGTCGGGGCCCTTCGTCAAGCTCCACTGCGCAGCGCTCGCCGAAAGCTTGCTCGAAAGCGAGCTCTTCGGGCACGAGCGTGGCGCGTACACGGGCGCCGACCGCAAGCGCGAAGGACGCTTCGAACAAGCGAACGGCGGCACGCTGTTTCTCGACGAGATCGGCGAAATCTCACTCAGCACGCAGGTGAAGCTCTTGCGCGTGCTCCAGGAGCGTGAGTTCGAGCGCGTCGGCGGCAGCCAAACCGTGCGCGTCGACGTGCGCGTCATCGCGGCTACCAACCGTGACCTGAAGGAGATGGTCGCAGCCGGCACGTTCCGCGAGGACCTCTTCTACCGCCTGAACGTGATCAATCTGACGCTACCGTCGCTCCGCCACCGGCCGTCCGACGTGCCCGCGCTCGCAATGCACTTTCTCAAACGTTACGCCGAAGAGAACGCGAAGGCCGTCGACACGATCAGCCCTGACGCATTGTCCCAACTGACGAGCTACCCCTGGCCGGGCAACGTGCGAGAGCTCGAGAACGTCATCGAACGCGCCGTCGTGCTCACCGACACTGACAGCATCGGACTTCAGCACCTGCCGCAAGAGCTCACGGTGGCTTCCCGCCGAAATGGCCCGCCGCCAATCCCTGGTTCGACCCTCGAGGAGCTCGAGCGCTTCGCCATCACGAAGACGATGGAGTCGGTGGGCGGCTCGACCAGCAAAGCGGCCGAAATTCTCGGCATCAGCGTGCGCAAGATCCAGTACAAGTTGCAGGAGTACAGCGCGTCCCCGAAGAGTCAGAGCGCCGCCCGCGCGACCGGCGACGACTCCTCCGCCGGCAGCTGACGCTCGGCCGACGCGCAGAGCTTGCGCATCCAACGTCGGGGCGTGAAGCACTTGCGCCGACCCGTAGGGCCGAGTCTCGCCTTTCACGCTCATTTTGCGTGCTGCGCGGGCGCACCGACCGGCACGCACCTTGCTCATACGATGCTTCGTCTGACGTTCACCTAGAGAGAGGATCCAATCATGGCCACGTTTCCCCTTCACCGAATCCTAGCCGCGGTAGACTTGTCCAGTTGCTCGCGCGCCGCCCTCGCGTTCGCGTGTCGCCTGGCTGAGCCCGCGGGCGCCAAAGTCGAGGTCCTGCTGGTGAACGCTGCCGGCGGCGCTCAAGAAGGCGAAGCGGCAGCCAACGCGGCCGCCGAGGAGCTACATCGGTTCATTCTGAGCGTACCGGAAGCGAAAGGAGCAGCGGTCACCGAACGTATCGAAACCGGTGATGCTCGAGGACGGATCGTGGCGACCGCCGAAAGCGGCGGCTTCGACGCCATCGTGCTCGGAACCCACGGCCGCACCGGCCGCCTGCACGCTCTCGCGGGCAGCGTTGCCGAAAGCGTCGTGCGCACTGCGGGTTGCCCCGTCATCACGGTGCGCGAGCGCAACTGACTCGAGAAGCGTCCGCCCGGCGCCATCCAGTTTTCTCGTCTCCGGCCGTTCATAGGAGCGAGAGGAGGAGCTGTCTCAGGTCGTCTCGACTCGACACGACGGAGCGCTCGCCGGCGGACGCAGCACGATGCTCAACCAGAATTTTGAACCGGGCAAATCTTCATCTCAAACGTCGCCGCTGAAGGCGATGCTCGTCACGCTGGTCGCGATCTTCGGGGCTGAACTGACGATCATGTTCGCCTTCGCGGCGCTGCCCCGGCTCACCGGCACACCCGCGGCGCTCATCGACGCATCGGGGCTCGCGCTCGTCACGTTGCCGGTGCTCTACTTCGCATGGTTTCGACCGCTCGCGCGCGAAACAGCGGCACGCGAGAAGGCGAGCCTCGAGGTGGCAAACCGCGCGCTGACCGATGCCTTAACGGGGCTTCCCAATCGACTTGCGTTCCAAGAGGGGGTCCGGCGCGAGATCCAGAGCTCTTGTCGCGTCGACGAGCCGTTCACCATCGTCGTCTTCGATCTCAAACGCTTCGGCGAGATCAACGGCGCTCTCGGCCACGAACGCGGCGACGAAGTGCTGAAGCTGCTCGCACGCCGCCTCGACGGCAACGCGTCGACTCGCGGCTTCGCGGCGCGCGTCGGCTCCGACGTTTTCGGCGTCCTGCTCGGTGGCGTCAACCTGGCGCGCGCCCGCGAAGCTGCCGATCGTTTGCACGAGCTCGTCGAAGCGTCGTTCGTCGTGGAAGGCGTGGCAATGGACATCGAGGCGCACGCGGGGTTCGCGGTCTATCCGGCGCACGGCGACGAGGCAGCTCGTCTGCTCGAGCGCGCAGAGATGGCGCTGCAGCACGCGAAACGTCACGGCGACCGTTGCGGCGGCTATCACGACGAGAACCAAACTCAGACTCGACGCCGGCTCGAGCTCGTCACGTTGCTGAAGTCCGCCCTCGAGAAGGGCCAGCTTTCACTGGTTTACCAGCCGAAGGTCGACATCGAATCGAGGGCGTTCGTCGGCGTCGAAGCACTGGTGCGCTGGACGCACCCTGAGCTCGGACCCATCGCACCGGGCGAGTTCGTGCCGCTTGCCGAACAGACGAACTTGATCAAGCCGCTGACCGCCTGGGTGCTGGAGGAGGCCGTACGCCAAATCGCGGCATGGAAAGCCACCGGCCTAATCATCCGCGTCGCCGTGAACCTCTCCGCGCGCAACGTCTCTGACGAGGCGCTTCCCCAGCGCATCCGCGAGCTATTGCGGCGCTGGGACGTCGAGCCGAGCATGTTGACCCTCGAGGTGACGGAAAGCGCGGTCATGGCCGATCCCGAGCGCGCCGGCGACGTGCTCGAGCAGCTTCGCGACCTCGGTGTGCAACTCTCCATCGACGACTTCGGGACCGGCTACGGATCGCTCGTCTATTTGTCGACGGTGCCCGCCAGCGAACTCAAGGTCGATCGCCGCTTCGCGCGCGACGTCGACACGAACGAGTCCAGTGCCGCCATCGTAACGGCCGTGCTCGGTCTCGCGCATCGCCTGGGGCTCAAGGTCGTAGCGGAAGGTGTCGAACGGCCCGAAGCGCTCGCCGAGCTCGCGCGGCTAGGCTGCGACCAAGTGCAGGGCTATCTCGTGAGCAAGCCGCTCCCGGCGAGCGAGATTTTGACGTTTGCTACGCGGCACGCCTTCCGGGTGCTCGGCGTTCCGTTCAAGCAGGACGGCGTGCGCCTGGCGCTCACGGATAGTTCTCCAGCTCCGCGCTCGATTCGCGCGCCGCTGCGTGACTCGCTACGCGCAATCCGCGCGCTGTCGGCCCCGCCGTGAGGACGCCCCCGCTCCGCTGAGGTTCGGCGAGTCAGTCGTCGAGCTGCGGTACCGGGAAGGGTCGCCCCGGCTTGGCGAAGAAGTATCCCTGCAAGAGATCGCAGCCGGCCGCGACGAGCGCGTTGCGCTCACCTGCCGTCTCGATCCCCTCGGCGACGACCAGAATGTCGAGCTCACGACAAAGGCGAGACATGCTCTCGATGAGCTTTTGCTTTTTCGGCTCCGTGTCCGCAGCGCGCGTGAGGGACATGTCGAGCTTCACCACCTCCGGCTCGAGCCGAACGAACCAGTTGAGCCCCGCGTAGCCCGCTCCGAGGTCGTCGACTGCAATGCGATACCCCAATCTCCTGAGACCGGCGAGCCGATCACGGAGGTCGCTCACGTTGCAGAGACTGGCGCGTTCGGTGATCTCGAGCACGACGCGCGAAGCGAACGCCGAGAGCGGCGCGTCGCCGGCGTAAAGCGACTCGTCCTCGAGGTCGGCGGGGTGCAGGTTGACGAAGACCGAACGGGCACCTGCTTGCTCGAGTGTCGCCGCCACGAGCTGCCTCACCGCGCGACCGATGTCGAACAGCCGACCGAGCTTCTCCGCAGCGGCGAACAGATCGTCCGGCCGCAGCAGCGACTGCTCGCGGTTGCGTACGAGCGCTTCGTGCGCGAACACGCTCTTGTCCGACCAGCGGACGATAGGCTGGTAAGCCATATAGAGTGTTTCGAGGGCGAGATCGAAGCGGCGTGCCAGGTCTCGTTCGTTCGCTTCCTTGCAGGCGGCGCTCCCGAACAGCTCGAACGCGCGACGTTGCATGCTCGCGAGCTGGCCCAGGCGCCGCACCTCGCCCACGGTTCGGCACAAGAGCTCCGGCTCGATGGGCTTAAGCAGGTATCGGGCCGCGCCGTGCTCGACTGCTTGAAGCGCGCTCGTGAGCTCGCCGCCGGCCGTCATCAGGACGACGGGCAGGTCCGGGTCGCGTTGACGCACGAGCTTCAGAATGTCGATGCCGTCGAGCCCAGGCAGGCGAATGTCGCTCACCACCACGTCGATCGGATTCTTCGCGAGCGCGTCTTCGACGCCGCCTCCGTGAGACAGCATGGTTACCCGAAATCCGCAGCTCCGGAGCACCCGGCCGTAAGCGTTCAAGACCTGGGGCTCGTCATCAACCAAAAGGACGTTACCTTGACCGTGGTCTGCGTCAGCGTGTGAGCTCGCGTCAGACATCGAACACCTCTCGGAGCTTCTTGGCGAGAGCGTCCGGGGCGAAGGGCTTCTGGATGAAGCTCAAGCCAGCTTCGAGCACACCCGCCTGGAGGGCCGCGTGATCGGTGTAACCCGACATGAAGAGCACCTTGCATCCGGAGGTCGTGCGCACCTCGCGGGCCAGATCCGGGCCACTTTCGCCAGGCATTACGACGTCGGTCAGCAGCAGGTCGATGGGACCCGCATGACGGCGAGCAAGGGCGCGAGCCTCCAGCGGGCTCTGGGCGACGAGCACCGCGTAGCCTCGCTTTTCGAGCATGCGAGTGACGGCGCTTCGAAGGCGCGCGTCATCCTCCACGAGCAGGATCGTCTCCGAGCCGGTGAGCGTGCCGGCTGCGATGCGCGCCGGCATCGACCGGGCACTGTCGTCGATGCGTGGCAGGAAGATTTTGAAGACGGAGCCGTGTCCGAGCTCGCTCTGAACCGTGATGTGGCCGCCGCTCTGTTTGACGATGCCGTAGCAGGTCGAAAGGCCGAGTCCGGTGCCCTTTCCGAGCGCTTTCGTGGTAAAAAACGGCTCGAACAAGCGCCGCTGAGTCTCAGGATCCATGCCCGAACCGGTGTCGTGCACCGAGAGCATCACATAACGACCGGGCGGAAGATCGGCGCGTCCCAGGCTAAGACCGTCCTCGAGGTCGACGTTGGCGGTCTCGATACGGATCTGGCCGCCCTGGGGCATGGCGTCCCGCGCGTTGACGACGAGGTTCATCACTACCTGCTCGAGCTGCCCCACGTCGACGCGCACGGTCCCGAGGCTCACGCCGGGTGCGACCGTGAGCGTGATGTCTTCACCGATCAACCGACACAGCATTTTCTGAAGGCTCGCCACCGTGACGTTCAGGTCCACGACGGCCGGCTGAAGCAGCTGCCGGCGACTGAACGCTAGTAGTTGGCGCGTGAGGGCGGCTCCGCGTTCGGCAGCGACGCGTACCTCTTCGGCGTCGTCGCGGCGCTTGTCGTCCGAATCGAACGCCTCGAGCAGAAAGTGACTGTTGGCAAGAATGGCGGACAGGATGTTGTTGAAATCGTGCGCGATGCCGCCTGTGAGCTGACCGATGGCCTCCATCTTCTGCGCCTGGCAGAGGCTCTCCTCGAGGGTCTTCCGCTCGGTGATGTCGGAAAGCATGCCTTCGACGTAGCGAACGCCGTCACGCTCGTAGCGCGCGGTCGAGCGGTTCCTGACCCAAATCCAGCGACCGTCCTTGTGGCGAAGCCGATATTCGAGATCGAAGGCTTGCCCCTCGCCGGCGAATGCGCGAAACGCGGCGGCGACAGCAGCCCGATCGTCCGGGTGAAGCCATCCGACGCGTTCTTCCAGGGTCGTGGCGCCGTATTCCTCGATTGAGCGCCCAATCAGCGTCCGAAGGTTCGGGGTCGCAAAGACCACGCGCCCTTCCACGTCTGCGGTCCAGACCACGTCCGGGATGCGCTCGAGTAGCGTCCTATAGCGCTCTTCGGTGGCGGTAAGCGCAGCGCGCGCCGCCGCTTCCTTGGTCACGTCGCGCCCGATCGCTACGACCAGCTGGTCACCAGCGATGTCGACGAGGGAGACGGAGAACTCCACGCAGACGGTTCCGCCATCCGAGCAGCGTAGCGACACGGCGTCCGTGCGGCCCGCACCGGAACCGATCAGGCGGCGAAAGTCCTCGAGGCTCGCAACGCTCGCGCTGTGCGTCACGAACTCGAGAAAGTGACGTCCAACGAGCTCGCGGGGCGCGACGCCGATGAGCTTTTCCCAACGCTCGCTCGCTTCCAGGATGATACCGTCGGGCGTCAGCAGCGTGATGGCGTCGTTCGCTAGCTTGAACAGGGTCCGATAGCGATCCTCGGCGTCCTGCGCCTGGCCGAGCAACCTGGATATCTGACTGGCGTTCCTTTGAAGTAGCCGTTCGTAAGCAGTCGCGTCGGACACCGAAGCGAGGCGGCGGCAGTCCGGCACAGACCGAATCACCTCGGATTCGGCTCCGTTGTCAGGAATTCGGGCGAGCAAGTGGACGGCGGCGAGGCGCCGGGCCAGGCCGGCGTCGTCGCTCTCACAATGGGACGAAAGGAGCACCACGGGCACCGCAGCGAGCGCCGGATCCTGCTGGAGCTTCGCGCAGAGTCCGTCGCCTTCGCACATGAGCACGTCGCTCAAGATGATCTCGGGTAAGCGCTCCCGAGCTCGTCGAATCGCCTCCGCCACACCATCGGCGGTATCGACGACGTAGCCCGCGGTTTCGAGCCGGAAGCGATTCAGCTTCAGCAGGGTCGGATCGTCATCCACGAGCAGAACACGACAAGGTAACGACTTCGACTCTGGGATGACGGAAATGGCACTCATTCTACCCCTCGAACCTTCAAGCGCCGATCACATGACGTTCGTGGCACGACCACGTGCGGCGACGCTCGTCACCTAGAGCAATAGTCAAGCCAACCCCACTCGCGTTGTACGACCTCAGGCCGCACACTTGCGAGGCGACGGCCGAGCCGTTCGCGCAGATCCTGCGTCGCGCGATCCAGAAACGCGTAGGTTTTTCGCAGCGACTAGACCGCAGGAACCAACTGGTCCTCGCCGTTCGCAATGAGCGAGCGAGCCAGTTCGACGGCCTGTTCGAGCGAATCGGCAAACCGCACGTGGTCGTATCGCTCGCCGATTTCCGCGCGAACGAAGACCGAGCGTGGCTCCGGCAGCGGACCTGCGAGAACAACGAGCTTCTTCTGCGCCCGCAGTCGGGCGAGCGAGCTCTCGAGCGCGACGAGCCCGGTCGCATCGATGGACGGCACGCGCCCGAGGGCGAGCACCACGACCTGCGCGTCCGCACCGACGCTTCCGAGCGCGCCCATCGCGTTCTGCGCTGCTCCGAAGAAGAGCGGTCCGGCGATTTCGTAGACGACGACTCCCCGCACGAGCTGGAGCTCCGATTCGCCCTGATTCACGTCGAGGATGCGCGAGCGCGTGAGCTCCGCCGTGCGGCGCATGAAAAGCAGCGCCGCGAGTACCACGCCGAACGATACGGCAACGACCATGTCGAAGACTACGGTCAAGCAGAAGCACGCGATCAGGACCAGCACGTCGCCCCTCGGCGCGACGCGCACGATGTTCGCGAAATGGCGCACCTCCGACATGTTCCACGCTACGAGCAAGAGCAGCGCGGCGAGCGAAGCCATCGGCACGTAGGCGACGAGGGGAGCGAAGAGCAGCACCGCCAGCAAGACGGTGACGGCGTGAACGACGGATGCGATGGGCGAACGCGCACCCGCACGCACGTTGGTCGCGGTACGCGCGAGCGCGCCGGTCGCGGCGATACCACCGAAAAATGGGGCGACGATGTTGCCGAGCCCGAGACCGACGAGCTCGGCGTCGGGGTCGTGCTTCTTCCCGGTCATGCCGTCTGCAATCGTTGCGGACAAGAGCGACTCGATGGCACCCAGCATCGCGATGGCGAACGCAGCGGAACCCAAGTGGCTCAACGACCCGAGCGACAATCCGCCGGCGCCCCAGGGAAGCATGGGTAGCGGCGGCACGCGCGGAATACCAGAAACGAGATGGCCCCCGACGACGGAGTGAAACCGCGAGCCGATCGTCGCGACCTCGAACCGCGGCAATACCGTGTGAATGCTCGCTACCGCTGCCGAGACTAGAGACAGCGCAACTAGCGGCGCCGGGACCTTCGCGGTCAGGTTCGGGAACGCGCGCGGCAGCCCCAACAGCAACGCCAGCGTCACCGCTGCCACCACGAAGTCATCGGGGGACGCGGTCGCTCGCGCACGCCAAAGCGCCGACACCTTTTCGAGGTACGTCTCCGGCATGTGCTCAATCGAAAGCGCAAACACGTCCTTGATCTGCAGCGTCGCGATCACGAGCGCGATGCCCGCGGTGAAGCCGGTCGTCACCGGGTGCGGCACGAACTGAATCAACCGCCCGAGCCGGGCAAGCCCCATCCCTACGAGCAACACTCCCGCCATCAATCCAGCGGTGAGCAAGCCTGCCAACCCTTCGCGTGCAGCGATCGGAGCGAGAACGACGACGAACGCAGCGGTCGGGCCAGTGACTTGAAACTTCGAGCCCCCCGTCAACGCGACGACGATGCCGGCAACGATTGCAGTGTAGAGCCCGTGCTGCGGCGGCACGCCGACCGCGATGGCGAGCGCCATCGAGAGCGGGAGCGCGACTACGCCGACTACGAGACCGGCTAGGGCATCCGCGCGAAACGCCGCGAAGTCGTACGGCCGCGCAAAAGTCTTGCGGAGGGCAGCCGCAAAGGGCACTCCGACCGGACCTGCCGGTGAGGGAAAGGCGGAGAGCAAGGACTGGCGAGGCGAGGGCACGTCGCGTGTCCCCAAAGACTTCAGCGGCACGGCGCCGAGAAGAGCAATAGATGCGCCAACGTTTCACGCCGCAGAGGCGCCATACCGCGCGCTGCCGAGTGCAGATTCTGCGGCACCGGCCGAAAGACGCGCACGGTTTTCGCGACTGCTAGCCGCGGACGTCATCCCCTTGAAACCTCAAGACCTGCGCGAGGCGCGAGCCAACGCAGTGCGGAGTAAAGCGGACAATAGCCGGCGACCCCGGTCGCCATGAGCACCAGTCCGAGCAGGTTGAAGGGATACGTGTGCAGGTTCAAGAGCGGCGACGCGAGAAGGAACATTCCAAGGCCGGCACGAACCGCTTGGTCGATGGGAGCAACGTTGCATGACATGTGGATGCCTCCTACGGCTCCTTCAGCAGCAACCGTGCCCACGGTTTCGCGTGCTCATTTCGCCCCAATCGCGCAAGGCCTGCGCGTCTGCGATTCGATCCGGAATGCTTTGCGCGAGGTGCGGGGCTCGAGTGCGGGGCGACGCGGCGCGCGCCGCGGTGCGTAGGCTCAAAGCTGAGCGCTTGTAAGCGGCGGTGGGAAAGGCACACCGCTTGCTTCTTGACTCGGTATGAACGCGGCTACCTCGAGTGCTCGAGTCACTATTCCCGTCAACCGGGCGTTTACCGGCTTGGCGCGGCACGAACGTTTCACGAACGAGACCTCGAAGCAATCGCTCGTTGCATTTTCGGTCCGAAACCTGCCTGGACCCACGCCACGGAGAAACATCCATGTCGAACAGTACGCAAACCGCAAGAGAGATGATCGATGCGCTCGCCACCGCACGTGACCGAATTCGTGTTCAGGCTCACCTGTTTTCGCTCGATGCGATGAAGCGCTGGCAGCCCATCGAGCAAACTCTCCTCGACCTGCAGTCGGCCCTCGAGACGAATGGCGAGCGAGTCGCCGCGACCGCCGGCACGACCTTTCGCGAGGTCGCCCAGGCGGCGCGCGACTTCGTACAGGAGCTCGACGGAAGCTTCGAGCTTTCGACTTCAGTTCGCAGAATCATGCGCGAACACCCGACCGCGTGCGCGCCCGAGGACTCGCTCAACCGCGCTGCGCAGATCATGTGGGAGCACGACTGTGGGGCGGTTCCCGTCACCAGCGCCGACGGCGGCATCGCCGGCATCATCACCGACCGCGACATCTGCATGGCGGCGTACACGCGCGGCCAGCCCGTCAGCGCAATGAGCGTGGAGAGTGCGATGTCGCGCGTCGTGCAGACGTGCTCGCCGGACGATTCGCTCGGTCACGCCACGCGCCTGATGGCACACAACCAGGTGCGACGGTTGCCCGTCGTCGAAAACGGGAAGCTCGTCGGGATGCTCGCGCTCGCGGACATCGCGCGCGAGGTGCGAGAGGCCGGTGCCAATCGTGTCCGAGCATGCGTAGCGCTGGCTCACCTCGTTGCATCGCTCTCCGCGCCGCGTGCCGGGGAAGCAGCGCGGTCCGCAGCGGAATAGCGGGGCTAAATGGCCAAAATTCTACTTCTATTCGCAAGCTCCTACGGGCAAACGGCCAAGGTAGCCGACCATCTCGCGCTGCGGTGGCGCGGACAGGGCCATGAGGTCGTGTGCAGACGTCTCGACCAGAACGCAGAACCCGCCCCTGCAGGCTTCGACGCCGTCATCCTCGGTTCTCGCCTCGCCATACGGTACGCGCCTTCGCTCAAACGTTACGTGGAGAAGTATCGGACCGCACTAGCGACCAAACGATCCGCCTTCCTTTCGGTGAGCATGTCCGCTGCCTCACCGGATCCGAAGGTAGGTTCAGAACTCAAAGCCAAGATCGGCGCGCTGTTCCACGAGGCGCGGTGGTCACCCGATCACGTGGGCTCGTTTGCCGGTGCGCTGCCCTACTCGAGGTACGACCCCGTCACCCGCGCCGTCATGAAGCTCATCAGCTCACGAGCCGGGCACCCGACGGACACGTCACGCGACTACGAGTTCACCGACTGGGCCAAAGTCGACGAGTTCGCGGACAACGTATCGAAAGGTCTGACGCAGCCCAACTCCCACGACGAGGAGTCCGGGCAGTTTCCTGCCGCGGCCGTTCTCCATTAGGGCTCGCCCGCCCGCTACCTGCCCTCACGCAGCTGGCTTTGGGACGTTCGTCGCGCGAACGGCGAGCACGGGACAATGCGCGGAGCGGACAACGCGTTCGGCGACGCTGCCAATGACGACGTGCGCGAGTCCGGTTCGCCCGTGGGTACCAATCACGATGAGGTCGTACTCGCGCCGCCGCGCAAACTCCGCAATCGTATGGGGGACGGGCCCGAGCTCCGCGAACGAAGCGCGGACGGGTATTTCGCGGGCCTTTGCTTCCGCGACGAACTCTGCGAGCGAGGCCTCGGCGTTCTTCCTGTAGATGTCGATCAAGGAGAGGTCGGCGACGCCGGCATCGGGCAGCATCGAGGGCGGGACGAACACCGGCACTTCCCAAACGTGAAGCACGTCGATGGCGGCGCCGAGTGGGCGCGCGAACTCGGCGGCGTAGTCGAGCGCAGCGCGCGACGGCGCCGAGAAATCCGTGGGGACCAAGATTTGACGAATGGGCATGACGCAGCACCGTCTCTGCAGCTCGTGTGCCATGCGGGGCACGCGCGAGGGTGCGGTCATTCCCCGATCCGACCGCTGCTCGAAGGCGTCCCGCCCGGTAAACTTTGCGGCGACTCGCTCACCCCGCGCAAGATTGGCGCCCCGTCGTCGGTGCTCGAGCGCGCCGAGGTTGTTCGCACGCTGATCTCGCGTGCCAGCATGGCCTGGTACGCGGATTGCGAAGGCGGTCTGCGTGCTCGGGACGGAATCCTCACGAACGAGTGTCGCCAGCTCGACTGAACGTGCCGTTCTCTCCTGCGTCGATCTACACAAGCTCTACCGCATGGGCGAAGTCGACGTGCGGGCCCTCGACGGAGTCGACTTCGAGCTCCGGCGCGGCGAATTCCTCGTGCTTCTCGGCCCGTCGGGCAGCGGAAAGTCGACATTGCTCAACATCCTCGGCGGGCTCGATGTTCCGAGCGAGGGACGTGTCTTCTTCGGAGATGACGAGCTCACGGACGCTGGCGAGGACGAGCTCACGGCGTACCGTCGCCACCACGTCGGATTCGTCTTCCAGTTCTACAACCTGATCCCAAGCCTCACGGCGCGCGAGAACGTCGCGCTCGTTACCGACATCGCCGATGATCCGCTCGACCCGGAAGAAGCTCTCGGCTTGGTCGGCCTAGGCGAGCGCCTGGATCACTTTCCGACCCAACTCTCGGGCGGCGAGCAACAGCGGGTCGCCATCGCGCGTGCCATCGCGAAGCGACCCTCCGTGCTGCTTTGCGACGAGCCCACCGGCGCGCTCGACTTTCGCACGGGCATTCTCGTGCTCGAGGTCCTCGAGCGTATCAACCACGAGCTCGGCACTGCGACGGCCGTGATCACGCACAACGCGCCGATCGCCGCGGTCGCCGACCGCGTCGTCACGCTCGGCGACGGGAGAGTCCAGAGCACACACGCCAACGTGACGCGCGCGAGCGCCCGGGACCTTCGCTGGTGAGGCAACGCATGTGGATCAGCGCACTCAACCGTAAGCTCTTGCGTGAGACCGCGCGCCTCAAAGGTCAGATCGCGACGATCGCGATCGTGCTTGCCAGCGGCATCGTCTGTTTCGTTTCGATGCGAGGGACCTACGCCTCACTGCTCGTCTCTCGGGACGACTACTACGATCGCTACCGCTTCGGCGACGTCTTCGCTCACGCGGAGCGGGTTCCCGAGCCCATCGCTGCGCGGATCGAAACGCTGCCGGGCGTCGCCAGTGTTCAAACACGCGTCGCCAAAGACGTGACGGTGCCCATCGACGGTCTCCCGCGCCCCGCCTACGGTCGAATGCTGTCCCTTCCCGAGAACGGCTCGCCGCTCGTCAACGCGGTCTACCTGCGCAACGGACGTTTTCCGCAGCGTGATGACGAGGTGCTCCTGCTCGAGTCCTTCGCGGACGCCTACGGCCTCGAGCCGGGGCAGCGCGTGCCGGTCGTCGTCAACGGCAAGCGACGGTCGTTTCGCATTGCCGGTATCGGCATGTCGCCGGAATTCGTCTATGCGATTCGACCGGGCGCCCTCGTAGACGATCCGAAGCGACACGCGGTGCTCTGGATGCGACGCTCGACGTTGGCGTCGGCGTTCGACCTCGGCGGAGCCTTCAACGACGTTGCGCTCAAGCTTTCGCCCGGTGCATCGGAGCAAGTCGTTCGCACCGCGTTGGATCGCGTGCTCACGCCGTTCGGCGGTGACGGCTCGATCGGTCGCAAAGAGCAAGTCTCCAATCGTATCGTTTCACAGGAGCTCGACCAGCTCGGCGTGCTCTCGACGATGGTTCCGGCCGTGTTCGTCGGCGTTACCGCTTTTCTCGTGAATCTCGTACTCGGACGCATGATTCGCCTGCAGCGCCCGGAGATCGCGACGCTGAAAGCCGTGGGTTACGAGAACGGCGAGGTCGGCCGTCACTACCTCGGGCTCGTGCTGCTCGTGCTCCTGCCCGGCAGCGCGCTCGGCATCGCGGGGGGCGCGGTGCTCGGACGGCTCCTCATCGGGCTCTATGGAACGTCGTTCCGCTTTCCTGCGCTCGTCTTCCACCTGACGCCGGCTTTGGTCGTGACGTCGGTGCTCGCCGGTGCCGTCGCCGCGCTCGCCGGCGCTTGGGGAGCCGTGCGTTCGGCGGTGCGCCTGCCGCCGGCCGAGGCCATGCAGCCGCCCGCTCCAGCTCGGTATCGCCGGAGCTTCGTAGAGCGACTTGGCGTGGGCGCGATCATCGGCACGAGTGGGATGATGATCTTGCGCGAGATCGCTCGGCGCCCTTTTCGCACACTGCTCTCGTCGCTCGGCATCGCAGGCGCGGTTTCTCTGATGATCCTCGGACATTTCGGGCTCGATTCGCTGATCGCCTATTTCGAGGGGACGTTTCGGCGGGAGCAGCGCCAGGATGTGGCCGTCGTGTTCGCAGCCCCGGTAACACGCGCCGTGGTCGCCGAGCTCCAGCGTGTTCCCGGTGTGCTCACCGCCGAGGGTCTGCGAGCAGTGCCGGTCCGCATTCACAACGAGCACCGCATGCGGGACTCGGTGATGCTGGGTCTGCCGGCCGAAGGCACCCTCCGGAGGCTCGTCGGACACGGCGGCTCCGAGGTTCCCGTCCCCGGGGACGGCGTCGTGTTGACCAAGACGCTCGGCGACGTGCTCGGCCTGCGTGTCGGCGACAGGCCGTACGTCGAGCTCCGCGAGGGCGACCGGCGCACGGTGAGGCCCGTCGTCGCGGGGTTCGTCGTGTGGACGGCGATTTCGATCGCACTCTCGGCGGGCGTCGTGTTCGGAGTCGTCTACAACAACGCGCGGATCGGACTCGCCGCGCGGGCGCGGGACCTCGCAAGCTTGCGAGTGCTCGGCTTCACGCGCCGCGAAATCTCCTGGGTTCTCCTCGGCAGTCAGGGCGTCGAGGTCGGGCTCGCCATCCCCCTCGGCCTTTTTCTCGGGAGGGCGTGGGCGCGACAGTTCATGCAGACGGTGGACCAGGAGACCTTCCGGTGGACGGTAGCCATCGCGCCGACGACTTACTTCATGTCCGTCGTGGTGACTCTGCTCGCGGCCGCGGCCAGCGCGCTCTGGGTTCGCCGCAGTCTCGATACGCTCGACCTGGTGAGTGTTCTGAAAGCAAGGGAGTAAGACGATGGCCGAGGCCAGCACCAATCTGATGCTCAAGGCGGACCCGCTCGCGGACGGACCCGCTACGATTCCACCAGCCGACCTCAAACGCCGCGTGGCGCGCGAGCGCGGACGCAAGCTGGCCCGCAACGTCCGCCATGCTCTGCTCGGAGCACTGCTGCTCGCTGCGAGCGCGGCCGCCGTGCTCGCGTTGCGCCCGCGGCCCGTTGCGGTGGACGTCGCCCGGGCCGCGCGCGGACCGCTCGTGGTCGCCGTCGAGGAGGACGGGATGACGCGAGTGAAGGATCGATTCCTCGTCTCCGCGCCCGTGACCGGTCGGCTTTCGCGGGTCGTGCTCGAACCGGGTGATTCCGTCAAAGAAGGCGATACCCTCGCGGAGATCGCACCCGCCGAATCGCCGTTGCTCGATGAACGCACGCGCGCGGAGTCCGAAGCGCGTCTCGGTGCGGCGCTCTCCGCCCTCGGGCAATCCGAAGCGCAGACCGCGCGTGCCAGGGTCGCGCGTGACCTCGCCGAGCAGGAGCTCGGGCGCGCGGAACGGTTGCACGCGAGCGGCTCGATCGCGGCGCAAGCCCTCGAAGAGGCGGAGTTTGCGGCGCGCATGCGCCGTGAGGAGCTTTCGTCCGCCGAGTTCGGCGGCAAAGTCGCGCGTGAAGAGGTCCGGATGGCCCGGGTGACGCTCGGGCACGACGGAGCTCCCGCGCGTCGCGATCGGCACGTCGATGTGCTCTCGCCCGTGTCGGGGCGCGTCCTACGCGTACAACAAAAGAGCGCCGGCATCGTCCAAGCGGCAACGTCCCTGCTCGAGGTCGGCGATCCGACGGCCCTCGAAGTGGTCGTAGATCTCCTCACTACCGATGCGGTGCGGGTCGCGCCAGGCACGCCCGTCGAAATCGGGGGCTGGGGCGGTGACAAGACGATCGCTGGTCGCGTTCGCCGCGTGGAGCCGTCGGCGTTCACGCGGCCCTCCGCGCTGGGCGTCGACGAACAACGCGTCAACGTGATCGTGGCCTTGACCGGCCCGCCCGAGAGCTGGGCCGCGCTCGCCGACGGCTACCATGTGGCGGCGACCATCGTGCTCTGGCAAAACGACCGCGTACTCAAGGTCCCGCAAGGCGCCGTGTTCCGGCGCGGTGACGGCTGGGCGGTATTTCGCGTCGAAAACGCCGTCGCCAAGCTCACGTCCGTCACGGTCGGTCACCGGGGCGACACGGAAGTCGAGATCACGAGCGGGCTCGGCGACGGAGCGATCGTCGCCGTTCACCCGGGCGATCGGGTCAACGACGGTGTCCACGTTGCAGCGAGGTAACGTTCGACTGCGCCATGTCCAAGCTCAGCCTTGCCCTGCTCTGGCATCAACACCAGCCCCTCTATCGCGACCTCGGTGCACCTTCTCCCGCCGGCGCGTACCGGTTGCCGTGGGTGCGGCTGCATGCGCTTCGCGACTACTATTCGATGGCGACGCTCGCCGCCGCGCAGCCGGGGCTCGAGCTCGTCGTCAATCTGACGCCCGTCCTGCTCTGGCAAATCGCTGACTACGCGGAACGCGGAGCGACCGATCGCTCGCTCGAGCTCACGCTCAAGCCGGCGGAGCAGCTCACGGCGAGCGAGCAGCAGGAGCTGCTCGGGACGTTCTTCAGAGCCGACCGGGATCATCAAATTCGACGCCACGCTCGCTACGAGGAGCTCCTCACGCGCCGTGACGCGGGGCAAGCGTTCTCGACCAACGATTATCGTGATCTGCAGGCGTGGTTCAGTCTCGCGTGGTTTGGACCCGAGTTTCGGGATGGCGCGCTGCGCCTCGTCACGGGTGAGACGGCATCGGTGCATCGATTCGTCGAGAAGGCAGCGGGATTTTCCTGCAGCGACATCGACGACATCGTCGTGGAGCAGCTCAAGATCATGCGCGCCGTCGTGCCGCTGCACCGCGAGCTCGCGCGGACGGGCCACATCGAGCTCTCGACGACCCCGTTCTACCACCCGATTCTACCCATCCTCATCGATAGCGACACCGCCACGCTCGACGGCGAATCTGCTCGCCCGACTCGTTTTTCTCACCCGGAGGACGCGCATGCACACGTCGAGAACGCCATGCGCTACTACGAGCAGCTCTTCGGCCGGCGCCCCCGCGGCATGTGGCCCGCGGAGGCAGCCGTGAGCCAGACGGCGGTCGGCATCCTTGCAGAGCACGGGCTCGACTGGGTCGCGACGGACGGCGGGGTGCTCGCGGGGTCCGGACGCTTCGGTTACCGCGCCGACGATCCGAACGTCTTGTGCCGGCCGTACCGCAGCGGGACCTCGCCGCGCGAGCTCGCGATCTTCTTCCGGGAACGGGAGCTCTCGAGCCGGATCGGGTTCAGCTATCACCGCTACGACGATCCAAAGCGCGCCGCCGACGACTTCATCGTCTACGTTCATGAGGCGGTCCTGAGCAGGCTGCCGGCCGGGGAAGACCACGTTCTCAGCGTCATCCTGGACGGAGAAAACTCATGGGGCGCCTATGCGGACGAGGGGCGCGGCTTCCTGCAAGCTCTCTACGCCCGCCTCGTGAGCGACCCCGACATCACGCCGACGACGTTCGCGCACTACCTCGACGGAGATCCCGCGGCTGCGCGGCCGCCTCACCCGGTGGCGCAGCAAGAACGGGTGTACGAGCTCTTCACCGGTTCGTGGATCGACACCGCCGGTTCGGCGCCGGGCGTCGACCTCGGGACATGGATTGGCCACGAAGAAGAGAATCGAGCCTGGAACCTGCTGGGCGCAGCGCGTAGTGCCGTCGTCGCGGCGGGACACTCACCCGCGAGCAACCCGGCAGCGTTCGAGGCGCTCTACGCCGCCGAGGGCAGCGACTGGTTCTGGTGGTTCGGGGAAGATCAGGGGCACGACTGGGACGCGGAAATCGACGAATTGTTCCGCCTGCACCTCGGTCAGGCGTATCGCGCAGCGGGCCTCACGCCCCCCGCCGCGCTCTCGATTCCGATTGCCGATCGTTTGCGCTAACGCACGCATTGCGGCGAGCGCGCTCCGAAACGCAGAACTTGCAGGGAGCGCGCAGTTCCACACCTGAGCTTGTGCGTTCGTCCGCGCTGGCACGTCGGCTGCAGGGTGGGTGCACATGCGCCACCACAACCTCATCGCCTACGCATTTGTGATCGCCACCACCGGTTGTGTCTCAGCCGGCAAGTACGACGCCGTCGTCGCCGACGCGACGAAAACCAAAGCCGCGCTGGCAGCCGAGCAGCGCGAAGCTACCCGCCTTGCCGCCGAGAAGGCCGCGAGCGAGCGCAACTCTCAGGACCGCGCCCTAGTCATGGCGCGCGATCGCGACGACGCTCGCGCCACGGCCTTCGGCTGCCAGAAGGATCTCGACGACGCCACGGCAGTGAACCAACAGCTCCACACCGAGCTCGCCCGTCTTGGAAAGGACGCCGATCAGTTGCTTGCCGCGAAAGGCGCGCTGGCAAGCTCCCTCGATCAGGCGCGGGCGCGTCTGGAAGAGCTCCGCAAGGCTCAGGCAGCAGCGGAAGCGCGCTCCGCACTGTTCCGCGACCTGGCGCTGAAGCTCAAACACATGGTCGACGCAGGTGACCTCCAAATCACGCTGCGGAGCGGCCGCATGGTGCTCGTCCTGCCGAACGACGTGCTCTTCGACTCCGGCCGCGCAAGCCTGAAGCCAACCGGGAAGGAGACGCTCGGACAGCTCGCGAACGCCCTGGCAACCATCCAAAGTCGTCGCTTCCAGGTGTCCGGACACACCGATAACGAACCGATCCGTTACTCCGGTTTCGCCTCGAACTGGCAACTGTCGAGCGAGCGCGCACTTGCCGTCGTTGGCCTCTTGATCCAAGGCGGTATGCGCGCGGACACGCTGTCAGCGGCCGGCTACGCCGAATTCGACCCGGTCGCAGCGAACGACACCCCCGAGGGCAAAGGCAAGAACCGGCGCATCGAAATCACTCTGCAGCCGAACATCGACGAGCTCGTCGCGGTCCCACAAACGCAGAAGTGATTGCGCTCGTCCAACCACCCCCTCCGCCCGGTCAACGAGACGCTGGCGCGGGCGGAGGCCACGAGTTGAGGATGCGCATGTAGCTCGTTCGCTCGTAGACCTTCGGGTCGGGGCAATTGGCGAGGTTCATGCTGCGGCGTGCTTGGTCGAGCGAGTGATAGTCGTGCGTCTCGAGCCAGCGCTCGAGCTCGCTGCGAAGCTCCGCGAAACGATGGAGGCCGTGCTTCAGGATCTCGGAGACGAGCTGCACGCCGTCGGCGCCCGTCATGATCACCTTCACGATGTCTTCGACCGTGTGAACTCCGCCGCTCACGGCGAAGCTCACGTTGACCTGTGCGGACAAGATCGCAAGCCAGCGCAGGCGTAGTAGGACGTCCGCCGAAGTCGAGAGCTCCAAACGATGCGCGACCTCGAGCGCGTCGAGATCGAGGTCGGGCTGGTAGAAGCGATTGAAGAGCACGAGGCCGTCCGCATGTGCGCTCTCGAGCCGGCTCGCGAAATGGGCGAGCGAGGTGTGATAGGGCGAGAGCTTTACGGCCACCGGCAGGCGCGTCTTCGCCTTCACGGTCGAGAGCATGTCAGCGGTCGTCTTCTCGATGCCATCGCCCGACTCGTCCGGATCCGTGGCCACCCGGTACGCGTTGAGTTCGAGCGCGTCGGCGCCGGCCTGGTCGATGAGCTTCGCGTAGTCGAGCCAGCCCGTGTTCGTCGTACCGTTCAGAGAGGCGATGACGGGGATCCTGACCGCCGCTTTGATGCGCCGAACCTGCTCCAGGTACTCGTGTGGACCAAGCTGAAATTCCTCACGATGGGGAGCGAAATAGAGCGCTTCGGCGAACGAGTCGTCGTGCGCCGCGAGGTGCTCCCGGGCGCTGCGATCGTGCCCAATCTGCTCCTCGAAAAGCGAGTGCATGACGATGGCTGCGGCGCCGAGGTCCTCGGCGCGCCGTACGGCGCCGAGGTCGTCGACGAGAGGTGATGCCCCGAGCATCAGCGGGTGCGGCAGGGTCAAGCCGAGATATCGGGTCGTGAGATCCATGCGTTCTACCTATTTGGATGCGGACAATTTGAGCTGTGACAGAGCCTGGTAGAGCTCGATGCGATGGCGCACGTCGCGCTCGGTGGCGGCAAGCAATTGCTCGTAGCGCGCGCGGTCGCGGCGTTCGACGAGCTGAAAGCGCAGCTCGCCGGCGAGATAGTCACGCACCGCCGCTTTGCCGGGCGTCGCATCGAGCTCGAGCGGCGGCTCCCCCCGGTCAAGCCGTGCCGGATCGAAGCGAAAGAGCGGCCAAACCCCCGAATCGACGGCGAGCTTCTGCTGGCGAGCCCCGAAAGCCAGATCGTACCCATGCGCGATGCACGGCGAATACGCGATGATGAGCGACGGCCCCGGGTGCGCTGCCGCTTCCGCGAACGCTCGCACGGTCTGCGCGTCCTTGGCACCGAAGGCAACGCGCGCAACGTAGACGTGCCCGTAGCTCATCGCGTGCAGGCCGAGGTCCTTCTTCTCGGTGTCCTTGCCGCGAGCGGCGAATTTGGCTGCCGCACCGCGCGGCGTCGATTTCGACTTCTGGCCGCCGGTGTTCGAGTAAACCTCCGTGTCGAGTACGAGCACGTTCACGTCGAGGTTCGAGGCGAGCACATGGTCGAGCCCGCCGAACCCGATGTCGTACGCCCACCCGTCGCCGCCCACGATCCAGAGGCTCTTCTCGACGAGGTAGTCGCTAAGCTCGAGCAGCCGTTCGGCGTCGGAAGCGCGCGAACGCAGAGCGAGCCTAAGCTCCGCGACGCGCTTGCGCTGCTCGGAGATGCCGGCCTCGGTACTTTGATCCGCCTCGAGTAGCGCCGTCGCGAGCGATGCTCCGACTTCGGCCGAAAGCGCGCGCACGAGCTCGCGGGCCGACTGACGGTGCGCGTCCACAGCCAGGCGCATGCCGAAGCCGAATTCCGCGTTGTCCTCGAAAAGCGAATTGGCCCAGGCCGGACCGCGACCGTCCGCGTTGGCGGCGTACGGTGTCGTCGGCAGGTTCCCGCCGTAGATAGAGGAGCAACCAGTTGCGTTTGCGATGAGCAGCCGGTCGCCGAAGAGCTGCGTCAGGAGCTTCAGATAAGGAGTCTCTCCGCAGCCCGCGCACGCCCCCGAGTACTCGAAGAGCGGCTCGAAGAGCTGCGAACCCTTCACGTCGAGGTGCACTCGTTTGCGATCCACCTCGGGCAGGCCCAGGAAAAAGTCGTAGTGCTGCTTCGCGGTTTCGAGTCCGGGGCCGAGCGGCTGCATCTCGAGCGCGCGGTGTCGAGGGCGCGCCTTGTCCTTGGCAGGACAGACCTCGATGCAGAGCCGGCAACCGGTGCAATCCTCGGGAGCGACCGCGAGCGCGTAGCTCTCACCGGGAAAGTCGTGGCCCTTCCACTTCGTCGCGACGAAACCAGCCGGAGCCTCGGCGAGGGCCGACGGGTCGAACACCTTCGCGCGGATTGCGGCGTGCGGACACGCGAGCACGCACTTGTTGCATTGGATGCAGAGCTCGCTGTCCCAAACGGGGATCGTTTGCGTGAGCCGCCGCTTCTCGAAGCGGCTCGTCCCCGTCGGCCAGACACCGTCGACCGGGAACGCGCTCACGGGGAGGGCGTCGCCGCGGCCCGCCAACATGAGCGCCGTCACCCGCTGGACGAACTCGGGTGCATGGCGTGACACGATGGGCGGCCGCGGTGGGCCGCTTCCGAATGCTTCCTCGCTCGGCACCGCGACCTCCTCGAGCGCTCCGCGAGCCCGTTCGAGTGCGTCGAGATTTTGCCTGACGACCTCGGGCCCCTTCTTCGCGTAGCTCTGCTCGATTGCGCGGCGGAGCGCGGCAAAGCTCTGTTCGACCGGCATGAGTGCGGTGAGCGCGAAGAAGCACGCTTGCATCACCGTATTGATGTGACGTCCGAGTCCGGCCTCCCGTGCCACGCGGTAACCGTCGATGGCGAAGACCCGCAGCTGCTTGGCCTTGATTTCGCGGCGCGTCTCGGCCGACAAATGGCTCCAGACCAGCCCCGGCTCGAAGGGCGCGTTGAGGAGTAGCGTGCCGCCCTCGCGCGCGTGCTCGACGACCGGAAGCCGTTCGAGGAGCTCGTACTGATGGCACCCGACGAAATCGGCCCGCGCGATGAGGTACGGCCGTCCGATCGGCTCGCGCGCGAACCGAAGGTGGGAAACGGTCACGGCGCCTGATTTCTTCGAGTCGTAAACGAAGAAGCCCTGCACCTCGTAGCCGGCTTCGTCGCCCAGGATCTTGATCGTGTTTTTGTTCGCGCCGACCGTGCCGTCGGAGCCGAGGCCGTAGAACACCGCCTCGTGCATACCGTCGCGCGCGCGCTCGAGCTCCTCATCGACCGCCAGCGATTCGAGCGTCACGTCGTCGGTGATACCGAGCGAGAAGTGTCGCCTCGGAGCCGCAGACGCGAGCTCCTCGAACACCCGCGCAACCATCGACGGCGTGAGCTCTTTGGACCCGAGGCCGTAACGACCGCCGATCACCTGCGTATCGCGGAGCCGGCCCGCTTCAGCCAGGGCGGCAACAACGTCGAGGTACAGCGGTTCGCCGAGCGCACCTGGCTCTTTGGTGCGATCGAGCACGGCAACGCTCTTGGCGGAGCGGGGTAGCTTTGCGACTAGTCGCTCGACAGCGAACGGTCGAAAGAGCGACACCTTGACGGTCCCGACCTTGTGACCCTGTGCCGCGAGCTCGCGAACGGTCTCGGATGCCGTCACGGCCGCCGAGCCCATCGCGACGACGACCCGTTCAGCCTCGGGGTGCCCTTCATACGTGAACGGCTGGTAGTGCCGGCCAGTGCGTGCAGCGAAGCGAGCCAGCACGTCGAGAACGACGCCCGGGCACGCATGATAGAAACGGTTCGCGGCCTCGCGCGCCTGAAAGAACGTATCCGGATTTTGCGCAGTGCCACGCACCGAGGGATGGTCCGGACTCAGCGCGGCGCGCCGGAACTCCGTGACGCAACGCTCGTCGACCAGTGCGCGCAGGTCGTCGTCGCTGAGCGTATGAACCCGCACGAGCTCGTGCGACGTGCGGAACCCGTCAAAAAAGTGCAAGAACGGCACGCGGCTCTCGAGTGTCGCCGCTTGCGCGATACACGCGAAATCCTGTGCCTCCTGCACGGACGAGGACGCCAAGAGCGCGAACCCCGTCTGCCGGCATGCCATCACGTCGGAGTGATCGCAAAAGATGCTGAGCGCGTGGGTCGCGACGCTGCGTGCAGCGACGTGGATCACGCACGGGAGGAGCTCGCCGGCGATCTTGTAGAGGTTCGGCAGCATTAGGAGCAGCCCTTGTGACGCCGTGAACGTCGTCGCGAGGGCTCCGGCCTGGAGCGCCCCGTGTACGGCACCCGCAGCGCCGCCTTCGGATTGCATTTCGACGACGCTCGGGACGGCTCCCCAGAGATTCGTCCGGCCGGACGCTGACCATTCGTCGCACTGCTCGCCCATCGCCGAGGCTGGCGTGATGGGATAGATGCCGATCACCTCGTTCAGTCGATAAGCGACCGACGCCACGGCTTCATTGGCGTCCATCGTCCGGCGCTCAGCGACCGACATGTGTGCCGGCGACTGCAGACTCCGTGCCGGTTCGCTCCGCTGACCCCGACAAGCGTTTTCGGGCGGCCGCGTACCGTATGCGCGCAAATCCTGCGCACCAAGGTGACAAGGCCGCGAATCATGCGCGCTCGCGCGTCCTCGACGGGGCATTCCGCATGGCGCGCAGCTTGCTCTGTCGGACGGAACCGAACTCCGGCACTCCGATGCAAGATCCGAATTGGCAAGAGCGCTATCGAGCCCGCGTCCTTTCACCGCGGGACGCGATCGGAAAAATCGAACCCGGTCGCCGCATTCTCGTCGGTTCCGGCGCGGCTGAACCGCTCACGCTCGTGAACGCGCTCGCCGAGTACGGCGATCAGCTCTCGGATAACGAGATCGTGCACCTGTTGACGCTCGGCCCCGCGCCCTATGTCCGGCCGGAATTCGAGCGCCGCTTCCGTCATGCCGCGTTTTTCATCGGCCCAAACACACGAACCGCCGTGCAGGAAGGCCGCGCGGACTTCATCCCCGTGTTTCTCTCCGAAGTGCCGCGGCTCATCCAGTCGAGGCGCATCCGCATCGACGTCGTGCTCCTCCAAGTCACCCCGCCCGACCGTCACGGCCAGGTGAGCCTCGGTGTGTCCGTCGACGTCGTGCGCGCGGCGGTTGACTCGGCGGACCTCGTGATCGCGGAAGTGAACCCCGCGATGCCGCGTACGTTCGGCGATTCGCTCGTCAGGGTCGAAGACATCGATTGGCTCGTCCCCGTGAACACCAAGGTGCCGGAGCTCGCGCCGGAGCCGCTCGATGAGACGAGCCTCGCCATCGGCAAGCACGTCGCGAGCTTGATTCCGGACGGCGCGACGTTGCAGACCGGCATTGGGAAGATCCCGCATGCAATCGTGCAGGCGCTGGGCAGCCGGCACGACCTCGGCGTGCACACCGAGATGCTCTCCGACAGCATCGTGGACCTCGTCGAAGCGGGCGTCGTCACCGGGCGCCGAAAGACGCTCTTGCCGGGCAAGATCGTGACCTCGTTCGTGATGGGAACGAAACGGCTCTACGACTGGGTCGACGATAACCCGCTGGTCGAGCTCAGGCCGAGCGACTTCACGAACGATCCGCTCATCGTCGCTCGCAACGACAATATGATCGCGATCAACTCCGCCCTCGCGGTCGACCTCACGGGGCAAGTAGCAGCCGACACGATCGGCGGCCGCTTCTTCTCGGGCATCGGTGGTCAGGTCGACTTCATCCGCGGCGCGGCGCGGAGCCGCGGCGGCCGTCCCATCATCGCCCTGCCATCCACCGCGAAAAACGGCACGGTGAGTCGAATTCAGCCGGCTTTCGAAGAGGGCGCCGGCGTCGTCACGAGTCGCGGCGACGTGCACTACGTCGTGACGGAGTACGGCGTCGCCGATCTCTGGGGCAGGAGCATCCGCGAGCGCACGATGGCGCTCATCGAGATCGCACACCCCGACTTTCGCGGAGAGCTGCTCGCTGCGGCCAAGAGCAAGCATTACGTCTTCGCCGACCAGCGGGTCCCGCGGGCGACGCCGCGCTATTCGATTACTCCGGCGGCCCTTCGCGGCGGGGAACGCGCGCGAATTCGCCCGGTCAGAATGGCCGACCAAGAGGTGCTGCAGGATCTTTTTTATCGCTTGTCCGACGAAAGCACCTATCAGCGGTTCCTCGGCTTCAAGAAGTGCCACCCCCGTGAAGAAATCATGGCGCTCGCCGACATCGACTACAAGCAGAGTATGGCGCTCGTCGCCGAAGTGGAGGGCGCCGACACGGGCGAGCTCGTCGGCATGGCCCGTTACGATCTCGACGACGCGACCGGCTTTGCAGACGTGGCAGTCGTCGTGATCGACCGCTTTCAGAGCAAGGGCCTCGGCAAGGCGATGTTCGCCCGTTTGGTGGAAATCGCGAAGGCCGAAGGCGTACTCGGCTTCACCGCCGAGCTACTCGCCGACAACGGCCGCATGCTCGGCATCTTTCAGAGGAGCGGCGAACGGGTCGAAAGCCGGCTCGAAGCAGGCGTTCATCGCGTACGCTTGACGTTCTGATGAGCGTGACGGAACCAGCAGCAGAGGCCCACGAACCCGGTCTGCCCGCAAGCCGCCGTTGCCGGCTGGTGCTCACGGGTGGTCCCGGCGGCGGTAAGACGACGGCGGCGGACTTGTTTCGGCGCGAGATTGGAGAGCGCGTCGTCATCGTTCCCGAATCCGCGACCATCCTGTTCGCGGGCGGCTTTCCGCGCACGCACGATGCTGAAGCCCAACGCGCGGTTCAGCGTGCGATCTTTCACGTTCAGCGCAACATCGAAGACGTCCAGTCGGCGCTCTTTCGCGACCGGGTACTCCTCTGCGACCGTGGGACGGTCGACGGCGCTGCCTATTGGCCCGAAGGTTGTCACGATTTTTTTGCCGCGATGGGCACGACCGCAGAAGACGAACTCGCTCGCTACGACGCGGTCGTGTTCTTCGAGACCGCGGCTGTTGCGGGGCAGTCCATCGAGGGCGGCAACCCGGTGCGCACCGAATCCTTGAGCGAAGCGGTCGCTCTCGACCGGCGCCTGCGTGCTCTCTGGTCGCATCATCCGCGTTTCATGCTCGTCCCCCACACCTCTTCATTTCTGCACAAAATCACGACTGGATTGGCCCTGCTGGAGAGCTTGGTCGCCGAGTTCACATCTCCTCAGGCCGGCCCGGAGCCGGCGACGGGCGCGCTTCGTGCAGCCGGAGGCCCGAACGATGTCGCCGCTCCGGAGCAACGCACGCGACCAACCTGAGTCAACCTCGGGGCTGACGCGGCTCGAAGCCACAGTTCGCCTCCGCAGGTACGGCCCGAATATCCTACCGCCGCCTGAGCGCCCGTCGTTCATGCGACGGCTGGCGCGGCAGCTGAAGAACGCGCTCATCTATCTGCTGCTCGTCGCGCTCGGGCTCGACGTCGCCGTCTGGATTCACGACGGCAGGCACGGAACGCCGGTCGAAGCACTCGCGATTCTCGCCGTGCTCGCGCTCAACGCCGGCCTCGGCGTCATCCAGGAGTACCGCTCGGAGAGCGCGCTCGACGAGCTCGAGAAGCTCGCTTCGCCCCACGCGTGGGTACGGCGAGACGGCGTGCTCGAACAGGTGTCGGCCGCCACGCTCGTTCCGGGCGACCTCGTGCGACTCGAAGCCGGCGATCGCGTGCCCGCAGACGGAACGGCCGTCGGAGCGACCGCACTCGGCATCGACGAATCGTCCCTCACGGGTGAGGCGTTGCCCGTCGAGAAGTCGGACGGCGCGGAGCTTCACAGCGGCACGCTCGTCGTCTCCGGCCGCGCGGACCTCATCGTCACGGCAACCGGCCCTTCGAGCACGATGGGGCGTCTCGCCGACTCGCTCTCCCGCATCGCGTCGAGCAAGACTCCGCTCGAGCTCCGCATCGACGCCCTCGGCCGGCGACTTGCGGGCTATGTCGGAGCATTGAGCGTTGCGATCGTATGCGCGGGAATTGTCGCCGAGGGGCCCGCGCGAATACCCGCGGTGCTGATGTTCGCGGTCGCCTTCGCCGTGGCGATCGTGCCGGAGAGCATGCCGGCGATGATGACGCTGTCGCTCGCCCTCGGCGTCCAGCGCATGGCGCGCAGAAACGCCGTCATCCGGCGGCTTGCGGCGGTCGAAGCGCTCGGTTCGGTCACGGTCATCGCTTCGGACAAGACGGGCACGCTCACGTCGAACCGCATCGTCGTCGAGCGGTTGGAGAGCCACGACGAGCCCGAAGCCCTGCTCGCGCTCGTCCTCGCCAACGACGCGGACCATGCCCGCGGCGCCGGCGATCCGCTCGAACGCGGCCTGCTCGACTACATGACGGCCCGCGGCGCAGACGTGGTGGCATTGCGAGCCGCCAATCCGCGCGTCGCGAGCGAGCCTTTCGACAGCAACAAGCGCACGATGTCCGTCACGGTCGAGCGCGCCAGGGGCGAGCTCCGGCGCTACCTCAAGGGCGCCGCTGAAGTCATGCTCGGTGCTTGCGACATGGACGACGACGCGCGTCGCGAGTGGGCAACCCTCGCCGAAGCCGAAGCGACACGCGGGTTCAAAGTCCTCGGCCTGGCTACGGGACGGGCCGTCGCGAACGCGAAGCTCGAGTTCCTGGGCCTCGTCTCGCTGTGGGATGCGCCGCGACCGGATGCCCTGGCCGCAGTCCGCGCAGCCGAGGCAGCAGGGATTCGAGTATTGATGGTGACGGGCGATCACCCGGCGACTGCTCGAGCGATCGGAGAACGAGTCGGCATCGCCTCTTCGCGAGTGCTCACTGGGCAGGAGCTCGACCAGCTCGACGCAGCGGCACTTGGCGACGCGCTCGAGCAGGTTCGAATCTTTTCGCGGCTCCTACCCGAGCACAAGCTCCGCATCGTCGAGGCGTTACAGGCACGCGGGGAAGTCGTCGCGATGACAGGGGACGGCCTGAACGACGCGCCCGCCCTCAAGAAGGCCGACATCGGTATCGCGATGGGCCGGCGCGGAAGCGAAGTCGCGCGAGAGGTCGCCGACGTCGTGCTGCTCGACGATCGCTTCTCGACGATCATCGCCGCAGTCGAGGAAGGCCGCGTGATTTACCGAAACATCCTCAATTTCTTGCGCTTCACGTCGTCGAGCAACGTCGCATTGACGATCCTCGTGCTCGGAGGCGCTTTCGGCTCGCTCTTCCTCGGGCTGCGGAACGCGTTCGGCGGGGTGCTGTTGCCGCTCACGGCACTGCAAGTCCTTTGGATTAACTTTCTTGGCGACGGGCCGCCCGCGCTGGCATTGGCGATCGATCGCGGCTCGAGCGTGATGCTCGAGCGCCCTCTCCCACCCGGTTCGAGCCTGCTCGACCAGTCGAGCCTCCGGTTCATTCTCGCAGACGGCGGCTTCAAGGGCGCCGTCGGGCTCGGGCTTCTGGCGCTACTCCCGGCGCTCGGCACGAGCGTGGGAGCGACGGCGACGGCCGTTTTTCTGTACGAATCGCTGGCCAAGCTTCTGAGCGCTTACCCGGCACGTAGGCTCGGCGCCGCGGTCAGGCCGAATGCTTGGTTGCACGTTTCCGTCGGCGCCGGCGTCGGGCTCGCCGCTCTCTGCGTGTCGCTCGAGCCGCTCCGGCGGACACTCGCGCTCACGCCACTCGAGCGCGCCACGGCCTGGCCACTCGCCGCCGCCGTAGTCATCACGCTCGCAAGCGGAGAGCTCACGGCTCGTATCCTCCGAACGCGCAGAATCTGCAGCAGCACCGAGCGCTGAAGTCGATTTTGCGCATCCCTCGCCTGCACTGGGCGTCTCACACGGCAAACGACCGCTCCGCGACGGGTCACGGCGCTGGCATGCAGCGTGCAGCCGCAGTCGCCAAGAGACACACATGCCGTCCCCAGCAAGCGTCACCACGCCAGCGGTTCACGTGATTCCTTTCCGCGAGCTCGACATCAGTCGCATCGCCGAAGTCGGCGGGAAGAACGCCTCGCTCGGCGAGCTCATCACGAGCCTCGAACCGAAAGGCAGCCGCGTTCCTGACGGCTTCGCCATCACGGCTACGGCGTTTCGCCAGCACCTCCAGCGCTCGGGACTCGAAGACCGAATCTACGCCGAGCTCGATGCGCTGGACGTGACCGATCGAGCTCGTCATCGAACGCGCTCACAAGAAGCGGCGCAAGGTCGGGCTCTGCGGGCAGGCGCCGAGCGATCACCCGGATTTCGCCACGTTCCTCGCGGATTGCGGCATCGACTCGATCTCTGTCACGCCGGACGCCTTGCCGGACGTACTGCGCACGCTGGCGGGATCGACGTCCAAGTGACGGTGGACGCCTGTCGCGCGGAACGCTGACTTCAGCGCAACGCCTAGGCCGAGCGCGACGCTGGGGCGCGCTCGTCCACACCCTCGGCGTGGAGCTCGGACCGCAACGTCTTCACGAGCAGGCTCAGCAAGTGACGGCGCGTGTCGATGGTTGCGTGTTCCTCGACCCAACGATAAAGGGTCGCATCTTCGTATTCGGCATGGGAGCGGAGCATCCTCGCGAGTCTGTCGATGCCCGCCTTCCGAACAGCGTGCAGGTCGCAGCGGAGCCCTAGTTCGAAAACGACGTCTCGAATACGGTCGTGCTCCGACAAGAGTCTGTGAGCTTCATCGGGGTTCGTGGCTGCGAAGAGCGGGATGATGGTGTTTTCTTCGAGCTCCAGATGACGCAAGAGGTTGCTCTCGAAGGTTGCCCAGGCAGCCTGCAGCGGACGCGGATCCATGCTCATCGCGGAGTCGTTCAAATCCTTCAACGCCCCTTCAAGCACAACGTGCTGTGTCAGGAGCGCGTGCCGCACGTTGTTCGAGAGGGTGTTGGTCATGCCGGTTGCTGAGTGCAAGCGGCGGGCCGACGGAGGACTGCCGCGCTTCAATGCGGTTCCAAGAGTCACGCCCAGGTCCGACTTACCAAAGTCGCGCAGACCGTTCGCGAGCGGGCTTGCAGCGCGCAAAATCTTCGCACGTCCAGGTCTTCAGAGTTCGGGGTCCTGCACACGTGCAACCGAGACTTCGGCAGCACGGCGACCGCTCAGAGATAGGCGTGTGAAACGTACTGCTCGAGCATGCGGTGCGTGTTGAAGAACGAGCCGGTGAGCGCGATCGCGTTGCGCATGATCGCGAGGTAGTCGTCCGGGCGGTGATAGAACATGGGGACAATCACGCGCTCGAGCTCCGCGTAGAGGTCCTCGGCATCACGCCGGTCGTCGACCCCGTCGCCGCTCTCATAGCCGTCGCGCCCTATCGCCCACCCCGTGGCCCCTTCCACGTGCCCTTCGAGCCACCATCCGTCGAGCACGCTGAGTGACGGCACCCCGTTGACGGCTGCCTTCATGCCGCTCGTCCCGGACGCCTCGAGCGGCGGCTGGGGTGTGTTCACCCACAAGTCCACGCCGGAGACCATGGTTCGCGCGGTGTTCGCTCCGTAGTCCTCGAGGTAAACGATGCGCACGGCGTCACCGAGCTCGACCGCACGCCGCGAAATCTCCGCGATCAGACGCTTTCCTTCTTCGTCGTGGGGATGCGCCTTGCCCGCGTAGACGATCTGGAGCCGACCAACGTTCGCGGCGATACGACGGAGCCGGTCGAGATCGGACAGCAGGAGCCCCGGCCGCTTGTAAGCGGTGACCCTGCGGCCGAAGCCGAGCGTCAACACGGCCGGATTCAATTTGACGCCGGTGGCCAGCGCAACACGCTCGATGAGTGCGCTCTTCGCCGCCTGATGAGCCGCGGCAATCTCTTCGAGAGGGATCTGCAGCGCGTACCGCAGCGAGAAGTTGTCGGAACGCCACCCATCCAAAAAGCGATCGTAGAGAGCCAAGAAAGGCGGCGCTGCCCACGTGGCAACGTGCACGCCGTTCGTGATCGCCTCGATGCGGCGTTCGCCCAGAAGATGCCGTGAAACCTCCCCGTGCCGCTTGGCGACGCCGTTCACGTAGTGGCTCAGATGCAGCGCGAGGTACGTCATGTTCAGCGCCCCGTCGTGGCTGAAGCCCGGGGGCATGCGGCCGAGCTCCTCGCGTCCAACCACCGCAAGCGCGAGCTCGAGCGGGAAGTGGTCGTGCCCCGCGGCGACGGGCGTGTGGGTCGTGAAAACGCACTGGCGCCGCACCGCATCGACGTCCGCGGCATCGGCGGCGGACCCGCCGCGGCGCTCGATTTGTTGGTCGAGCAATTCCAACGAGAGGAGCGCAGCGTGGCCCTCGTTCATGTGAAAGCGCTCGATCGTGGCGCAACCGAGCGCGCGCAGATAGCGGACGCCGCCGATTCCGAGAATGATCTCCTGGGCGAGGCGATATTCGGCGTCGCCACCATAGAGTCGATCGGTGAGTTTGCGGTCGGACGGGTCGTTGTTCGGAAGGTCGGCGTCCAGCAATAGGACGCTCACCACGCCACCCTTGGCGCCTCGAACGTCGTAGCGGAAACCTCGAAGCTCGACGCTCCGGCCTCGAATCTCCACGAGCACGCGCGTCGAGCTCGATGAGCCGTGTCTCGGGCGACCACGGCTGAGGCTCTTCGACCTGGCCACGCTCGGCATCGAGGCGCTGCTTCACGTAGCCGAGTCGGTGAACGAGTGTTACGCCGACGAGCGGAATGCTGAGATCCGCCGCAGCGCGGATCGTATCCCCGGCGAGCACGCCGAGCCCTCCGCTGTACGTCGGGATGTCGTCCTCGATGTGGATCTCCATCGAAAAGTAAGCGACTTTGGCATCCAAGAGCGGATTGGCTGCCGGGGGATAGGAAGGAGGCACGGCGTCGTTGGGAGCACGGCGCGTGCCATCCGGGCCCAGCAAACTCGCGGAGCACCACGTCGAACCGTGAGCGCAAGTTCTGCGCGCCGCGCTCCTCTTCGCGCAGTGTTTGCTCCTGGCGCGGCGCCGCAAGCCGATGAACGCGCGCGGAATCAGCCTGACGCTGCTTCACGCATTGGATCGCCCCTTGCTAGAGAGCGACGCAATCGCTCGGGACGTGACCATGGACGTTCGATCAATTCTAGTTCCCGTGGACTACTCCGAATGCTCCGCCAAGGCGGTGACTCTCGCGGCCGAGCTGGCGTCGAAATTCGGCGCGCCGCTCGACCTCGTACACGTCTGGGACCGACCTGCGTACGTCTCCGACGCTACGAAGGTCGGACACGGAGACACCGCTCGTTCGCTGGTCGATCTGATCTGCGAGAACGCGCGCGAGGAAATGGAACGATTCACGGCAAAGCTTCAGCTTGCTCCCGGTGTGACGCTCACGAAGCGTTTGCTCGCCGGAAATCCCGCTGCAGTCGTTCTCCAAGAACTCGGAGAGGGCCGGCACGACCTCCTCGTGATTGGAACGCACGGGCGCACCGGGCTCTCGCATCTCCTGCTCGGTAGCGTCGCGGAGAAGCTAGTCCGGCTTTCGCCGGTACCGGTCCTCACCGTGCCGCAACGCTCGACTTCTCAGGAGCACACGCTGTGACCAACGCAATACTCAGCGGGCTCGAACAGCCGGCCGCGCAGACGAGCACGGCGCCGGAAGCCAAGGTCGCGCAACGGCTCGGCTTGCGCCGGCTGGCGAAATACGGTGCCCTGTCACTGCTGTCGCTCGGCATCGTCGCGGGAGCCATTCGTTGGCAGCGGGCGCCCGCGGCCGCCGCATTTCAATTCGACACCGCGCGCGTCGACCGAGGACCGATTCAGGCGAAGGTGACCGCGAACGGCGCCGTCTCGGCGCTCGTCACCGTCAACGTCGGCAGTCAGGTTTCCGGCCGCGTTCAGACGCTCCTCGTAGACTTCGGTTCGACCGTCAAACAAGGGCAAGTCGTCGCGACCATTGATCCATCGTTGTTCCGTGCCGCATCCGATCAGGCTGCCGCGAACCACCGCGCCGCGGTCGCCTCCGTCGCAAAAGGCGAAGCTCAGGTCGTCAACGCGGAGAAGCAGTTCGCTCGCACGGCTGCGCTCCAGAAAGAGGGCCTTTCTACGAGCGCAGAGCTCGAAACGGCGGAGGCGAACCTCGCCGTCGCGCGCGCGGATTTGAACGTCACGCGCGCCAACGTGAACCAGACCGCAGCAGCTCGAGCGCAGGCCGAGCTCAACCTGACGTACACCACGATTGTCTCACCCATCGACGGCGTCGTGATCTCCCGCAACGTCGACGTCGGGCAGACGGTCGCGGCGGCACTCCAAGCACCCACCCTCTTCACGATCGCGCAAGATCTCACCCGAATGCAGGTCGACACCAACGTGGCCGAGGGCGACGTCGGGAAGATCCAAGCCGGCATGGAGGCGACATTTACGGTCGACGCTTACCCCAAGCGTGTTTTCAAGGGCCATCTCCGCCAAGTGCGCGACAACGCGCTAACGCTCCAAAACGTCGTCACTTACGACGCGGTCGTCGATGTCGACAACTCGGAACGCCTGCTCAAGCCGGGCATGACCGCCAACGTCTCGTTCATGTACGCGAGCCGTGACGCGACTGTAAGAATCCCGAACGCAGCGCTCCGGTTCCGGCCCGATGCGCCGTCGGTCGCGTCTCTGACGCACGGCCGCGCGCTGCCGGCCCTCACGGTTCCGGATGATCGAATCGTCTGGCGAGTCGAGAGCGGCAACGCGGTTCCGCTCGTCGTCCAAGCCGGCATCACGGACGGCACCTACAGCGAGCTCTCCTCGGGAGCCCTCAAACCGGGCGACGCGCTCGTCGTCGAGATGCAAGCGGGCGCCAAACGCGCGCCGTGAGGGAAGTGCCGTGACTGTCGAGCCGCTCATCCGCGTCGAGGCGCTCATGAAGACGTACGTCCTCGGCGAGGACGTGCTTCATGCCCTCGACGGCGTGAACCTCGAAATCGCTCAGGGCGAGTTCGTCGCGATCATGGGCGCCTCCGGTTCCGGAAAATCCACGCTCATGAATATCCTCGGCTGCCTCGATCGCCCGAGTTCCGGCCGCTATCTCCTCGCCGGACGCGACGTCGCCTCCCTAAGTCCGGGTGAACTCGCCGAGATCAGAAACGAGCTTCTCGGCTTCGTGTTCCAGAACTTCAATCTCTTGCCGCGCACCTCCGCGGTCGAGAACGTCGAGCTCCCGCTCGTCTACGCAGGCGTCTCGCGCGCCGAACGGCGCAGGCGCGCGCTCGAAGCGCTCGCGCGGATGGGTCTCGGCGATCGAGCGCACCACCATCCATCTCAGCTTTCGGGCGGACAGCAACAGCGCGTCGCCATCGCGCGCGCCATCGTCAATCGACCGCGCCTCCTGCTCGCCGACGAACCGACCGGCAATCTCGACTCGAAGAACAGCGCGAGCGTGATGGCGGTCCTCCAGGGTCTCGCACGCGGCGGTCTCACCATCGCGTACGTGACGCACGACTCGAACGTCGCTCGCTACGCGTCGCGCGTGCTGGTGATGAGCGACGGCCGCCTCATTTCCGATCAAACCCAGCGCGCTGCCGACGCCGCGGAAGCGCCGGTCTCGAGGGTCGCATGAAGCTCTGGCAGACCATGCCGCTCGCGCTCAAGGCCCTCAGCCGCAACAAAACGCGGTCGCTCCTCACGACGCTCGGCATCGTGATCGGCGTCGCCTCCGTCATTTCCATGGTGGCCGTTGGCGAAGGGGCGCGCGCTCGCGTCGAAAGCGTGTTCGCGACGATGGGCACCAACATGCTCATCGTGCTTTCGGGTTCGACTTCGTCGGGCGGCGTGATGGGCGGCTTCGGTTCGATGCCGACCTTGACTTGGGAAGACCTCGGCGCAATTCGGACGCAGGCACGCGCCGTGCGCTCGGCAGCGCCAGCAGTGAACGCACGCGTCACCATCCTGTCCGACGAAGCGAATTGGACCACGGGCGCGTTCGGCACCACCCCCGAATACTTTTCGATTCGGGCTTGGAGAATTGCCCTCGGCTCGGCCTTCGGACCCGATGAAGTCGAATCCGGTGCCAAGGTCATCGTTCTGGGGCAAACGGCATCCGACAAGCTCTTTGGCTCCGGCATCGATCCGATCGGACGGACCGTCCGGCTCCGAGCGATCCCGTTCCTGGTGATCGGCGTTCTCGAGCGCAAGGGCCAATCTCCGATGGGCAGCGACTACGACGACGTGGCGGTGCTCCCGATCTCCACCTTCCAGAGTAAGATCCAGGGCGGGCTCCACAACTTCATCCCGGGTGCCATCATCGTGAGCGCCGTTTCGCCGACCGACACGGGGCGCGCCCAACGCGAGATGACCGCCATCCTGCGCGATCGCCATCACATCGCGTCGGCGACCGAGGACGATTTCTCGATCCGGAACCTGACGGAGATCGCGAATGCGCAACAGCAAGGCACGAAGGCCCTCACAGGCCTGCTTGCGGCCATCGCGGTCGTATCGCTGCTCGTCGGCGGCATCGGCATCATGAACATCATGCTCGTGAGCGTGACCGAGCGAACGCGTGAAATCGGCGTCCGCATGGCCGTCGGGGCGAAGCCCTGGCACGTGCTTGCACAATTCCTGGTGGAGGCCATGACGCTCTCGATGGCAGGAGGACTGCTTGGGCTCGCCCTCGGAGCCGTGGCGGCGCAGCAGGTGGCGAGCCGACTCGCCTGGCCGTTCGCCTTGCGCATCGACATGGTGGTGCTCGCGTTCCTGTTCAGCGCGTTCGTCGGCGTCGCCTTCGGCTTGTACCCCGCCCGCAAGGCCGCGAAGCTCGATCCGATCGAAGCGCTTCGTTACGAATAGAGGCACACCGCTCGTTCGGCCACGGGCCGCGTGTCTGCGAAATCTGCGCGCTGCCCGATCGACCCGGCGTTCTTTGCGCGCGTCTCACCTCGCACAGTGCAATCGCGCAAAAGAGATCGCCGGGCTCACACGGGCCTAGTCATTCGACCCCGCCGCCACCACTGCTGGCGTGTCCCTTGCAAACCACGGTCATATGGAAGCACGAACGCGAGTCTTGGTCGTCGGGGCGGGACCTGTCGGCCTGCTCACCGCTCTGCAGCTGAAGCGCTCCGGAGTCGACGTCATGCTGGTCGACCAGAATGAGCCGAGTGGAGCGCGAAGCTTTGCGGTCGTCCTGCATCCGAGGACCGTCGCCATGCTTGCAGGGCTGGGGCTGGTCGAGCCGTTGCGCTGGCAGGGACAATCGTTCCGCCACGTGGCGGTTTTTACGGACAGCCAGCGGCGTGCACTCCTCAAGCTTCCCGTCGACGGCGAGGATGCCGACGGCGCTCTCACGCTTCCGCAAAACGTCCTGCGTACGGCGCTCGAACACGCGCTCCGCGCGCTCGGCGTCGAGGTCGAGTACGGGCGAAAACTCATCGCGTTCGAGCAGGGGACGGAGGAAGTCCGGACGCAGTTGTCGAGTGCCGACTCGGACGACCTTCACGTGGTCTCGGACTTTTTGGTCGGTGCCGACGGCTATGAATCCACCGTTCGTGAAGCCTGATTGACCTCCTCGAGCAGCGGATGCCCTGGCATGCCGCGGCCGCTGAGCGCATCGAATGGTCCGGCGTACGCACCTTCAGGCTGGCGCTCGCCGAACGCGCCGGCCAAGGTAGAACCTGGCTCGTCGGTGACGCCTGCCATCTGACGAGTCCGCTCGGGGCGCAAAGCTTGAACGTCGGCCTGCGCGAGGCGCGTGACCTCGCGAACTGCATCGTCGCTTGTCTCGGGGGCCGTCACATCGAAGAACTCGTTGCCGGCTACGGCGAGCAACGACACCTCGAGTGGCGGCGCTTGCTCGGCATCGGTGGCGAGCAGACGCTGGGCAAGGCGATGCCGGCGTGGGTGAACGGGCACGTGAACCAGCTGGTCTCGTGCCTGCCTGCGTCGGGGGATGACCTCGACGACTTGCTCGAGCAGCTCGGAGTAACACTGCTCTAACGAGAGCGCGCGGGGGCCATTGCAGAGCTCGTCGGCGGAGCCACATTCGCTGGCGGCGACAGGCCCGTCAACGGAGACGCGCTCGCTACCGGAGACGCGCTCGCCGCTGCGGCCGTCCCCGGCGTTCCCGGCATGCTCACCAGCGCGAGCTCACCCTGCCGGGCATAGTCGATGGCTTCGCCGAGAATACGCGCCGCTTCCTGGGGGGCGTGGAACCCCATGCTGTTTTCTGCAGCGATGAAGTCGAGGCGCCACTGCGCACGGCGCTGGAGCTTTCGCGCAGATTCGAGGCGCTCCGGTTCGATCGGGCTCGCCTTGGCCGCGACAATGGCGTCGATGAGCGCGACGATAGCAACGCCGCCGCGCTCGAGAAGCTCGTGGTTTCGCTCCTGGATCGCGTCCACGCGAGCCTTGAGCTCGTCCTCGCCGAAGCGGTGGCAGCTCTGACACGCCCGGTTCACGTTGAGCAGGGGGCTTCTAACCCAGTGGTCGCTCACCTTGGTGGCGCCCTCGCGCATGTACGGCATGTGGCAATCGGCACAGGCGACGCCGCTCCGCGCGTGGACACCTTGGTTCCAAAGCTCGAACTCCGGGTGCTGCGCCTTGAGCACGGCCGCGCCCGTCTCTGCGTGCGTGTAGTCGAAGAACTGCTCTCCGTGCGGGAACTTCGTCTCGTCCCAATAAGCTTCGATGTCCTCCACCTTGAGCCCCTTGCCCCACGGAAACGTGAGCGGCATCTTGTTCGAGCAGTAGTACTCGACATGACACTGCCCGCACACGTATGAACGAAGCTCGTTGCGTGAAGCGTCGACGTTCGGGTCGTAAGGCTTGTCGCGCTTGCCTGAGCGCCAGATCCCGATCGAGGGGAGCGCCGGCACCGGCGCGTCCGACGACGCAAGCGCTTGGATCCCACGCAAGAATCCCGGTCGCGTCACCCTGAGCCCCATGTCTTTGGGATCGTGACAATCGACGCAGCTCACCGGGTGCGCGTGCCCACTCTCGTGGAGTTCTCGACTCAGATCCTGATAGCTGACCTGAAACGTGCCCTCGAAGCCCTTCATCACGTCACCGCCGCCGAGCTTGCGGTAAAGCGGAATGATCGAGGCGTGACAGTGCAGGCACGAGCCAGACTGCGGTTTTTGCAACCGGCCGGTCGCTTCCTGATCCTCGAGCATGTGCGCGTGCCCGCGTCGGTCGCGGTAATCGATCGAGAACGCGTACCCCAGGAACATGCGCTTGAGCCACGGATCGCGAGCAAGTTTCTCTTCGGGCATGGCCTCGCTGCCCGAATGGCCGCCGTAGCGCGTGCTTGTGGGCAGGGTTGTGCGCCGGTAGCCGTCGTATTCAGCGGGCCAGTTGCGGCCCCACTTCGCGGGGTCGGTGTCCTCCTCGCCCACTTCGACCACGCGGACGTACGGGTTCCGCTGCTCCACCTTCTTTTGGAAGATATTGATGAGGAGCGCGGTCACACCGACGGCGATGAGCGCCACCGCCACCGTCAGCGTAACGAGACCCCTCCGACTCGTGAACCACCGCTCGGCACTGCCTTCGCTCATTTGATTTTCTCCAACTCGCTCGCCCGCAATCGGCCGCCCAGACGCGCCGGTTCGCCGTGTCCTACGTTGGCGTGACAGTGCACGCACTCGACCTGAGTTCGCTCGCTGTGTGCATTCCAGGTGAGCGCCTCGACGAGCGGCTCATGGCAACGCACGCAGTTTTCCTGCAGGATTTCTCGACCGCGCGCCTGAACGACGATCGGCTCTGCGAACGTCTGCGCCGTGAATTCCTTACTGTGGCGGTAGCCGTTCTCCATCTTGGCGAGGTACTTCGGCACGAACTCATGCGGCAGGTGGCAGTCGATGCAGACCGCGGCCGCGTGATGACTCGACTTCTGCCAGCCGTCGTATTGGGAGCGCATGATGTGGCAATTGACGCAGGCCTTCGGATCGGCACTGAGATACGAGAGCCCCTCGGCGTAACGAAACGTGTAGCCCCCGAGCCCGAGCAGGACGCCAAGCGACGCAGCGAGTGCGACGGTGAGCACTTCTCTCGCGCGCCACGCTGGCGAACCAGGGCGGCGGCTCGCGGATCGCGACCGAAGGTTCGCCACCGATTCCGTCTCGTCGCCCGGACCCATGGACTCCGCCTCTCGTTCGCCGGTCACGGTACTCCACGGCCACATCAAGTCACAAGCACTTGTTCTTTGAACCACCGAGCACGCGCAGTTTTTGCGCGCGTCACTGCTCCTGCGAGCAGAGGTCAGCGAGCAATCTTGTGAGTAGGCTCGCGCTTGCGAGACAGAGCATGAGCATCACCCAAGTGATGCTCAGCGTCGTCGTCAGCCCGAGCATGAACATGCCGAGCGCAACAGCTGCAATCGAAAGGCTCATCAACACGTCGAACGCGAGCAATACTGGCGCGAGGGCGTACGCGGCGGCATGCCTGCGGAACGCCAGAACACCGGCGGCGAAGTGTGCAGGCAACAGCAACGAGAGATCGATCACGTGAACCGGATTCGTGAGCAAGCCGGCTTCCAATATCGAGGCAGGAACGGTGCCGCGGACGAGCGCCGGGACCACTTCGGAGAGCCACGCGAACGCAAACATCACCCCTAGGGCAAACAAGAAGGCGGCGGGCCCACGAAGAGGAGCTCCGGTCACGAACCAGGAGCGAACGTCCTCACGCGTCAAATGAGCGAGCATCGTGACGAGCGCGAGGACGGAGAGGCCCAGGCCGGCGCAGTAGACGAGGAAGAGCCCATTGAAATGAACGGCGAACGCGTAGATCAAAAACTCGTACAAGGCGTACGCAAGCCCACCGCCGAGCAGCAGTTGCCCGCGACGCGATCCGCGACGCGCGGTTCGCGCCGCAACGACAAGCCACGGGGCCCCCACGAGCAGGTCGGCCCAATCCTGGCCGAGGGCTTGCGCAGCGTAACTCGGCGTCTCGTGCCTATAGAGAGCAGGGTGCACAATCGCGACGAGCGACATCGCGGCAAGCAGCAGGGCCAACGCCAGCGAGGACAACTGCGTCGTACGACTGCACCCACGCGCCGCAAGATCCGGCGCACCGAACGTGGGAACCAAGACTGAAGCTCCGGTCGTCTGCATTTGGCGTGCACCGCGAAGCACGGCTCGTGCCACTCATCGCGACAATGCCTGGCTCACAAGTTGCCTTGCGTCGCCGCATGAGCAAGCCCATCCCGCCCATCTCGAAGTACATGACAACCGTCCCTCGCACCATCGATTCGGAATCCACCCTGATGACTGCGACGAGCTTGATGCGCGAAGGTGCCTTTCGGCATCTGCCCGTCATGCGGGGGGACCGGCTCGTCGGGCTCATCACAGAACGAGACGTGAGACTCGTCGAGAGCTTCGACAACATCGACGCCTCCAAAATGACGGTCGGCGAGGCGATGAGCGAGCCCGCCTACGCCGTCGGCCCCGAAACCCCGCTCGACGAGGTGGTGGACACGATGGCCGAGCACAAATACGGCTCGGCCGTCATCGTCCAGAACTCGAAGGTGGTCGGCGTCTTCACGACGGTCGACGCCTGCCGCGCCTTGTCGGAGCTGCTCCACACCCGCCTGCTCAAGAGCTGAGCGAACGGTCGTCGCGAGAGCCCCGGCGATGCGAGCGCAAGCCTTGCCTTCAGAGGTCTCGAGCGCGCAACGCCTGCGCACACACGGATTCGACATCCGTCGCGACCTCGCTGCCGCGAACCACGATATCGGGCGTCACGGGTTCTTCGAATGGTTCGTCGAACCCCGGCACCCCGTGGAGCTCGCCTGCCCGAGCTTTGGCGTAAAGACCCTTGGCGTCGCGCTTCTCGCATTCGGACCTCGAGGTCGCCATCCAAACCTCGCAAAACGCCGGGGCCGCCGCGCGCGCCCGCTCCCGAAACAGTCGGCGGTGCGCGGTGGCGGGAACGAGAACGATGAGTCCCTGGCGCGCGATGAGCGCGGCGAGCTTTGCGAGCGATTCGTAGAACGTCTCTCGCTCCGCCTCCGAGTAGCCTGGCGAGGGCACTAGGCACGACCGCACATCGTCACCGTCCAAGACGCAGGTCGCGGCACCCCGCGCCCGCAGCGCCTGGAAGACGCGCTCGGCCAACGTGGACTTGCCCGATGACGGCAGTCCCGTGATCCAAACGACGACGCCAGTCATACGTCGAAGAACTCTCCCGCCATCTCCGGCGAGAAACTACTGGCCGCAAGAACGCGCTCGACGAACGAAAGTACTCGATCTCGATCTTCGGCGGTGAGGTCCGGGTACCAAACAGGGCTCGCCAACACCAAGCCACGCCACGCGAACAGCGGCGCGGCTACGTCGAACACCTCTGCGTCGCCCGTTGCAGCGACATAGGCGTGCCAGAAGCCATGCCACAGCGGCCCAAGAGCGTCACGCCAAGCGCACGGCTTTCCGAGCGCGAAAAAGGCGTAGTTGATAGCCATGCAGGTCACGTCGTCAGCCGGGTCGCCGCAGCCGCCACGGCTCGCATCGAGGACGGAGAGCTCCGAACTATCGCTGAAGACGACGTTGAAAGGATGAAAGTCACCGTGCGTCCGTCGCAGCCGCGAGCTCTGCCGGCGCAACCGAAAGCGCCAACGCAAGCACGCCTCCTCGATGCGTTCGAGCCGCGAACGAGGCGCCGCTGGGACCCCGTCCGGGTAGCTGTCCGTGATGCCGAAAACGCCTTCTCCGCTACCCAGTGTGTCGCGGACGAAGCGTTCATAGCGCGTCTTCTCGTCCGCAAGCCGTTCGGAGTGGAGTTCCGCCAGGTAGCTCGCGAGCGTTTGCATGCGGCTGATATCGATCCCCGTAAGCTGCCCGGTTCGTGCAACGTGTCGCAGGTCGGTCGCGTAGGGGCGACCGTCGGCGTACGACGTTAGCAAATAAAATTCGCCGGTTTCTTTGAGCGAAACGAAGTCGCCGTTTGCTCGGTATGCGCCCAGGTCCAGAACCTCCACGTGCCGTGGAAAGCCACCGAACGTGTCGGCGGCGAGCACCGCGGCGCCAGCACGATCGGCGCGACGGTCGTGCCCGAAGGCGTTCGCGGTCGCTGCATGCAGCACGACCGAGCGCTCGACACCCGCCTGCACGAGGTCAAGGCGAACAGGGATGCCGTAACCGGTACCCTTCGCCGACTCGTCGCGACGCTGCGAGTCCGCGCTCAGCGGCACTGCGCGCAGGATCTGCGCTCCCGGCAGCGCGGCTTGGACAATCTTGCGGGCTCTATCCATGCCGGTCGAATGCTCAGCGGATGACTCCATCGGAGCTGCATTCATTTCCATGATTCAGAAAGGCCATTCACGCGACGTGCCACAATGCCATCCACAGCTCGTCGCGGCCCGCCTCGACTTCCCGAGGTTTGGCTATCACCCGCCTCGGCGTCGGGCGCGTCGTCGGACGAACGAGGCTCGATCAGCGACCCATGTTGGCCGACGGCTCGAATCCCTTCGGGCGCGCTAAACCTCGTGGCCTACTACCCGCGCCTACCCCGCGGCATTTTGTCGCGGCAGCACTAGGGACGGGGCAACCTGCCGCACCGACGGGCGCTGGAGCGACGCTCGTGAGCCCGGAATCCCCGGAGGTTTGTACAATTTGACGCACCGTTCGGGCCGGGAGCGCGACAGGCATGCGAGGTGCAGAGCGCCCATCCTCGAAAATGATCACTGAGCGGTCGTTCGCTTCCGTACGCCCATGCCTCGAGCGCGGGCCGAGCACGTGATGCCCGACGCGAACGCGAAGTCGTCGGCGTCGCCTCGTTACGTGGTCGGCATCGGTGCGTCCGCCGGCGGCTTGGAGGCGCTGGAGCGGTTCTTCGACAACCTTCCCACGAACTCCGGCATGGCGTTCGTCGTCGTCCAACACCTGTCGCCGGACTTCAAGAGCTTGATGGACGAGCTTCTCGCTCGCCACACGGATCTGCCGATCCGGCTCGTCGAAGACGGCATGGCGATCGAAGCCGACCACGTCTACCTCATTCCGCCGAAGAAGGAGATGATCATTTCGAGCGGGCGGCTGCTCTTGAGCGAGCGCGACCATCAACAAGAGCTGTCGCTGCCGATCGACGTCTTTTTTCGATCCCTCGCCCAAGACTGCGGACCGCGCGCGGTCGCCATCGTGCTCTCGGGAGGAGGCAGTGACGGTTCACGGGGCATTCGCGACGTATACGAAGCGGGCGGCCTCGTCATGGTGCAGGACGTGGAGAGCGCCCAGTTCGACGGGATGCCGAAGACGGCCCGTGACGTCGGGGTCGCGCATTGGGTCCTCGCACCGCAGGAAATGCCCCGGATGTTGCTCGAACACGCCAACACGGCGACTGCCCGCGGCGCTGCTCCGTCCGGCGCCGCTCCGTCGGGCGCCGCTCCGGCGAGCGACAAGCTCGGCATCATTTATCGGATGCTCGAGGAGGAATTCGGGATCGACTTCAATCACTATAAGCCGAGCACGGTGACACGCCGCATCGAGCGGCGCGTGCAACTCGCGCTCGCGGGTGATGTCGGGGAGTACGTCGACCGCCTGAGACGCGAACGCGCTGAGCTCGACGCGTTGTACCGCGATCTCCTGATCGGCGTAACGCGGTTCTTTCGCAACGAAGAGGCCTTCGAGGCCCTGGAACAGCGCGTGTTGCCCGAAATGTTCAGCCGCGGTCCGCGCGAGTCCGCGCTACGGGTCTGGGTCGCAGGCTGCGCGACGGGCGAAGAAGCCTACTCGCTCGCGATCCTGCTGCATGAGGCCTCGGTGCGGCACGGCGATCGGCCCGTGAAGATCTTCGCCTCGGACGTCCATCGTGGTTCGCTCGAATTCGCCGCACGCGGCCTTTACGACGAGGACGCGATCGCGAACGTGTCTCAGGAGCGACTGGAGCGGTATTTCATCCAGCGCGGCAAGGCGTATCAGGTCGTCCCTGAAATCCGCCAGCTGATTGTCTTTGCCCCGCACAACGTCATTCGTGATGCGCCATTCACGCGCATCGACTTCATCAGTTGCCGCAACCTGCTCATCTATTTGCAGCCTGCTGCCCAACAAAAGGCGCTGAGCCTGTTCCATTTCGGCCTGAACCGCGACGGCATCGCCTTTCTGGGCCCGAGTGAAACCCTCGGCCCGCTCGGCCACGATTTCGAGACGGTCGACAAGCATTGGCGCATCTACCGCAAGTACAGCGATGTGCGAACGCCGGTCGAAGCGCGACTGCAGCCGCAAAAGCTGGAACCGCGCGCACTCGCGCCGTCGCTTCCGGCCGCTCCCACGCGCCAGTCGTTGGGGCACCTGCTCGGAGCCTACGACGCTCTGCTCGAACGCTTCATGCCACCGAGTTTGCTCGTCAGCGATCGCGGCGAGCTGCTCCATTCGTTCGGGGGTGCGAATCGCTTTCTGCGCCATCGTGACGGCCGCCAAAGTCCGGACGTCCTCGATGCGGTAGACGGCGATCTCAAAATGGTTCTCGCGGGCGGGCTAAAAAGGGCGCTCGGCGAGAGCTCGGAACTGCTGTTCAGGAACGTGCGTTTGCGGGCGGCGGGCGACGAGGCCGCACTTTACGACGTGGGGATCGGCCGCGTGCCGAGTCGCACGTCGGGCGCGCCCAGCCTGCTCGTCTCGTTCACGAAGACGGAGCCTGCGCCCGCGGCTGCCACGACGACGACCGAAATCGACGTGGCGCGCGTGCCGGCGGCGCAGGTCGCCGTGCTCGAGGCCGAGCTCAATTCCACGCGCGAGAATCTCCAGTCCGCGATCGAAGAGCTCGAAACCGGCAACGAGGAGATGCAAACCACGAACGAGGAGCTCCACGCCTCGAACGAAGAACTGCAGAGCACCAACGAAGAGCTCCAGAGCGTCAATGAAGAGCTTTATTCGGTGAACGCCGAGTACCAGCGAAAAATCACCGAGCTCACCGAGCTCACGAACGACATGGACAACCTGCTGTCCAGCACCGACATCGGCACGATCTTCTTGAATCGCGAGCTGAAAGTTCGGAAGTTCACCCCGCAGATCGCGGCCGCCTTCAATCTTCTGCCCCAGGACGTAGGGCGCTCGATCGAGACGTTCACGCAAAACATCGACCATCCCGAGTTGGTCGAAGATCTCAAAAACGTGTTGGCGAGCGGCGAGCGCATCGAGCGCGAGCTTCAGGATCGTGCAGGCCGCTGCTTCTTCCTGCGTATCCTGCCCTATCGTGCCAAGGGCAAGAGCGACGGTGTCGTTCTCACGTTGATCGACGTGACCGGCATCAAGACGGCAGAAGACGCGCTCTTTCACGAGCGCTATTTGTTCAATAGCCTATTGTCGACGGTGCCCGACGCGATTTACTTCAAGGACGCGCGCGGTCGCTTCATCCGCGCCAACACGCCGGTCGCCGTCGACTTCGGGCTGTCCGACCCGCGCGCTCTGGTCGGTAAGACGCTGTTCGAGCTGACCGACCCACGCCTGGCCCTGGCCATGCACGCGGGGGACGAGGACGTGCTCAAGAGCGGAAAGCCGCAAGCGTACCGTCTCGAGCGCCACGAAGCGAAGGACGGGAGCCAGCGCTGGGTCGTAGCGACGCGACATCCACTCGTGGACAGGGCGGAGCGGCCCGTCGGGGTTCTCACGGTGCTCCGCGACGTCACGGAGCAAAAGCAGACCGAGCAGAAGATCCACGAAGCGGTGGAGCGACGCGATCAGTTCCTCGCGATGCTGTCACACGAGCTCAGAAATCCGCTCGGGGCCGTGGTGACGGCAGCGGCTCTGGCGAAGAACTCGGAGGGACAGGGCGCGGACATGACGCGGCTCCTGAGAGTCATCGACCGGCAGTCTCAACAAATGGCTCACTTGCTCGACGACCTGTTGGAAGCGAGTCGCGTCACGCAGAACAAGATCGAATTGCACAAGAGTGTGCTCGACCTCGGACCCGTCGTGGCCGACGCGGCAGACGCCGTCCGTAGTACGATGGAGTCACGTGGGCTGCATTTCAGCGTCGAGCCGTCGCCCGAACGATTGTTCGTGAGCGGAGACGCCACTCGTCTCCAGCAGCTCCAGGTGAACCTGCTCAACAATGCAGCGAAGTACACGTCGCGCGGCGGCCACGTGTGGCTGTCGACGCGACGGGACGGCGAAACGGCCGTGCTCTCCGTTCGTGACGACGGAGCGGGTATCCCTGCGAACCTGCTGGATTCGATTTTCGACCTGTTCGTCCAATCGGAGCGCACGCTCGATCGCGCCGAAGGCGGGCTCGGAGTTGGGCTCACTTTGGTGCGGTCGCTCGTGGAGCTCCACGGCGGCAGTGTGACGGCGAAGAGCGACGGGCCGGGCAAAGGCAGCGAATTTTCGGTGCGTCTGCCGCTCGCTCGCGAACCTCATGCTGAAATCCCCGCCTCGCGGCCGCTACCGAAGTTGCGGAAGGGCGCGCGCGTCGTCGTGATCGAGGACAACCTCGACAGTCGCGAGATGCTCTGCGAGCTGCTCGGGCTCGCCGGCTACGAATGTCATTCGACCGACACCGGGTCCGCGGGGCTGGAGCTCTTGGCTCGGAGTTCACCCGACGTCGCGATCATCGACGTCGGTCTCCCGGGCATGGACGGCCTGGAGCTGGCGCGTCACATCCGAGCCGACCCGAAGTACTCGAATTTGTATCTCATCGCGCTCACCGGCTACGGCCGCGCGTCTGATCGCGCTCGCGCGCTCGAGGCCGGCTTCGACGAGCATGTCGTCAAACCGATTGGTCCGGAGACCTTCACGCGGCTCTTCGACTTTCGCGGCGCCGAGAAGGAAAACTAAAGCGCGGGGTCGCGTGGGTGGTGCTTCCTTCGAGCGCCGCGCAGTGCTTGCACGCGCAACTTCCGTCACGAAAAAGTGCACTCGCCGAACTTTTGTGAGGCGCCCCCATGTCACTATGTTGCAGCGTCGCTCTCGCGCGTGATGCGTGATTTCATCGTCAACGGGAGCTCCAGTGAGCGGTACGTAGTAACTGCCCCTCGACCTTGACCCGCGTCGTCGCGTCATGAATGTATGCCGCATGGGACGGTCGGTGAAACGGAGTCACGTCGGGTTAGCTCTGCTCATTCTCGGCGTCGTGGCGTACGGATGCAGCGGCCCGACTCGAAAGTTCAAGAACACCGGCGATAGCGATGGCGCCGCGGGCAGCGTTGCGACCGGTGGCGCGGCAGGTCACGGTGCAAGCGGTGGCGCGGCGGGTAGCGGCCGAAGCAGCGGTGGGGCGGCTGTCGGTGGAAGCGGCGGGTCTATCGGTGTCGGTGGAAGCAGCGGCTCCACCGGTGTCGGCGGAAGCAGCGACTCTGGCGGCACGGGCGGACAGCAATCCGCAGGCGGCGCGAGCGGTGCGGGTGACCAAACGAATGACGCTGGATCCAGCGGGACCCTCGCGGGCGACGGCACGGGGTGCAAAGAGGACGCGGAGTGCACGAACGGGCACTGCATCGACAGCGTCTGTTGTGCGACGGACTGCGCAGGCTGTGACGCCTGCATTAAAGACCTCACGAGCCAACCAGACGGCACCTGCGCCCCGGTCGTCAGCGGCAAAGATCCCCACGACTACTGTTCGGACGAGACGGCCACGAACCAGTGCGGCAACGACGGCACTTGTGACGGCGCCAGCAGCTGCCGCAAGGTCGGAGCTGGGCGCGAGTGCTCGCCGGCAGCCTGCAGCGCCGACGGTAAGACGTACACGCCGGCGTCCAACTGTGACGGTAAAGGCAAGTGCGCGGACATGAGTGGGCAGGACTGCGGCACCAGCAAGTGCACGCTGATGAACGGTTGTCTCACGAGTTGCACCACCTCGACTCAGTGCCGGACAGGCTTCTTCTGCGACACCGCCGCGGGGACGTGCGCGGTTCAGAAAAAGAACGGCGACGAAGCGACCGACGTTGGGGAGTGCGCGTCGGGCATCATCGCCGACGGCGTCTGCTGCGACAAAACCTGCACGGGCTGCTCGGCATGCACGCTCGCGCTAAACCATCAGACGGGCAGCGCCGCGGACGGGCAGTGCCTGGTCGTGCTGCCGGGTGTAGCCGCACCGCACGGCGCTTGCCCGTCGAACAGCAGCGCGCCTTGCGGGCCGGACGGCACCTGCGATGGAGCGAACGGCTGCCGCGCGCCAGCCGTGGGAACGATGTGCGGAACCGCGTCGTGCACGGGCTCGACACTGACCGCGAGCACCTGTGACAGCAGCCAAAATTGCACGCCCAAGGGCGCAGCTTGCCCGAGCTCGCTCGTTTGCAACCAGGCGAAGACCGCGTGCCTCACCGGCTGCGCGAAGGATGCCGACTGCGCGGCGGGGTATTGCGTCAACGGCGCGTGCGCGACCACGCGGAAGGTGGGTGACGCTTGTGGCGGTTCGGGCGAATGTCCCAATGGGTATTGCGTCGATGGCTTCTGCTGCAATGCCGCGTGTGGTGGCGACTGTCAGTCTTGCAGCCAGACGCCCGGTCAGTGCAAAACCCTGACGACGCCGCGCACGAGTTGCAGCGGAACCGGCACCTGCGGCAAGAAGTATTGCGACGGCACCCATGCGTCGTGCGTGTTCCCCGACTCGAACACCGCTTGTCCGAACCAGTGCAGCTCGGACTGGAGCGCGGTGGTGTCAGCGGGCTGCGACGGCGGGGGCAATTGCGGCACAGGGACGTCGAACGACTGCGGCTCGACCAAGTACTGCAGCACGAGCAACAACCAGTGCACGACCAAGCTCGGCGCCTCGACGAGTTGCAGCAAGGACATCCAGTGCTCGACCGGTAAGTGCTGCAGCACCTGTGTCAACGCCAGCAGCGACAACAACAACTGCGGCAGCTGCGGGAACAAGTGCGGAGCCAACCAGGCCTGCCAAAGCAGCAGCTGCGCCTGCACCGGCTACACGTTCCCAGCGGCTTGCGGCAGCACGTGCGGCAGCTGGAGCTTCGAGTCGGGCCCGAGCACGACGGAAGGCTGGAGTATGATCCTCTCGCCGGAAGTCACCGGCTCGGATAACGGTGCGCTCAACGCGGCCATCTCCTCCACGCGTCCCGCGAGCTATCCGGGAACCGGGAGCTATTCGCTCGTGGTTCCACTCAACGTGAACGGCACCACCAGCTCCGTCGCTTCGGTCGGCGTCCAGTTCTGCCAGGCGGGCAAATACACGAGCGTGGGCGGCTACAATCTATCGGGCTACGTCTACTTCTCGGGGCCGGCGTTTCCGAGCTTTGCGGCGTTCCAGGCCTACACGTGGGGCGCGAACGCCTCGGAGGCTGCTCAGACGGTCATCCTCTTGAACACCACGGTGGTTCCGAACACCTGGATTCACTTCTCCGTGGGAATGGACTTCGGCTATCAGTACGATCACCTCGCGTTGGGACTCGGACCGAACGGCTCGTGGAGCGGAACGATGTACCTCGACGACATACAGTTTACCGGGCTCTAAAAGCAGCGAGCCGTGCGCTCGCCGTGACCGCATTGCGCCCGCCGACGCGACTCGTTACCCTCCATCCATGCGGGAGCGTGGGCTACTTGGACTCTTGGTGCTCGCCTTGGTCGCTTGCGGCAACTCGTCGAAGAAGGGCGACGACGACGCGACCGGCGGAAGCAGTTCGGCGGGGATGTCTGGAACCACAGGCGCCGCCGGCTCGACAAGCGGTGCGGGCGGCAGCGGTGCGGGCGGTGGCACGGGTGGAACTCCAGCAGCGACGGGCGGAACGGCTGGTAACGACACGGGCGGCAGCGGCGGGCTCGGAGCCGGTGGCACAGCGGCAAACGGCGGCGCGCACTCCGGGGGCAACGGCGGCGCGGCGGCCGGCGGCGCGGCCGCGGGCATGGCGGGCCGCGGGCCTTGCGACCACCAGCTCGATCAACCCGGCTGCTGGCGGACGAGGGATCTCAGCGGCTACACGGGCAATACGCAGTCGTTTTACGGCGCTGTCTTCGACGGCCGCTACGTCACGTTCCTCGACAATTTCAGCTCGGTGCTCTCGGCCGTGCAGGTGCGCTTCGACACTCGGAGCGATTTTACGAGCAACACGGCATGGCAATCGGTCGATATTCACACCTACATCGACTCGACCATGGTCGGCGGCGTTTTCGACGGGCGCTACGTTTACTCTCCAGGCCGCCCGCTCAACGTCAACGCCGCCGGTGACGTCGTCGACGAATCGGTCATCGTGCGCCTCGACCCGCAAGCGGCGTTCGACTCCGCCGACTCGTGGTCGTCCTTCAATCTCTCGACGGTGAGAGGCGATAACGATCCGACCGTGCCCGGCTACCAAGGCGTGGAGTTCGACGGGCGCTACCTCTACTTTGCGCCCACCTACGCGGAGCTCGGCGACACGAGCCCGCTCAGCGGCAGCATCGCGCGTTACGACACGATGCGCGAGTTCACCGACGCGAGCGCCTGGGATGCGTTCGACACGACGACCCTCGACGCGTCCGCCGCTGGCTTCACGGGCGCCGTGTTCGACGGAACGTACGTGTACTTCGTGCCGAGCTACGGGATGGACCGGACGACCGCCGTCGTCACGCGTCACGACACGACCGGGGATTTCGCGGACGCAGCGACGTGGGAGACGTTCGATACTGCGACGCTGGATGCAGCAGCCAAGGACTTCTCCGGCGGCGTTTTCGACGGCCGCTACGTCTACTTCGTCCCGACCGACACGCTCAGCCAAGGCCTGATCACGCGCTTCGATACCCAGGGCACCTTCACGGATGCCGCGGCGTGGTCGACCGTCAACCCCGGGCCGCTCGCGCCGACCCATTCGGCGTGGTCGTTCGTGTGCGGCGCCTTCGACGGACACTACGTCTACTTCGTCTCGCGCGACGGCTACCTCCTCCGCTACGACCCCGACACGGCGTTCGACGCCACGGCATCATGGACGAGCCAGCGCGTCTCCACGGTCGCCGACAGCCTCTCGACAAACTTCACGGATGCCACGTTCGACGGCCGCTATCTCTACCTCTCGGCGTCCGGGTTCAGCCACATGGTCCAATACGACGCAGGCGGTTCGGGCAAGCTGCCCCCGTGGTTTCACGGCTCCTTCCTCTGAGCTCAGCCGCGAGAAGGCGTGGGCAGTGGCAACCTTCACGCACGGTGCGGCACAGGCTGAAAAGCGCTACCGGAGCGCCTTTCGGCCTGCGTGACACTCGGCCGTACGGCGGCCCCACCACTCAGCGCGCGGTGATTCAGGCCGACTGCATCGAGCAATAGTAAAAGTCCGGAGCGCACATGCCGCTCGGCGTGTTGACACAGACGCCGCACTCGCAGTCGTCGTCCGTCTTGCATGAACGCGGGGAACAGTAGCCGGCGCTGTTGCACGTCTCGTCGGTGCCGCACACGGCGTCGGAGCCGCAACGGCAGCCGTGAGCGTCGCTCACCGTGGGATCGCCGCAAACGAAGCCGTCGGCGCACGTCCAAGCGCCTGTTTTGCATGACTTCGGCGCGCAGCCGTGTTGGTCGGCGCCGGTAGCCTGGGGATCGCATGACGTCGCCGTACCGCACTGAAAGCCGTCGTTCGCGCAGCTCGCGACGCGGCAGCCGTGAGTATCGGCGTTGGTAGCGGCAGCATCGCAGACCGTGCCGTCCACGCAGGTGAAGCCGTCGGTGCACGGCGTCGGTTCGCAGTGGCCCGACGTGCCGCAGCGCTCGCCCGTCGCGCACGAGTCGGCCGTGCAGGCAGCGCCGCATTGAGTCGGCGTGCCGACGGTGCATGCCGGCGTCGGCTGAGTGAGGCACACGGAGCCACTCGAACAGTCAGCGTCTTTTTCGCACAAATGCACTGCCATCGCCGCCGAGCCGCAGCCGCCCGTGAGCTTCGTAGGTGTGCAAAGCGAGCCACTCTTGCAATCGCTTTGGTTTCGGCAGCGCTGGTCGGGCAGTGCGCTGTTCTTCTTGCAACTCGACTCGTCTTGGCCGCCGCTGCCGCCAGCTCCTCCGCTCATGCCGGCGCTTCCGCCGCCCGCTTTGCCCCCGGCGCCGCTGTTCCCGCCCGTCGCGCCGCCTGCTCCGCTCTTCGTCCCGCCGCTGCCGGCCGAAGTCCCGCCGCTCCCTCCGCCGCTAGTCCCCGCGGAGCCAGCGCTCGCGCCACCCAAACCAACGTCGCCGCCCGTCGTTCCCGCCGAGCCACTGCTGCCACCAGCCGCGGACGAGCCGCCGCTCGAGCCCGCTTGCGCGCCGGAGCCGCTCGAACCCGCGGATCCTCCGCTCATGGGCGTCGAACCACCGTTCGAATTGCCGCTCGAACAGCCAGCTTGGATGCAGGCGCCTGAAAGAAGAATTAGCTCAGTCGCTCGCAATACGAACCTAAGGATGCGCCGCATGCGGGGCCCCAAAGCAACGTTCACGCCAGCGTTTAGGGCACAGAATGGCACAGGGCGCCGCTTCCGACGCCGTTGATCCCGCGGGAAGCGCCGTGAACACGCGCTTGCGACGGGTCGATCTGATTTCCGTGGCCGGGGTACTTAGACAGGAGCGTAGATGGTCTACCCCTCAGACGCCGATGACGACCCACTGCGGGCGTTGCTTCCCGCTGTCGCCGATGGTGATGCACGCGCGATCAACCAGCTGCTGGAAGCGATCGGGCCGCGGATCTTGCGCGTCGTGCGGCAGGTGCTCGGGGCGACCCACCCCGAGGTCGAGGACGTGGTTCAAGAGGCTGCCTTCGGGGTGATGGAAGCGTTGCCTGACTTTCGTGGCGAGTGTCGGGTGCTGTACTTCGCGTCACGCGTCGCGTTGCTCACCGCGATGAACGCGCGCCGACGACTGAGCCTTCGCGAACGGGTGACCAGCACCGCGCGAGTCAGTGACCTCGACGAGCTAGCAAGCAGCGACCAGTCGCCGTCCGCGGCGCTGCGCGCCGCTCGCCGCCGCCGCGCGGTGATGGAGCTCTTGGCCGAATTGCCCGCCGGGCAAGCGGAAGCGCTCGCCATGCATTGCGTGCTCGGGTACACGCTCGACGAAACCGCGGAGGCTTGTCGCGCTCCGGTGAACACGGTGCGCGGCCGGCTCCTGACGGCAAAGGCTGCGTTGCGCAAACGGCTCGACGCCGATCCGGAGCTTCGCGACGAGGTTCTCGATTCCGAGCGGGGCGTCTCGTGAAGACGGCAAGGTTCATCGAGGATCTCAGCCCGCTGGCACGGCGCGGAGCGCTCTCCCAAGCCGAGTCTCGTCGCCTCGATGTGTACCTGAACGCGTCGGAGGAAGCGCGAGAGCTGCACGAGATCGGGACCGAGTACGATCAGATGCGGACGGAGCGCCCGGGTGACGATGCTCTATTGCGACGCATGTCGGAGCGCGTTTTGGAGCGTCATGCGCGACAGCCGCAGACGAAAACGCGCGTACGCTGGGGACGCGGGGTAACGTGGGTTGCCGTTGGGATGCTGATCGCGAGTATGGCGGGAGCAAGCGCCTGGAAGTACCGAGCATGGGGGCAATCGACGGCAATACTGGTCCCCATGGTTCCGACCGCGCACGTGAAGCCTGCCGTCACTCGCGGCTCGGAGGGTAAACCAGCGGCGCCGGGGCCGAGCTCAACGGAGCCTTCACCGAGCATGAACGCTCAGCACCCGCCGGTTGGCACGAGGCATGCTGTTTCCCTAGGCGAGCCACCAGCCGCTTCCTCGACACCGAACCGTGAGACCGAGGATGCGCGAACGCTCTTCTCTCACGCGAACGCCGAGCGGAAGTCCGGTGACCTTCATGAAGCGCTCGCCTCGTACGAACGACTCCGTCAAGCCTATCCGGCGTCGCCCGAAGCCCGACTTTCGTCGGTTCTCTCAGCCCGACTCGATTTGCGTTCCGGTGACGCCACGTCCGCTCTCGCTCATTTCGAGCGCTACCTGGCAGCCGAGCCGAACGGAGCGCTGGCAGAGGAGGCGCTTCAAGGAAAGGCGCAGGCTCTCGGGAGCCTGGGGCGTACGGCGGAAGAGCAGGAAGCCTGGCGGCTCTTGCTGCGACGTTTCCCGAAATCGGTACAAGCTCAGACGGCGCGCGAGCGCTTGACCCCGTAGCCTTGAAATTTCACGCGCTCGTTTTCACGGCGCTGCTCTCGTTTCAAACAGCAGCGACGCAAGCGGCGGCGGCCGACACGAACGGGGCCGATCCGAACGCGGAAAGCTCAGTCGCGCGACTTTCCGTCGCGCTCGTGGGCGGAGTCGATAGCGCCGAGCTGCGCGCACTCATCATCGAATGGCTCCAACCGATCGGACTCGAGGTCCAAATTGTCCGCCGAAACTCCTTGGCAGTCGATGAGGTGCTCGCGACCGACGACGATCGGCGTCGCGTGCGGGTCTGGCTCGGTCCCGTCAACGCTCGGCGGGTCCGTTTGTATTTTGCGGACCCGCGCGCCGAGCGTTTCCTCGTGCGTGAGGTTCCGCTGGAGCACGGCCTCGACGAAGTCGGTCGCGAGCAACTCGTCCAGGTCTTGCTCTCGGCCGCTCAGGCGTTCGTGGAACGCCGAGAAAGCACGTCGCGGGCAGCCGTGAAGCAATCGCTGCCGCCACCAAGTGTGAGCAAACCTCCGGCCCAAGTTCGCACGGCAAGCGCGCGAGCCACGGTTCCAAGCTCCCGCTTTTACTGGTCGGCGGGCGCCCGCTACGCTTTGACACTACGAGGCGCGGGCGTCTTCGCTCAGGGGCCGGGCGCGACGTTCGAGTCCGCACTCGAGCTTCCGACGACGCGTATCGGGGCCCTCGCGATGGTCCGCTACGAGTTGCCGCATGAGGCGGAGTCGACGAACCTGCGCGTGACGGTGTCGGCGTTGGCGCTCCGCTTCCGGTTCCTGCTCGCGTTCGTTCGGGCAAAGGAGCGAGAATTCACGCTCGAGCTCGGTGGAGGCATCGACCGCGTCCTGGTCGACCCAAGGGAGCGAGATGGATCCGTCATTCACCCCCGTAACAGTTCAACGCACTTCGAGCCTTCGATTGGGGGTGCGGTCGCTCATTTCTGGTACCTGGGCGGAGCGCGCTTGGGGGCCGGCATTGACGCGGATCTTTCGCTTTATCAGACCTACTATGATGTCTTGCTGAACGATCAACGACGGCGCGAGATTCGACCCTGGCAGCTTCGGCCGGGTGCTTTTGTAGGCGTGGCTTGGCGATGACGCCGCCGTCGATCCCTTTTTCCTCGCGCCGACACTCTCTTTGGTGAGGCAAGACCATGCTTAGAAGCGGAGCCGGGCTCGCGTGCGTCCTACTCGTCGGCGCTTGCGGTAAGAGTGACTTCATCGCGGGCGACGGGACGTCCGGGAGCTCCGCTGCAGGAGCCAGCGCGGCGGCGGACGCGGGTGGTTCGGCAACGAGAGGAGGTTCGGCCGGGACGGGGACCGGAGCGTCTGGCAGGGGCGGCTCGAGTCGTGGCGGCTCCGGAGTGGGAGGCAGCGCCGCAGGGGCAACAGGCACGAGCGGATCGAGTGCGAACAACTGCAACTGTCTCCGCGGCGCTTACCTGCCGGTGTGCGGAGCCGACGGCAACACCTACGACGCCGTCTGCGGAATGGATTGCGTTCCGGTCGAGATCTCGTGCCAAGGAGCATGCCCCTGCGGCTCAGGCGGTTCCGCCGGCTCAGGCGGCTCGGGAGCTTCGAGCGGCGCAGGCGGCGGCGCAGGCGTGACCTCGAGTGGTGGCTCGTCGGGCATGTCGGGAGCGAGCGGCAGCGCAGGCGCGGCCTGTGGCGCGACTGACGATCCGAATCACTGCCTCTGCTTCAAGGACGCCGACTGCGACGGCGGCTCCCACTGCTTGAACGCCGATTGCGCGACTGGGAAGACGGGGGCTTGCTCGAGCACGCCTCCGAGCGGCTGCTTCGCCAACGTGGATTGCCCGGACGGGCAGACCTGCGTCGGTGGTCGCCTCGCGCCGTGCGGGTCGACCCAACCGGACGTGCTGGGCACTTGCACGGCCACGTGCACCACGGACGACCCGACGACATGCCCTAGCGGCTACGGATGCGCCTGCCAATCCGCCAACAATCCGAGCCTGCCGCCCGACTGCGTTTGTCACAAACAGTGCGCGGCACCTTCGGATTGCAGCGGGACCGACTCGATGTGCGGCTGTGGGTCGGGAGTCGCGGATGGTCTTTGCGTCTCCAACTGCTTCTGCTCGTGCGGCTAGGGATTTGAACCGCCGGGCCGGATCGCCGCCTACCCAATCAGTCTGACGCCGAAGTCCATCAATTCGATTGGGTACAACGGCCAGAAAGGCCAAAACCAGGGGATGTCGCCGAGCGGACGACGGGCATGCGTCGTGCAGTTCGACTGGTGTTCCTAGCCAAGGACGGGCAACGACAGGCCGATGGAATTCGTTACGCGCGACAGCATTCTCAAGGAACTCGCCGAAGACGAGCTCAAGAGCGTGAAGAAAGCCGAAAGGGAAGAGCGACTTCAGCCCGGAGAAGAGTTTCTCGACCTCGAACGGCTCGACGCGGGCGTGCAACGCGGACCGAACACGACCGCCGCGATGGCGGACGTGCTGCCGCGGAGATCCGTTCGCCCGGAGACCTGGAGCAGGATCATGTCACGCGTCGCGAATGCAATTCGGGACGCCAAGCAAGAGTGACCTGGACGCAGTCGCAACCGTTAGCCGGGCGACCGCGCGGGGCTGCTCAATGCTCCGAGCCGTTCTTCCCAGACATCTCTTGGCGGCCCGCGGTCATCTTGGCGAGCCAACCATCGACTTGTCGTTCGGCATCCTCTTTGAGCACGTCGTAGCGCTCCTCGATTTTGCCGATCAGCAGGTCTCGCTTGCCAGCAACGAGCTTGAGATCGTCGTCGGTGAGCTTCGTCCATTCGGACTTGGCCTGTGCCGAGAATCTGTCCCAGGCGCGTTCTAATCGCTTCCAATTCATGAATTTTCTCCGCCCACGTCCAAGCAGCTTCCGTGCCGCATCACTGCGCGGCGTAAAACGCCGTCGCTTGCCGCCGAAATAGATCGACGGCGTCGAGACGTGCGCGCGAACGAGCGGGCAGCTCGAGCCGAGCCCGGGCTGCCTAATTCTGGACCGCGCTCAGAAGCGATCGCGGCTGCCGCGCCGGCTGCCGCCGCCGCCTTTGCGTCCGCCGCCGCCGCCGAAGCCGCCGCCGAAGCCGCCACCGCGACCACCGCCGCCGCCACGAAAGCCACCGCCACCACCCGAGCGCTCCTGCGCTTCGTCGACGCGAATTTCGCGGCCGTCCAAGGTGGCGCCGTTCAGTTGGGAGATGGCGTTAGCGGTCCCTTCGGAGTTGGCCATCGTCACGAAGGCAAAGCCGCGAGGTTGACCTGTCGTGCGGTCGACGGGGATCGCTACCTCCCGCACCTCGCCCGCGGCAGCGAACGCCGCCTCGAGGTCCGCCTGAGTTGTTCCAAACGAGAGATTCCCAACAAACAGCTTATTTCCCACAGCAGCCTTTCCGATCCGAACAGGGCCGAGCGTGTACTCCCTATTTCGGCCTGGCACAAACGTTGATTTGAACGGAGCCGTGAAATTCCGGAGGCGATGCGCGAGCGCGGCGGTCGTGCTACTCTTACGTCTCACGTCGCCCTCGTGAGTCGACGCGCCGCAGTTTCGCCTCAGAAGTGCCGCGCAAACGAATTTGCGCTCGTCGCATTTCCGGAAAGGTTTGCCCATGACCACATCCATCGAGAATCCGTTTCCGCCGCTCGTGCGACATTCCGTCAGGGCGGATTGGGGTGTGGGCATCCTTGCGGGCGAAAAAGACGGCAAGCATCGCTATCTTTTCGAGAGCGGGCACGAACGGACCCTCGCGAGCGGCTTCAGCACGATGATGCTCAGGGTCGAAAAGCCGAGCGACGACGAGCGCGCGGCGTACGCGCGGCTCCGCGGCATCCTCGCCGCACGTTCGCCCGCTGAAGGGGCCCGCCCCGGCGCGTTGGATTTCGGCGAGCAACTCCGAACTTTTCACGCCGCCTTCCCGGGTGGGCTCTCCGATCCCAGGTGGGTGGCAGAGCTGCGCGGCGACGGCGTTCCGGTGCGCGCGCCACGCCACCGTGCTGCGCTGATCGAGGAAGCCGGTCGGCTCTTGTCACAGAAGAGCCTCGACACGCTCGCGAGCGCCCAGCAGTTCGGGCAAATCTGGGAGTCGGTCGCGAAGGTGTTGAGCCGCGCGGATCTCGTGTCCGGAGCTCAGCTGAAGTTGAAGCAACCGGTCGACGAACAGAAGCGAAACCTCGGGCTCGCCGTGCGCGAGCTGCTGCATGGTGCGGCCGCGTACGACGTGCGCTTCGATCGTTTCTGTACGACGTTCGCTACGGCTTTCGGCACGCCGATTCGCTGGGAGCTCGCGACCGCGCTGTCCGCCGTCGTGCATCCCACCGAGCACGTCTGCGTCGAGTCGACCGCCTTCAAGAAGCAAATGAAGGCGTCGGGCGTGCATCGTCCCGTCCCGGCCCAGCCGAGCGGCTCGGGCTACGCGAGCTTCCTCGCGATGGTGCGCATGATCGCCAACAAGCTCAGCGAGCATGGAGAGCTGCCGCGCGATCTGTTCGACGTGCGCGACTTCATCACGCTCACGCTGGCCCCCGCGCCGAAGAAGAAGGCGAAACCCAAGCCGAAGAGCGCCTGAGCTCGAGCGAGAGAAAACGCGATTGACAGCGTTTCGGGCTCACGTCACCGTGCGCCCCGGTGGCCGCGGAGACGAGATCAGCCCTACCCCTCCGCGCGCTGTTCGGCGGCTCTCTCGCGCTGCTCGCGCTGCTCGGCTGTAACAAGGGTTCCACGGCGGAGCCCTCGACCTCGAACGTCTCGAAACAGCCGGCCGTTGCCGCGAGCTCGGCCTCAGGTTCGTCGAAGCTCGAAGCGTCGGGGGCACTCACGCTGTCGCACCTCACGCTCAAGAACGCCGACGGTGAGGCACTCGACCTTGCCGCCGACGGACGTGTCACGGTTTCCGGCGACGGGCGTGAGGTCGGACGGATCGAGCCGGACGGCCGCTTTCTCGGCCCAGACGGGAAGATTCGGCTGCTGCTGGCGCGAACCGGTGAGGTGTTTTCGGGCGACGGCCGGGAGCTGCCGGTCACGGTCAACGGCGACGGCGTGGTCCACACGGCTCAAGGAGCCCTTTCATTCGGGCCCGACGGCGTCCTCGGCGGGGGCAACCCGAGTGCTCCGAAGACCACGATCGAGGGACTCACGCGCGAAACACGACGAACGGCGGCGCTGCTCCTGCTGGTGGCGGCGTTCCCCACGCGTTGACCGAGCGGGCGCGCCTGAAGTAACTAGGTGAGGCACTGGGGAAACTCATTTTGATTTGGAGGTTAGGGAAATGCGACATGCGATATCGATGGTAGCTGCCGGTCTCCTGCTCGTTGCGGCCAATGCGGGCGCCAAGGGGTATGGACCGGCCGGTTGTGGCCTTGGTTCGTTGGTGTTCGAGCCGAACTCCGGCTTCACGCAGATCTTCGCCGCCACGACGAACGGCACGTCCGGCAGCCAGACTTTCGGCATCAGCTCCGGCACGAGCAACTGCGACGGCGGCAGCGGTAGCGCTCAGGGCACCAAGGTGTTCGTCGCGACGAACCGCGGCGCCGTGGCCCGCGACATCGCGCGCGGTCGTGGTGAGACGATCTCGAGCCTGAGCCAGCTTGCCGGCTGCCGCGATCCGAACGCCGTCGGGCAGAAGCTGCAGACGAGCTTCAAGGTGATTTTCCCGAGTGCCGCCGTCAGCGATGACGCCGTCGGGCAGTCGGTGGTCAACGTGCTGAAGAGCGACACGTCGCTCAGCTGCACGAACCTCACCTGACCGGGTCGCGCAGGTAGTCGAGAAGGCGCTGGCGGTAGACGGGGCGGCGCATCGTGTCGGCGTGACCGCCGCCCGGCACGATCCAAAGCTCGCGCGGCTCGCGGGCAAGGCGATAGAGCGCGACCCCGAATGTGGGCGGCAGGATGCGGTCTTTGTCGCCGTGAATCACCAGCAGCGGCGTGGGCGCGACGCTTCCGACCTGACCTGCGGGCGCGTACGCGTCCGAGACGAGGGCGTAGGCAAAGCCGGTGAACGGGAAGAGCAGCGGCTCGCGAAAGAAAACGCTCGCCGCGGCTTCCTCGTACGAGTGGAACGAGCTCTCGACGACGAGCGCGCGGATGCGCCTGCGGTCGCGAACGGAAGCGTAGGCGTGAAGCAGCACGGCGCCGCCCAGACTCTGGCCGTAAAGGACGAGGTCCGGCTCGGCGCTGCCGCGCGGGAGCGCCTGCGCGTAGTGAATGGCCGCGAGCGCGTCGAGCTCGAGGCCCGCCTGCGAAGGCGTTCCGGCAGACGAGCCGTAGCCGCGGTAGTCGAACGTGAGCAGCGCGTAGCCGTGAGCCGTCACCCACTCGAGCGAGCGGAAGTGGCTCGTGATGTTGCCTGCATTGCCGTGAAACTGAACCACCGTTCCGAGCTGTTCTCCGTGTGCCGGTAGTAGCCACCCGGAGAGTTCGACGCCGTCCGCCGTCGGGATGCGCACTCTCACATAAGGAACCGTCGGTCGTGCGTACTCGGCATGTGAGGGAAAATAGAACAGGTTCGAGCAGCCGCAGCAGTGGAGCGCCAGCGCGCAAACGAGGTGGGAGAGCGAGACGCGCATCGGACGACGCTCGCCCTTAGAAATACAGGTACGAGACGCCCTGCACCGACTTGGTCGTAGCGTACCAAGCGCCTTCGACGCCGAACGCGAAGTTCTTCAGGTACGCAGCGCGCAGTTTCGCGTCGAGCCCCCAGATTTGATAGGGACGCTGACCCGGGAGGTACTGCCACGAGCCGGTAAACAGCGCTGCAACGTCGTCGGACACGCGCAACCGGAGCCCGCCGAAGGGACCCGCGCCGAGTCGAATCGCCGAGGCGAGTCCGGCACGGACGGGGATGTCGACTTCGGCTTTGGCGAGCGCAAAGAGCATGAGCGGACTTCCGAACGGCTCGACGGCGAATCCGCCGCCCACTTCGCCGAAGCCGGCGAAGCAATCGTTGCAGCCGCGATCGTGCCCGCGCCTGCCGCCCACGTCGATGAGCCACGAGAGCGGATGCTCGAAGCGGTTCACGGGGGTGAAGGAGCGGACGCGGATGAGCGACGCGTCCTCGAGCGTCACGCGCGGCGACTCGACGTAGTAACGCAGCGTCAGCGGCATGAACTCGATGGCCGCGCCGTCCGGAAAGCCGCGCGCCTGATCCACCAGATCATGCAGCGCGAGGCGCATGCTCGCCGTGTGGAACCATTTCGAGTGTTGGTCGTAGCCGCTACCGAGGCCGAGCCGTGACGAGCCGTGCCCGAGGTGCGGCATTTGGCGGAACGGCGGCGCAAAATGCGCTTCCTCGCTGGGCACGCCGTACGCGGCGCGCCGTTCGAGCAGCGCTTGCTCGAGCGCCAGCTGATCGGCGTGCATGTCTCCCCGCTCTTTGGTGAGATCGCGCGCGAGCCGCACACCGACGAGGTCCACGGCGGCGTCGACCACCTCGAGCTGCTGCGGCTTCGCGAGCGCGGGCGTGAACGGCGCGCGTGGGTCGTCGAGCAACTTCGCGAGCATGTCGCGCTCGTCCGCGGTCAAGCTGTCGAGGCGCTGGCGCAGCTCCGTGCGATTCGACGGCCGGTAATGGACGCTCTGCACGAGTCCGGGATTTTCGAACAGCGCTTTGACGGTGTCGGCCGGGATGACGGGCCAGCCCGTGTGATCCAAGAGGTGGATCTTGGGGTCGGCGACTTCGAGCGCGGCGATGATCTGGTACGAGCAGTTTTCGGAGAGGTAGTAGTATTCGAAATACGTCGAGCCGAGCTCCCACAGGTGGGCCGTGACGAGCTTGACCTGCTCGGGTGTGAGCGCGAGATCGTACTCCCAGAGATCGCGTGACTCGTAGTCGTTGTACTCGCGGATCTTGTAATAGAGCGGCACCTTGTTGAAGGTGCCCGGGAACATGCCGGTCAAGCCTTTGAACGCGTAAAGCAGTGCATTCGTCGTGTCGACCACGGCCGCGTAGTCGATGCCGTAGTCGAGGAGCTCGGAGCGCGCCTGCGGGGACGCGACGCGGTTGACACGCAAGAACGTGTGACCGAACGCCGACGCGGGGTTATTCAGGTAGTAGGACGAAAAGACGAGCGTGAGCGATTCCGGATCGAGACGGCCGACGAACTCCTCGAAGCGCGGGCACTTCCGCTCCGGCAGCCGAATCCCCTCCCGCAGGAGCTCCTGCTCGAGCCAGCGGCGGCGTGCGGGAAACCGGCAGAGCGCGTGTTCGCGCGCGACGGTGCCGGGATCCGTCGAGAAGAAGCCACGCAGGGTCGCGTCGAGCTCGGCCGCCGGAGCGTTCTTGCCTTCCGCCGCCATGAAAAACGACCGCCCGTCGACCTCACTCGTGTAACCGCCGAACCAGCCTTTGCGGTAATGACCGAGCCTGAGCCACGTCGTCTGCTCGGCGAGCCCGAGCCGATGTGCGGCTAAAACTGCACGCTCGGCGGGTGAGCTCGGCTCTGCCGCCACGGCGTGACCAGCTGCGACCAGCAGCCCCGCCACAGCGGACGCCCACACGAGCCCAGATCGCACCGCGCCCGGTATCGATCGACGGGTCGGAGCCGTCAACCCGGACCAGCTGTTTGCGCCTCGATTGGCGAGCCCGGCCGGGCCGGTACGCCCTGTTGCTCGTGGTTCTCGCGCTTGGTAGGTCCAAACCGATGGCCGCGCCCGGCACAGGTGACGTTCTCCGCGTCTGCTTCTTCGCAGACGCGCGCAGCTCACTCGTCGATCGCGTCGCAGTTCTCTCCGCGTGGTGCCTCACACTCGTCATTCTGCTCTTCAACGCGTCCTTTCCGCTGTTGTTCGAGGACGGCAACCTCCTCATCCGGGGTGTCTGCACGCTCATCCTCGCCGCGCCGTTGCTGGCGCTGTACGCGCGGGGCAAGCGCTCGTTGCTGGCTCGGAGCCGCGGCTAGCCCCCGTCCCGAAAATCTACGCTCGCCGGCGCTCGAGCCGCGCCGTGACTGAGGCGGGCGGAAATGGTCCTTCGAAGCCGTTTCCGCCTCACCCAAGAACGGCCAGCCCGACCACGTCGCTCATTCCCTGACGGACACACCTCACGTGGCGAGGTGCGCTGATTGCATGGGCGTGCTCCCGACGGCGCGCGGCGCAATCAACACTCGTCGCCATTCAAGGTCAGTGTCATGAAATTCGACTTTACGTTGGGGAGTTTTGCAATCGTTACCTTGCTGAGCGCGTGCGGTGGGAACCACGCGGACACGCCAGGTTCGAGTCAGGACGCCGGAAACGGCGTGGGTGACGGCACGGGCGCGACGACTGGCGACGGCACGGGCGGCTCGAACGCCGTGGGTAGCGGGACGGGCGGCTCGATCAGCATCGGACTCGGCGACGCGGGCGCAGCGCCGAGCAATCAGGACGGCGCGACGGGCGGCTCCAGGGGCGACGGACAAGGCGACCTCGGCGGCGAAAGCGACGGACAAGGCGAAGCGGGCGCGCCCACGACGACCGGTGGCGAGCTCGGCGGCACGACGGGGGGCGGCGCCGGCGGCTCGAAGAGCGTCGGGCAAGGCGACGCCGGCTCGAGAAACGACAGCGGCAAAGGCGGGCACACGAGCGGCGGCAGCAGCGGACGTTCCAGCGCCGCGGGCTCGGGTGGGCTTCCGGCGAGTGGCGGCGCGGGTGGGCTCGCGAGTGCCGCAGGTTCGGCGGGTCTCGCCGGGAGCGGCGGTGCGGGTGACACCTCGAACAGCGGCGGTGCGGGCGGGCTAGCGGCGAGCGCCGGCTCCAGCGGGCAACCGGCGGGCGCTGGCTCCGCTGGCTCCGGTGGCTCCGGTGGCTCCGGTGGCTCCGGTGGTTCGGCAGGGGACGGCGGTGGCGACCAGTCACTCGATCCCGAGTACCTATTCACGAAAGCGACGTTCGGCGGCAACGGCCGCACCTGCACGACTTGCCATACGACCGCGACGGGCACGATTAGCCCCGACCAAGTCGAGGCCCTCTATTCGGCGAATCCGAATGACCCGCTGTTTCAACCCATCGACAGCGAGGACGGTATCGGCACCGATTACTCCGAGCTGCGCGCCCACGCGACGTTTCGCGTGTCCATCCCCCTGCCCGCCGGCGTCTCGCTCACGTCGAACCCGAGCGCAACCTCCGTCGTCTTCCGGAGAAGCGCGCCGACCACGATCAACACGCCCGCGCTCGACCCCATCATCATGTGGGACGGACGCGAGCCGAGCCTGACCTCCCAGGCGCAGGACGCGATCGCTGGGCACGCCCAGGGCACCGTCGTACCGACGGCGGCCCAACTGCAGCTCATCGCGGGGTTCGAGCAAGGTCCCGACTTCTTCTCGAGCGACATTTTGCGCGAGTACAGCCAAGGCGGCGCCGAGCCGACGTGGCCGCCCGGCGTGACGGACTCCGAGCAACGGGGACGGACCTGGTTCGCTCAGGATTCGGCGGCGCCTCGCTTCAACATTTGCGGGCAATGCCACGGCGGACCGATGGCGAACACCACGCAGTCGAACTCGGGGCTACCCGTCGGCCAGCGCTTCCAAACCGTCAACGTCTCCGAATTCAACGAGGCCGGCAATCCCACCTACCAGTTCACGTTCCCGGATCCGAACCACGCGGGCAAGACCGTCACCGTGACGACGCCCGATCCGGGGCGCGCGCTCATCACCGGCGACGTGCGCGACCTCAACTTCTTCAAGATCCCGACGCTCTGGGGCGTCAAAAATACTGCCCCCTACTTCCACGACAACTCGGCGAACACGCTGGAGGAGCTCGTGGATCACTACGAGAAGCACCTCGCGACCTTCCTGCCGAAGACCGGGACCTACCCGCGCCCGCACGTGCCGACCGCGCAGGACAAGGCCGACATCGTTGCGTACTTGAAGCTCCTCTGAGCGCGCGTCACGCGACGTGCACCACGATTTTCCCTCGCACCTTTCCGGCAGCGAGGTCCGCGATCGCGCTCGGGACTTCCTCGAGGCTCACGCGCCGATCGACGACGGGGCGGAGCTCACCGGCTTCGCAATGGGCGACGAGGCGTTCGAGCAGTGAGTAGTGCTCCCGGTTCGCCAGCATGACGAAGCGCTGCGAGACGAACGGCGCGAGCGCGAAGGCCAGCAGTTGACGCTCGAAACCCGCGCTGAAGTCCCCGCCCTGCTCGCCGCCGACGAAGACCAGACGCCCGTGGTCGGTCATGGCCCGGCGCAGGCGCCGGAGCGGCGTGTTACCGCCAATGTCGAGGATCGCGTCGTAGCGGCTGGCTCCGTCGGCAAAATCGGTGGTGCGGTAGTCGAGCACCGCGTCCGCTCCGAGCTCGCGCAACATGTCGAGCTTGCCGGCGCTCGCCACCGCGGTGACGTGTGCGCCGAGCGCTTTCACGAGCTGAACGGCGTAAGTACCCACGCCACCCGAGGCGCCGATCACGAGCACGCGCTCCCCCGCTTTGATCTCGGCACGGTCGACGGCGCCGAGTGCGGTGCTGCCGGAGATGCCGAGCACCGCCGCCTCTTCGAATGAGTAGCCGCGCGGGGGGCGGGCGAGCTTGTTCTGGTCGGCGCGTGCGTATTCGGCGAACGCGCCCTCGCCCATCCCGAAAACGGTGTCGCCCACTCGAAAGCGAGTGACCTCGGGACCGACGGCGACCACGGTGCCCGCAAGGTCGTGACCGAGCACCGGGTTCTTCGGTGTGAAGAAGCCGAAGCCCATGAGCCGCATCAAGTAGGGACGGCCGGTCATGAGGTGCCAAGTGCCGCGGTCGATGCCGGCGGCGTGAACGCGGAGGAGCACTTCTCCGGGGCCGGGCGTGGGACGTGGCGTCATGCCGGCACGCAGCTTTTCGGTCCCGCCGTAGCCGGACTGGAGCACGGCGCGCATCGGGGCGGACGGGGCGAGCACCTGGGCCGCGACGGCCGGGAGCGATGAATTCAGCGATACTTGCGCGCTTTCCATGATGATTTCCTCCGTTACCCTTACAACGTAAGGTAGACACACCATGAACCTTACGTTGTAAGGTGTCAAGCCTTCGATGCCGAAGACGAAGAAAAGCCGCGTGAGCCCCCGCAAAGCGCAGGGGCGCGAGCCGGTCACACGGGAACGCGCGCTCAAAGAGGCCATGCGGCTCGCCGACGCGCAGGGCCTCGACGAGCTGACGATGCGCCGGCTCGCGGAAGAGCTCGGCGTCGAGGCGATGTCGCTCTATCACCACATCCCGAGCAAGGACGCGATTCTCGACGGGATGGTGGATCTCGTGTTCGCGCAGATCGAGCCGCCGCCCTCGGGCGTCGATTGGCAGGAAGCGCTCCGTCGCCGCACGAGCTCCGTGCGCGAAGTGCTCGTGCGCCATCCGTGGGCGCTGCGCATCCTCGAGTCACGCGTCGCGCCGGGACCGGCGACGCTCGAGCACCACGACGCGGTGCTCGGCTGTCTGCGCGGCGCGGGCTTCTCGGTACCGCTCGCGGCCCACGCCTACGCGGTGCTCGACAGCTACGTCTTCGGATTCGTGCACACGGAGCTGACATTGCCGTTTCGCGGCGAAGAGGAGACTCAGCGGGTGGCGGCCGCCATTTTCGAAAAGGTCCCGCCCGGAGCGTTCCGGCACCTGGTCGAGCTGACGATCGAGCACGTGCTCAAGCCGGGCTACTCGTATTCGAACGAGTTCCCCTTCGGGCTCGAGCTGATTCTCGACGGGCTCGCGCGTGCGCTCGCGGCCGAACGCGCTCAGCGCACGTAGATTTTCGAGAAGAGCTCGGCGCGATTGCTGATGCCGCACTTCGCGTAAATCCGCGTGAGGTGCTGGCGGATCGTCTTTTCGCTGTTGTCCTCGAGCGCGGCAATTTCGGCCGAGGAGAGGCCCTGGAGCAGCAGCCTGGCGATCGCTCGCTCCTTGTCCGTCAACTTCGCGTGCGCCAAGACTTCAGCGGCGGCGTGCGTTGCATCCCCGCGTGGCTCACAAGCGCGCTCGATTGCCTGCACGAGCTCGGGCGCGCGGAACGGCTTTTCGAGAAAGTAAGCGACGCCGTCGTTCAGCGCGAGCTTCACCTTTTCCACGTCGGCGAACGCCGTGATGACGACGACCGGCGCGTGCACGCCCGCGGCACGCAAGGCCGGCAACAAGCGCAACCCCGCGCGCTCGTCCCCGCCCATCACAAGGTCCGTGACGACCACGTCGATGAACGGCGTGTGCTGCGCGAGCTCGAGCGCGCCGTGCGGCGTTTCGCTCGTCACGCAGGTAAAGCCTTCGCGTTCGAGCGCGCGCGCGAGGAGCTCGCGCGTGTCCGCTTCGTCTTCGACGAGGAGCACGGTGCGCTTCACGATGCCCACTCCTTCGACGCCAAGGCAGGAGCGCGCGCCGTCGTGGGTTCGAGCGGTAATTCGAGCCGAAAGCTCTTTTTTTCACCGCTTTCGAGCGTGAGGTCACCGCGCAGGGCTCGAGCGAGAGCGCGCGCAATCGGCAAGCCGAGCCCGAGCCCATGTGTCTTCGTCGAACGCAGCGGCTCGAACAGGTGAGCGCGCGCTTCGGCATCGAGCGGCGGCCCGTCGTCGGAAACGGAGACGACCGCGACGGCGGCATCCGCCGTGAGACGCACCGAGATGCTGCCGCCGCCTTCCGCCCGCAGCACGCACAGGCTGTTGTCGACCAGGTTTTCGAGGATGGTGCGCACGTACGTGGCGTCCGCGCGCACTTCCACGGCGGCGTCGCAGGTGGCGTGCACGCGAATGCCCTCGTCTTTGGCGAGCTCACCCACGTCTTCCGCGAGCGAGCGCACGACGGCGTCGAGCGAGACGCGCTCGAGGTTCGGCTCGCCGCGGCCACGCAACGCGCGTAAGACGGCCAGGTGATGGCGAGCGCGGTCGGCCTGCGAGCGCACGCGTTCGACGAGCTCGGCGCGCCGCCCCTCGTCACGTTCGACGGCGTGCTCGTCGAGCAAGAGACCGAGCGCATGAAGCGGGTTATTGAGCTCGTGCAGTACGGTGGCGGCGAGCACCCAAATTGCCTGGTCGCGCTCGACTTTGAGCAAACTCCGCCGCAGCGCTTCGGCGCGCGACGCCGTGGCTTGCGCGGTCGCGAGCTCCTTGCGCACGAGGAGCGCGTAGGCCGCGAGCCCGAGCAGCACGCCGACGATGACGGGGCTCGCGCGGTCGACCAGCACGTGCGCGTGCGCAAGCATGCCCGTGAGCGTTCCGTGCTCGAGCCGGGCTTCGGAGAAGCCGTCGATGACCGCGTAACCGAGGCCGAGGAGCGCCCCGGCGGCGACACACGCGAGTAGCCGCGTGTCGCGCACGACGCTCCGCCGGCGAACCGGGACGAGGTGGGGTGTGGCGGCCAAGGGTGTCGTGCTCGCCAGCTTAGTTTGAGTGGGAAATTCGCGAGGTGCATCCGACATTTGTCGGATACCGGCGGGCCCGGACCCGAACTTAGACTGGTGGCCGATGAGCCACAAAGCGGCTCCCTTCGGAGCTCACGCACGTCGCGCCGCGACGGCGCTCGTCCTCGGTGCCCTGACGCTCGCCTGCTCGAGCTCGAACGAGTCCGACGGCGGCGATGCGTGCTTCCCGGATGCCGACGGCGTCACCGGCCGCTCTTACACCATCGATCTAACGGTCGATGACGACGGCTTTTCGAAGAGCGTGCTGAGCACACAGAACGACTCGACCGTGACGTTGACGCTGACGAACGCCGGCACGCTGCCACACGGCTTCGAGCTCCAGTGTGTCGACGTCACCACCGAGTATCCGCATTTGCCCGCGGGCTGCCCGGCCGTCACCTGCTTCCCCGACGCGGCCACGATCGCACCCATCATGCCCGGCGAAAGCCAAACGGTCAGCTTCATCACGCCCCCGACCGACAACCTCATCTATCCTTTCGAATCGAGCGCGCCGGACGACAGGGCCGTGGCGGGGCTCAACGACGGGCAGTGGAGCTTGATGTGATCGCGGGTGCTACCCCCTCGTGAGCTCGCGTTCCACGTTGCGTTCGCGCCTGCGTCCGTGCGCGCTGCTCGTCGTCGTCGGGCTCTGGTCCGCGGCGGCGCACGCAGACATCGTGGAGGCGGAGCCGCTCGCGCCCGTCGTTGCGCCGTTCCCACCGAACGCTGCACCCCTCGAGGTGCAGATCACGCTAGAGCTCGTGATCGACGCGACCGGTCACGTCGAGTCGGCGGTGGCCGTGGCGCGCGCGCCACGCGAGACACCGGATGCGTTCGTGCAGGCTGCCGTCGAAGCGGCAAAAACCGCTCCGTTTACGCCTTCTTCGCGGGACGGGCGCCCGCTTCGTTCCCGTATCGAATACGTCGTCGTTTTCCACCCGCCCGTCGCCTCCCCCGCGACCGTCGCTGGCTCGCCTGCCGCGCCCGCGTCCGCTCCGCCCACGGCCCCTGCAGGCCCCGCTCCCACGACACACGACGGCGAAGTCGTCGTGCGCGGCTTCGGTTGGTCCTCGAAACGCGGTCTCAACGACGTGCGCGTCGATCGCGAGACGCTCACGGCTTCGCCCCGCGAGCGAACGAGCGAAATGCTGTCGGCGGCGCCCGGCTTCTTCGTGGATCACGAGGACGGCGAGGGCCTCGGCAACGACGTGTACCTGCGCGGCTTCGATCTCGAGAACGGCTCCGGCATCGAGATGACCGTCGGCGGAGTGCCGACCAATATCCCGCTCCACATCCACGGCCAGGGCTACGCCGACGTGAACTTCATCATTCCCGAGGTGGTCCAGAGCATCCACGTGCTCGAGGGTCCGTACGATCCGCGCCAGGGCGACGCGGCCATCGTCGGGAGCGCGGAGTTCGAGCTCGGTGTCGCCGAGCGCGGCTATCAGCTCAAGACGACGTACGGCTCCTTCGGCAACGCGCGACTCGTCGGCATCGCCGCACCGAAGGACCAAAGCGACGAGACGTTCGCGGCGTTCTCGCTCGGCAAGACGGACGGCTTCGGGCAAAACCGAGCCTCGAAATCGGCGTCGATCAACGCGCAATACGGCGTGGATCTCGGGCATTCCGACCATCTACGGCTGCTCGCGACGGCGTACGGCGCGCACGCCGACCTGCCGGGCGTCGTGCGACAAGACGACGTCGCTGCCGGGCGCATCGGTTACTACGACGCTTACCCCAACTTCAACGCGTTCTACCCGGCGAACTGCACGTCAGCCTCGTGCGCCGAGCCCGCGCAGGGCGTCTCTGCGTCGCGTGTCATCGTCGCCGCCGAGCTCGAGCACCGAACCAACGGCTCGGCCGCCTTTGTGGTGGCGCCCTGGTTCATGTGGACCAACTTCCTCTCGCGCCAGAACTACACGGGCGAGCTCAATAGCTCGAACCTCCAGCCCGAGCTCCCGAGCCTCGGCGATCTCTGGCAGCTCTCGAACGTGGAGCGGGCCGCCGGCGTCACCGGCCGCGTCCGCGCGTTGCCGCGGCGCGTGGGCAACGTGCTCGAGGTGGTGACGGAAGCCGGTGTCTCGGCGCGTGCAGGTCAAACGCAGCAGACCAAAGACCTCGTGAACCCCGCGAACCTCGCGCCCTGGGACTACCGCACGAACTTCGGCCTGAGCACGCTCGACCTGGGCGCTTACCTCGATTTGGATCTCCGATTTTGGAAGCAGCTCCGCGTCTCCGGCGGCGCGCGCGTGGACTTTCTGGACGTCAGCGTGGAGAACAAGCTCGCGGGCGTGGTGCCACCGGTCGCGACGGGTGCGCTCCCCGGCTCGAGCATGAACGTAGCGGGAGTCGCGCCGGGGCCACGCGTCACCGTCGCGTACGAGGGGCTGCCCGAGCTCACCCCGGTCGTGTCGGCGGGCGAGGGGTTTCGCTCGCTCGACGCCGTGAGTCTCACCCGCTGCAATGCCACGACGGTCGTGCCGAGCGCACAGCTGCGGCCGTGCAAGCCGGGGTCGCCGTACTCACGGGTCACGAGCTTCGAGCTCGGGCTCCGCTCGTCGGTCGGTCACGGTCGCTTCACGACGACGCTGACCGCGTTTCAAACCAACGTCGCCAACGAGCTCGTGTTCGCGGCCGACTCGGGCGGCTACGAAACGGAACGAGCGAGCAAGCGCCGCGGCATTCTGGGCTCGTTCCTGGCGCGCCCCACGTCGTGGCTGCTCGCCTCGACCGCGCTGTCGGCGCAAACCGCGACGTACGACACGCTCGTCGCGGGCACCTCGCACTACGTGCCGAACATTCCGACGATTCTTTGGCGCACCGACGTGAATGCCCACGGCGAGCTGCTGCGCTACGCGAACACGCCGCTCACGGGCCGCGCGGGCGTCGGCTACACCCTCATCGGAGGGCGGCACGTGAACGACAACATCGTGAGCACGGCGAACCACGTGCTCAACGCGCTCGGCTCGCTGCGCTACGGTTTCGTCGAGCTCGGTCTCGACATGTACAACGTGCTCGGCCTGAAATACGCCGACGACAGCGCGTACTTCGTTTCGAATTGGAGCGTCCAGCCCGGCCAACAGCGCGCGTCCGCCGGCGTGCACGTGATCGCCGCGGCCCCACGCACGACGCTCGGAACGTTGACCCTCTACTTCTGAGCTCGGCCGGCGCGGCCGCGCGGTCAGTCGCGGGAAACTCGGCGGCGCACCGCGGCCCGCACGCTGCGCTCGAGCCCGAGCCATTCCGAACGGGCGCGCGCATACGTCGCTTCCGCCGCGAGCGCGAGCTCGGAGCTCGACGCGTGCCGGAGGCCGCACTTCTCGAGCTCGAGGTGCAAATGGCGATCGATGAGCGCACGCGCTTCCACGATCGTGCCCGGCCAGCCGCCGGCCACTTCCCGCCCCTGCTCGGCGAGCGACGTACAGAGCGTCTTCACCCACGCGCCGCCCACCACCGAAGGGCCTCCCCGCAGGATCTCGGCACGTTGCTCTTTCACGTCGATACTCGGCTCCGAATCGGTCCGCTGCCTCATCATGCGCACGCCTTACTTAGTTCCAGGTGGAGCTTCGACCGCGGCCGGCGCCGCTTCCCCGGGGGCCGGATTGGCCGGCGGCGGCACGTCCCCCAGTTCGACCGGGACCAGCTCGCCGCCCACCAAGACCAGCTCGCCGTCGACCATGATCAACTCGCCCGGCTGCCCAGGTTCTTCATTGCGCTTGACACGACGTTCGTCGCGGCGTTGCGCTTTCTCCTGCTGCCGTTCTTTACGCAAGAGCTCACGCTGTCGTTTGTTGACACTGGGTCGTGCAGTCAAAGCGCCTCCAGCAGCCGACTGCTCGCCCCTCGCGGGGTGGAGCGGATGGCGAGCGTTCCAGGCACCGCCGGCTTTCCGCGATCGCTTGCTGAGCGAGGGACGGCCAGGGGGTTACCGAAACACCGTATGGGGGGCCACACTAGTCCCAATCGCCTCCGAGCGCAAACCCGGACCACGGCGCTCCGGTCGGTTTCCGGCCGCTTCGCGAGCTCCAGACGTTTTCGAGCCCGGGCGCGGCTTGCCCGCCGGCGGCGGGGTCGGTCTTGGATGCGGCCGCGCTCGTCGTGTTCGTTTCCGACGTGGCGATGTGACGCGTGGCTAATGTCGGCTACTAATCGACGCGTGTCCGGGCACGCAGGGACCGAGGTGGCGTTGGGCGAACTCGTCTCGACCCATCCGTATACGCGGAGCTCGCGCCTGCTGATGCTCGGCGTGGGCGCCGTCGCGGCGCTCGGTGGACCCTTCTTGGGGCTGGCGCCCTGGCTCTTCCCTGATCCGCGCCTCGGCATGGGCGCGTGGTTTTTTCCCGTGACAGCCGTCCCGATCACGCTGTTCGGCATCGGCCTGCTGCGAGCCTTCGCTCGAACGCGCGGGCGCGTCATCGAGCTCCATCGCGCGGGCGTCGTCGAGGCAATGGCCGGACACTACAAGGTGTTTCGCTTCGATGCCGTCGAGAGCATCCGTTCCGAGCGCGTCGAGCTCAGGCAAGGCGTGGGGCTCTTCCGGACGCGGGCCGAGACGCACACGCTGCGTCTCGCCGACGGCGAGAGCCTCATGGTCAATCACTTGGTTTGCGACATCCAGGCGCTCGGGCGCGCGCTCGAGGAGCGCGTCGCGGAGCGCGTCGTCACGCGAGTGCGGACTCGCTTGGCGGAGAACGCGAAGGTGCCGTTCGGCCCCGTCACGCTCACGGGCAGCGCCGTGGAAGTGAACGGCCACGGCGCCATGTACGCCGAGCTCGCGAACGTCGCGGTCGAGGACGGACGCATCCGCTTCTTCAAGCGCGGCTCGCCGCGCGCTTGGCAGAGCGTGGGCTACGGTCGCGTGCTCAACGCGCTCGCGCTGCTCGCCATCGTGCGCGAGCGCATCGCGCCACGGCGACCATGACCGGGCACGCCAGGGTCCCCCGCCGGCGGCTGCTCGCGAGCGGGCTCGGTGTGAGCGGCTCGCTCATGCTCGGCTGTGGCAGCCAGCCGGTGGGGCGCGCTGCCGGCAGCGCACCGCAGGGCGACGACGATCTCACGACGCGCGGCACGCTGCTCGGCGCGGCGCCTTTCGTCGGCGAAACGGACACGCCGCTCGACCTGCCGTTCAATCAGGATCTCGACGGCCGGCTCTACACGGACCTGTCGACGCTCGAGCCGGACGCTCTGATCGTGCCGAACGAGGATTTCTATATCCGGACGCGCTACCCGGATCTCCTCGTCCCACCCGATCCCTGGACGATCACGGTCGGCGGCCTGGTAGGGACGGAGCGCACGCTCGCGCTGCCCGAGCTCTTGTCGCTCGAAGCCGCGCAGGGCACGGTGCTGCTCGAGTGCAGCGGCAACGCTCGCGGCGCTGCTTTCGGCCTCCTCAGCAGCGCTGATTGGAGCGGGATCCCGCTCGCCGCCGTGCTCGGCGAGCTCGATATCGACGCCGCGGCAACGCGCGTTTTGGTGTCGGGCTTCGATCAGTACTCGCAAACGTCGGCGAACAATCAGTCGCAACCGGGCGCAAGCTGGGTGTTCACGTTCGACGAGCTCGCGCGCACCGGCGCGTTTCTCGCGACCCGCATGAACGGTGACCCGTTGCCGCCCGATCACGGCGCGCCGGTTCGCTTGCTCGTCCCGGGTTGGTACGGCTGCACCTGCATCAAGTGGGTGAACGAGCTCGAGCTCGTCGACGACACGCAACCGTCGACCGCGCAAATGCGCGAGTTTGCGAGCCGGACCATGCAGACCGGCACGCCGGACCTCGCGCGCGACTTCATCCCCGCCGAGATCGACGTGGCGGCGATGCCGGTTCGCGTGGAAAAGTGGCTGCTCGACGGCAGCGTCGTCTATCGCGTCGTCGGCATCGTATGGGGCGGCAGCGTGGCGGCGAGCGCGCTCGAGATCCGCTTCGGCGACGACGGCGAGTGGCAAGCGGTCACGGACTACACGCCGCCGAGCGACCTCAAGACGTGGAGCCTCTGGACGACGCGCTGGCAGCCGACCGCAGCGGGCGACTACAGCATCGTGCTCCGCGTCGCCGCGCCCGCGCTCCGGACACGGCGACTCGATGAAGCGTATTACTTGCGCGAGGTCACGATCGACGAAGTCACGTGAGTGAACGCGCGCGCCGGCGACGCGCGGCGAACATCCACGCGAGCCCGAAGAGCGCACCCAGCGCGGACGAGCGGTCACCCGGGCCGCTCTTCGCCACGGTGCAGCCCGGCCCCGAGCCGCCGCCGCTGCCACCACTGCCGGACTTGCCCGCCGCGCCGCCGGAGCCGGATTTTCCGCCGGAACCGCCGCTCTTCGTGCCGCCGGACGCAGTCGTTCCGCCCGTGGAGCCGCCCGCGCCCGACATGGTCGTCCCGCCGGAGCCCGGCGTGGTCGAGCCGCCCGCGCCCGATGTGCTCGTTCCGCCCGAACCCGGTGAAGTGGTGCCGCCTGAGCCGCTGTTCGTGCCGCCGCTGCCGGGTGAAGTCGAGCCTCCGGCACCCATGCCCGCGCCGCGGCCGGTGCCGCCGCTCGTACCGCCCGTTCCACCCGTCGCGTCGGCGCCGCGGCCGATGAGACGCGACGCGATGCGATAGCTCTGACGCTCTCCAGCGAGCTTGGCGTAACTCAAGAGGAGCTGACCGTTGCCGTCGCTGATCAGCGCCGGCGCGTAGACCTCAGCCGGGACGAGCGACAGCACGGAGCCGAGCGTGCCGTCTTCACCGATGCTGCGCCCGTCGAGCTCGTGCGTGGAGGACTCCCACACCGCCCAATAGCTCGTGCCGTCCCAGGCCACGGCGGGTGAGTAGCCCAAGCTGTCGGGCGTGAGTTCGAAGGTATCTCCGCTGAAAGCGCCGGCCTTGACGAAGCGAGCATGAAGCGGTCCGGGCGAGCCGTAGTCGTCGCTCCACGCAATCAGCGAGTCCGTATCGCTGCTCGCGCCGTTCACCCCGGCGACCGTCGAGCTCAAATCCAGGACCGAGCCGAGCGCGCCGGTATCACTCACCGCGACGAGATGCGTCCCCGAGCGCGGGTACGCGACGAGGTAGCCGGTGGGAGCGGCGAGCACGTAGGGACCCGTGTTGAGCGTGCTCGCGTCGATGCGGAACTCCGCGCCCGAAGACCCGTCGAGACCGAGCAGGTGACCGTAAACGGAGCCGGTGTCGGAGCTGTCTCCGGCGTTGAACGCGGTCAGGTAGCCGTGGCCGTCGCTCGCGAGGCCCGGCACGAAGGCGCCGTTTTGCGTCACGAAGGGACCGGCGGCTCCGAGCGTCCCGTCAGCGGCCAGCGTGCGCTGCTCGGGCATGTTGTCCGTGCCGGACCAGATGAACAGCGACGAGCCGTTCCGCGGAGACGCGATCGCGAAGCTGAACGCCGGTTTGTCCGGGGGCGAAACCGCGATACCCGCGGAATCGAGCACCTGGCCCGCGCCGCTGATGCGTACGGCCTGGAGCGGGGTGTCGTTCGACGACCTCGATTCGTCGTTCCAAGCGACGACGTAGTTCGTGCCGTCGAAGCTCGTAAAGGGGAAGACCTGCGAGTCCGGGATCGCCGTCAGCGGGATTCCGCCCTGCGTGAGCGCCAGATCGTGGGTGATGAGGCTGCCCTCGACACCGTTCGGCTCGGCGCCGACGTACGTGAAGAGGAGGTGCGAGCCGTCGAAGGCGAGGTTCGTGTGATCCGAGCCGAACCCGACTTCACGCGGAGCATCCGACGCGAGCGTCGTGTCCCCCGTGCCGGGGCTCCCCGTGAGCGACACGCGCGTGCCGTAGAGTGAGCCCCCGTTGCGCGCGTCGGTCCAGCCGACGGCGAAGTCCACACCCTGGAAAGCGGCGGACGGCAGCCCGGCGCCCTCGGTGCCGTGGTCGATCTGAAAGTTCGTGTTCACGAAGGTGGCGTTGGCGGCGAGCAGCGAACCGCGAATGGTCATGTCGCTCGCTTGCCAGACGACGAGGAAATCATCCGAACCGCTCGCGATATCGGGCATCGTTTCGTCGAGCGAGCCCGCAGGGGCCCCGACGCCGGTCGACAGCGCAAACGGCGCGTCGTCGAGCACGTTGCCGTTCCGGCCGATGCGCGTGCCGTGGATCCTCGGGCTCGTGTCGAAGCCCTCGCTCGTCCGCGTGTAGTCCTCCCAAACCACGAGCGCGTTCGTGTCGCCCACGCCCACGTGTGGGTTCGAGGTGGACCCGCTCGTCGTGAGCGCGTGGTCCGTCGACTCCACCCGCGTGCCGTCGGGGTTCAGCAGCACGGAGTGGATGTCGTTGACGCCGCCGTCGGCGCTCGCCATGTACGCGAGCACGAAGTGCGCACCGTCCCAGTCGATGCTCGAATAGATGGCGTTGCCGCTCGACAGCGTCACGCTCGCGCTGCCTTCGATCGTGCCGTCCGATTTGACGAAGCGGCCTTGGATCGAGTCGTGGTTGGTGCCGTCGGTGTCCGTCAGCAGATTCGACCAGGTGACGAGGTAGTGCCCGCCTCCGAACGCAGCGGCCGGATAAAGCTGCTGGCTGCCGTCGTCCGTCCCGAAATCGAGCCAATCGGCGTCGAGCACGTGACCGTCGTCGTCGACGCGTACCGCGCGGATGCGTCCGCTCACTTCCTGAACCGAGAGGAACCCGACACCGTCGCTCGCGAGCTCCGGATTGTGACCGAGATCGGACGGCTCGAGCACCGGCGCGATCGTGCCGATTTCGGGCCCGACCGCGGGCGCACCCGACAGCCGTTCGCTGTTCGAGGTCACGTCGGGATTCGACGCGACGGACGTAGAGCTACAAGCGGCGCCGCAGAACGCCGAGACCAAGCACAAGGATCCCCGATTAAGTACCCACACGACTCACCTCCAACGCGCGAAGCCTACGCGCGAACGGTAGGTACGTCACGCCACCACGAAAAATGCCCGCGCGATCGCGCGCAGGTGCGCGTTTTCTTTACGGCAAAGGCGCCCGAGGGCGAGCGACCCCACGAACTGCGAGCGTTACCACCACGTCTCGGCCTGCACTCCGACCGTGGCGCCGCTCAATAGATCGGTCGACGTGTAGAGCCTGCCCGAGTCGACCGTCGCGGTGCGCGCAGCTTCGTTCCAGAATGCGTACGTGTAGAACAGCCGCAATTCGGGACGGGACATCAGCTCCCTGCCCGTCGAGATCGCCGGCGCGATCGTGAACTTGGCCAGCAATTGGGGGTCGGAGCCGTTGCTCTTCTTCACGTAATCATAGCCGACCTCACCGAGCAGCTTGGCGTAGCGGTTGAAGCCCCAGGCCGCGCGCAAGCCGGCGGAGATCCAATCGGTCTTCTGCCCGGAGTTGCCCAGATCGTCATGCTGAAAGACGAAGGCACCCTGGGCGCCGAGGTACGGCAGCGGCTGAACCGTCAGCACTTCGACGAGTCGCAGACGATATTCACTCGGGGCGAAGTAGAGGGAGAAGTCCGGATAGTAAAAGCGCGAGAGCGTGCCGAAGCCCGTGCCGCCGCCTCTTCCGTACTGGAACGCCAGCTTGTTGTCGCCGCCGAGGAGCTTCTGCACGTGCTGGATCGTCGCGCCCCAGCCGCCGTGCGTGACGGACTTGCCGTTGGCGTCCTTGTGGTTGCTGTCATCGGCGATGTACTGAAACCCGACTTGAATCTCCCCGCTCGGGTACGGCCGAATTCCACGCAGCTGCACGTCGTTTCGGATGCCCAAGTCGGCCTGCAGCGGTAGCGGTGGTCCCGATTGACCGGAGGAGGCGGGCTCCCCGTCCACCGCGAACGCAGCGTAGCTCAACCGGAGATCCTTACCGAGCGCGATGTCCTCGATGCCCGCGCCGACTCCGGAGGGATTCCAATAGAAGAAGTCGCTGATGTAGACCGACTCACGCTTGTAGTAGCGCGTGCCGAGCCAAGCAGTGCCGCCGCCGAGCCAGGGAATGCCTTTGATGTCGACGTAGAGATTGGGGAACGACAGCGTCGCTCCCGTAGAGGTCGTGTACTCGGCGGGCGAAGAGGTGACTCCCGTCGGCGAGTATCCGATGTACGTAGTCGGGATGTAGACCGTCGGCATGACGTGGACGGTCGCGACCACGCCGTCGTTCGCGTACGCCACGACGGAGAAATGCGTTTCGGACCAGACCTCGCACTCGTTGCCGAGCCGGTATTTGGAGACCAATCCCGCAGGATTGGGGAGCGCGAAGCAGGTCATGCGGCCGCCGACCTTCTTGGTGCCGCCGGTGGATTGCCAATCGGGCGCTCCGACGCGCTCCTTCAGCGTCGCGCCGAAGCCGCCGCGGAGGTAGCCAGTGACGGAGACGTCTCCCACCTTCGGTCTCGAGGCGACCGGCGCCGTCTCCGCCGCCGGCTCGGGCGCGGGGGCCGCCGCGGGCGTGGCCGGCTTCTCTGCTTCCTTCGGTTCCTGCGTATTTTCGCCTGAGTCGGCTTCCGTGTTGGCGTGCGGACCGTCCTGCGCTTCGGCAGCGGGCGCTTCGGGGGCGGAAGCAGGCTCCTGTGCGAACACGTCCGTCGACGCGGCGCCGATGATCAGGAGTATCGGTAGCCCCCATAACTGGCGTGCTCGTCGCATGACTTATTGTCCGTAGTACGCGCGTTTTCCGTGTTTGCGGTCGAAGTGCTTCCGCACGAGATGCTCGGGGAGCCGGCGCGCGCCCGGGTCGAGTGTCCGCGTGATGAACGCCATTTTCGCGAGCTCTTCGAGCACGACGGCGTGATAGACCGCCGCGTCCGCGGTCTTGCCCCACGTGAACGGCGCGTGACCAGCCACGAGCACCATGGGCGTCGCGCGCGGATCGCGTGTGCGGAAGCACTCGATGATTTGCGTTCCCGTCTCGCCCTCGTAGTCCCCGTCGACGGCGTCGACGCTCAGCACGGCCGTGCACGGCACGTCCTCCGCCAAGTAGTCCGCGTGCGTCGTCCCGTAGAGGGGGATGGGCAGGCAGGCCTGCGCCCACGCCGTGGCGTACGTCGAATGCGTGTGGACGATGCCACCGATGCCGCCGAAGGCGCGGTAGAGCGCCGCGTGGGTCTTCGTGTCCGACGAAGGTCGCAGACTACCCTCGACCACGCGACAATCGAGATCGAGCACCACCATCTCGGCGGCGGACAGGCTGTCGTAGGCGACACCGCTCGGCTTGATCGCGAACACCGCTCGCTCGGCGTCGAAAGCGGAGACGTTGCCGAACGTGTAAATGGCGAGTCCGCGGCGCGGGATCTCCATGTTGGCGCGAAACGCCTGCTCCTTGAGCTCGCCGTAGCTCGATTGCATCGGTTGCTCCCGCCGTTACCGGCGCACGGAGTCGCTCCAGCGCAGTTGCTGTTTGAGCGCGCTGATGTCGGTGCCGTGCCCGATGCGCACGTATTCGACACCCAGCATGGACGCCAAATCCTCGAGCTCCGCGGACGCGACTGCCTGGCTGAACGACGTGTGATGCGCGCCGCCCGCGAGGAGCCAGGCGTGGCAAGCGCGCTTGAAATCGGGGCGCGGTACCCAGAGCGCGCGAGCCACCGGCAGCTTCGGCATCGCCACTTCGATCTTGAGCGCGTCCAGCTCCTGCACGATGAGGCGCATGCGCCCGCCCATGTCCACGAGCGTTGCGCCGACCGCGGGACCGGGCGCCGCGTTGAAGACCAAGCGACAAGGATCGCGCTTGCCGCCGATGCCGAGCGGATGAACCTCGAGCGACGGCTTGCCGTCGGCGATCGACGGGCACACCTCGAGCATGTGCGCGCCGAGCACCCGCTCCTCGCCCTTGACGAGGTGGTACGTGTAGTCCTCCATGAACGACACGCCACCTGGGCGCCCCGCCGCAATGAGCTTCATCAAGCGCACGAGCGCCGCGCTCTTCCAGTCTCCTTCCGCGCCGAACCCGTAGCCTTCCGCCATGAGGCGCTGGCAAGCGAGGCCGGGCAGTTGCTTGAGGCCGTGGAGATCCTCGAACGTCGTCGTGAAGGCTCCGTAGCCGCCTTCCTCGAGAAAGCCGCGCATGCCGAGCTCTTGGCGGGCTGCGTCGCGCAACGTCTCGCGCTGTTCGCCGCCGCGACGGAGTGCCGGTACGAGCGTGTAGCTCGACTCGTACTGCTCGACGAGCCGCTCGACCTCGGCATCGCCCACTTCGGCGATGCGCCCGACGAGGTCGCCGACGGCGTGCCCGTTCACCGACCAGCCGAAGCGAATTTCGGCCTCGAGACGGTCGCCGCCCGTGACCGCGACTTCGCGCATGTTCATGCCGCCGAAGCGCACGATTTTGAGGCGCCTCGACTCGCCCGCCGCGCTCGCGACGCGCGACCAGGCCGCGAGCTCCTCCACGACGTCCGGGTCCTGCCAGTGGCCGACGACGATCCTGTGCTCGAGCCGCAAACGCGCGAGCATGTACCCGAACTCCCGGTCGCCGTGCGCCGACTGGTTCAGGTTCATGAAGTCCATGTCGATTTCCGACCATGGCAAGCTGCGGTTGTGCTGCGTGTGCAGGTGCGCGAGCGGCTTGGCGAGCTGCGTCAGCCCGCGAATCCACATCTTGGACGGCGAGAACGTATGCATCCAGGCGACCACACCAACGCACGCAGGCGCCGCGTTCGCCTCCAGGCACGTCCGCAGAATCGCATCCGGACCCGCGAGCGTCGGCTTCCAAACGACGCGGATCGGCAACGCGCCGTCGAGGTGCGCCGCGATTTCGCGCGCGTGCGCGGCGACCTTTTCGAGCGTCTCTTGCCCGTAGAGCTCCTGACTACCGGTCAAGAACCAGATTTCGTGCTCGCTGGCAGGGTTCATGCTTGCACCTCGGCGTTGATCCGACTCTCCACGAAGGCGCCGAGCGCCACGTACTCTCGATAGGCGGCGTCGTACCTGCGTGCGCGCTCCGCATCGGGCCGGTAAATCCGGTCGACGCCCGGCGACATCGCGCTTTGGGCGTCTTCTACGCGCCGGTAGAGACCGGCGGCCGTCGCTGCGAACATGGCCGCGCCGAGCGCCACCGTTTGCTCGCCCGCGGGCACACTGAGCTCCAGGTTCATCACGTCCGCGCTCGTCTGCATGACGAACTGACTCTTCTTGGCGACGCCGCCGATCGCGATCGCCGTGTCGATGCGAATCCCCTGGTCCCGGAAGCACTCCACGATCGCCCGCGCGCCGAACGCCGTCGCCTCGACGAGTCCGCGATAAACGCGCGGCGCGTCCGTGCCGAGCCGTAGCCCGGTGATGCCTCCCGTGAGCCGCTGATTGGCGTTCGGCGTGCGCCGGCCGTTCATCCAATCAAGTGCCAAGACGCCGTCGTCTTCCACGTCGAGCGCGGCAGCAGCGCGCTCGAGCGACGGGATGATCGTCTCATCGGCGCGCGCGAGCAGGTCGCGCTTGACGTCAGCGGAGAGACCGGAGAGCGAAGCCAGAGCGCCCGCGAGCGGCCAGCGCAAAAGCTCTTTGAACCAAGCGTAGACGTCGCCGAAAGCCGATTGGCCGGCTTCGTACCCGATCATTCCCTGCATCACGGAGCCGTCCACCTGCCCGCAAATGCCGGCGATGCGCCGCTCGGGGCCTGCGCCGGCCGGCGCGATCACGATGTCGCACGTGCTCGTCCCCATCACCTTGAGCAGCGTGTTCGGCGCGATGCCGCCGCCGACGGCCCCCATGTGAGCGTCGAACGCGCCGACGGCGACGGCCGTGTCACGCGGCAGGCCGAGCCTCGAAGCCCACTCCGCCGACAGCGCGCCGAACGGCACGTCGGCAGTGAACGTCTCCGTCCCCAAGCTCTCTCGCAGAGCCGCCAGCTTCGGATCGAGCGACTTCAAGAAAGCCTGGGACGGATAGCCGCCGAATTCGGCGTGCCAGAGGGCTTTGTGTCCGGCGGCGCAACGACTGCGCTTGAAGCGCCGCAGGTCACTCGTGCCGGTCAGCAGCGCGGGGATCCAGTCGCAATGCTCGAGCACGGTGGCGGCGCTCGCCGCGACGGCCGAATCCGTCGCGAGCACGCGCATGGCCTTCGCCCAGAACCACTCGGACGAATAGACGCCGCCGACGTACTTCGTGTAATCGACTCCGCCCCAGGTGCGCGCGAGCTCCGTGAGACGCTCCGCTTCGCGAACGGCGGTGTGATCCTTCCAGAGGATGAACATCGCGTTCGGGTTCTCGGCAAATGGCGCGCTGAGCGCGAGCGGCCTGCCCGAGCGATCGGCCAGCACGGGGGTAGAACCGGTGGTGTCGACTGCAACGCCGCGCACGGTCGCGGCCACACCAGCGCCAGCATCGGCGAGCGCGCCGCGCACGGCCGCTTCCATGCTCTCGACGTAATCGAGGGGATGCTGCCGGAATCGGTTCTCGACCGGATCGCAATAGAGGCCCTCCGCCCAGCGCGGGTACGCCTTCACCGCGCTCCCGAGCACCTCGCCCGTGGCTGCGTTCACGATCAGGCTTCGAACCGAGTCGGTACCGAAGTCGATGCCCACGACGCAGGCGGGGCTATTCACGTCACGGCTGGCCATAGATCGAAACGACGTTGGTGTGCACCGCCTGATCGGCCATGTCCGACGCATAGGCGGCCGTCATGACACCCTCGAACCAATTCCCGCGTGCTGCGTTGCTGGCGTCCCCACCCGTGCCGAGACCGATGGCGCCCTCCTTGCGCATCGGGTTGTAGCGCGAGCTCGGGCGCTCTCCGCTGAACGGCGTCGTCCAGTTGTTCACGTCCGTCGCGTCACCCTCTTTGATCGTCCAATGGTTCGTCCCGGCGGCGCCGCCCTTCACCATCCCCATGACGTAACGCGAGGTGATCGGCTTGTTTTCGAGGAATGGACTGGAGTTCCCAGCCCAGAGTCCGTTCTCGAGGTCGCCCATCACCCACGGCCCGTTATCGGCGCCCTTGCCCCAGGTGATGCACGTGCCGAAGTAGACGGCTTCCATCGTGCCTTCGCCGTTGTCCCGGCTGTTGGTCTCCATGTTGCCGTAATCGAAGCAGCACCCGCCGTTCGAAAACGAGCCGTCCACGATCATGTACTCCGTCTCGGCGTCGTCGCCGGTGGCGGTGCCGCAAGGCGTGCTGTTGCGATAGCCGGTGCCCGGCACGATGTGCACGCCGTAAAACTTCTGCCCGCCGAGCGTGATCGGAACGCCCTTGGCGCTCGCCTCGTTGGCGACGGAAGGACGTTGTTCACCCGGCGGGGCCGCGGTCAGGTGATTGCCTTTGCCGGACTGATCGTAAATGATCGAAATGGTGCAGGCGTCGGTGCCGCAATAGGTGTCCTGAGCAGCCGCATTGGCGAGGCCGCCGGGCGCGAGCGGCATGATGTCTTGCGGCGGAGTGCTGTCGGACTTCCGGACCTGGTAGAGCGGCCCCGCGTACGTCGCGTAGAGAGCGCGAATCATGCTGTGAGCAGCAACGCAAGGGCCGCCGTCAGCCGCGTAAATGTCGCAGGGCCCCTGCGCGACGCCCTCCGCAGGAGGAGCTGGCGGCGTCGATCCGGTGCAGGCTGGACCCGGCACACTCGTGGTTCCTGCCGAGCCCGGCTGCATCCCGGTACCGGGCTGACCACCCGAACCCGCGCCCGGCTCCACACTCGATCTGAGCGTGCAGCCGGAGCCTAGCAGAGGGATCAGCAGGGCACGCGCCACCGTGCGCGCGAGGCGTTTACCTTTTCCCATCGGGCGAACGCCTACTTACCGTACTGGGCAGCCTGAATGTTCTTCATGATCAGGAGGTCGGTCGCGTTCACCGGCGAACCCGCCGTGACGGCACCTTCATAGAAGGTTCCATCCGAGTTGTTGCTGTTGTCGCCACCGAGGCCGAGGACGATGCCGCCGGCGTTGCCCCAGGTTTTCCCGGAAGGAATGTTGCCGTCGTAGGCGGTAGTCAGATCGCTGGCACTCTGCACATCGGCCATCCGTAGAGCGTATTTGCCGACGGGCGTGTGCAGGATACCGAGGGCGTAAGGGACCTTGAGCGACGGGCTGTTGGGGTTATTGACGGCCGAATCTCCGGTGCCGCCGGCCCAAACGCCGCCCTCGAAATCACCCATGAACCATGGACCGCTGCCGGCGCCCGTGCCCCAGAACGTTGCGGCTCCGAAGAACAACGTGTTCATCGTCACGTACACCGTGGGATCGGGGGACACACTACCGAAGTCCCAGCAGCACGCCGTGCCCGCGTGCGTGCCGTCCGCGAGCTCGTAGATCCCCTGTGGCGAGTTGCCCATGGGCAAGCCCTTGCCTTTGACACCGAGAGCGGTCCTGTAGCCTTCGCGCGTATTCGTGTAGAGCGCGTAGACCTTGTGGCCGCCGACCGTCAGGGACTTTTTGTTCGCCGTCGACTCGAAGTCGTCCATGGCGGCGTAGGTTCCGCCGTTGGAGAGACCCTTGGACCCGCGCGTCAGATCGTTGCCGTTCCCGGATTGGTCGTAGAGGATCGAGAACGTGCAGGTGGAACCGCTGCAGAACGAGTCCTGGCTCGCGGTGTCGGCAAAGCCGTCCGCCGTCTGCCCGATGTCCTTCGTCATCCCGCCCGTGCCGGTGTTCATCGACGAGCTGCCGTTTCTGACCTGATAAAGCGGTCCGCTGTAGCCCTTCGAGAGCGCGCGAACCGTGCTGTACGCAGCAGCGCAGGGCGTACTCGCAGTCGCGTAGATGTCGCAGGGGCCGTCACCGCGAGCCGTCGCGCCGCCGGATCCGCCCGCGCTCATGCCGGCCGTCCCGCTACCGGCGGAGCCGCCCGTGCTCATCCCGCCCATGCCCGTGCCACCGGTTCCGCTGCCGCCCGTGCCGCTGCCGCCCGTGCCGGTGCCGCCGGTTCCGCTGCCGCCCGTGCCGGTGCCGCCGGTTCCGCTGCCGCCCGTGCCGGTGCCGCCGGCTCCGCTGCCGCCCGTGCCACCGGCGTTCCCGGACTGAAGCACGATGGTGCCCGTCGTTTCGGGACTCATGGTCTGCGGAGTCCACGTCATGGTGCTGCCGGCGACGCAGTACGCGTATGCCGACGTGCCGTCCGCGGTGAGCGTGTTCCCCGACGTGGTGTAGTTGCCGCTAGTTCGCGGATCCGAGGTGATGAGCCCCAGGCCACCCGGCTGCTGCAACATGGCCGCACAAGTACAGCCGCCGTCCGCGGAGCTGGTGCAGTCGACGGACGAGAAGCCCAGGCCCGAGAGCGGACCGTTGACGCCTTTGCAGGTCGTCGTGGTTCCCGAAATCATCAAGCATCCAGCAGGCAGCTGAAGTTGGACGGGGCCCGAGGTCGTCGTGCCGTCCGTGTAGGTTCCGTCGGCGTTTGCCGTCCACGTTCCCGTCACCTGGAGCGAGCCCGTGAGCGCTACGTTCTTGCAGCTCCTCGGGTCGAGACCGGCGTGCCCGATGTCCAGGTTCGTACTGCTCACCTTCAAACAGGACGAAGACACGGACCAGCTTCCGACCGCGTTGCCGCCGCAGGGCGTCACACTCGAGCAGGACCCGCCGCTTCCCGCGCTTCCGGAGCTGCCACCCGTGCCGCCACTGCCGCCCGTCCCGGTGCTGCCGCCCGTCCCGCCACTGCCACCCGTGACAGTGCTTCCACCGGTGCCGACGGTGCCTCCACTGCCGGCCGCCGAGCTCCCGCCGGCGCCAGCAGGGGGAGTCGACGTGAGGCTGCAAGCGCCCGAAATACCTACGAGCATGGAGGCCAGCACCAGAACGGCCGATTGGGTCTTCATCGAACGGCTTGTTTGCACGAGGGGCCTTCTGAGCCGCTGCGAATGGGCTCCTCGGTGGCAGTGGCAAGTCGCCCGCCAATCCGTGCAGGAAAGGTGCGACCCGCGCTGACCTCCACGCTCCCCTGGTTCCGTGGCGGCCGCGCTGAACGCTCGCGGCGGCCCGATTTCGATTTTTAGACGGAATCGCTCAATGGCTGCACTGCGCACTTTCGCGCACTGGACGAGCTCGCGCGAGGGCAGCGGCTGTAGGCACGAGCGTTCTGTGACGGACGAACCGAGCGGAAGCCACTGCAATCGAGCATGGCGCGAACGTGCGGGCCGACACGCTTTCTCCCAAGGACCTCGCGATGAATCAGCATGGAAAGCACGTCTGTGGCGGCATCGTGGGCGTCGCAGGGCTGCTCACTGCCGCGCACGCCGAAGCCGCTTCGCTGCAGAAGGTGAGCGATTGGGGAGCGAGCGGCGTGCCGGCGACGGCGAGCATGTACATCTACGTGCCCGACAAGCTCGCAACCAAGCCTCCCATTCTCGTCCTCGCGCACTTTTGCGGAGGCAGCGCGTCCGCCGTCTTCGGCCAGGCTCAGGGCGGCGGCCTCGTCAAGGCAGCCGATCAATACGGTTTCATCATGGTCGTCCCGCAGACGTCCAACAATTGCTGGGACGTCGGGTCCACCAAGGCCCTCACGCACGACGGTGGCGGAGACACGCAAGCCGTCGCGCAGATGGTGAAGTACGCGCTCACGAAGTACCAAGCCAACGCCGACCGCGTCTACGCGACCGGGGACTCGTCAGGAGGCATGATGACGCAGGCCCTGATGGCCGTCTATCCGGACGTCTTCAAAGGTGGGTCCGCATTCGCCGGAGTCCCAGCCGGGTGTTGGTCCGTCGGAGACCCGGACGGCTCCTGGAGCAGCGCGTGCGCGGGCGGCCAGGTCACGCACACGGCGCAAGAATGGGGGGACATGGTTCGCGCGATGGACCCCGGTTACACGGGACACCGCCCCCGCGTGCAGCTCTTTCACGGCGATGCCGACGGAACCATCAACTACAATAACTTCAAAGAAGCCGTCAAAGAGTGGACGAACGTCCTCGGCCTTAGCGCGAGTCCCACCTCGACGGAGACCGTGACGCTCGGCACCCATCAAGCCACGCGCCAGAAGTGGCAAAACACGTGCGGCTACGTGGTGCTCGATGCGTTCACGTCGATGGGCGGTGATCACGGGCCGTCGGATGCCCTCTTCAACGCTTCCTTCGTCGTTCCGTTTTTGGCACTCGACAAGACTGACGCCATCGATCCCGAACTCGCTCAGTGCGGCGCCGGCGGCATGGGCGGTGGCACGGGAGGAATGGGCGGAACGACGAGCGCGGGCGGCGCGAACGGACGCGGTGGAGCCACGTCCGGCGGAGCCACGTCCGGCGGTGCGCCGGGCACGGGCGGCGCGAGCGCGAACGGCGGTTTCGACAACGGCGGCGCCGGTCGCTCGGCGATGGGCGCCGGAGGTGTCACATCGGGGGGCGCGCCGGGCAGCGCCGGAATCACCGCGATCGGCGGCCAGGCCGCAACCGGCGGTCGTGCAGGCAGCGGTGGCGGCGCGGGTGGCACCGGCGGCATGCCGGCGTCGCTCGGCGGAAATGGCGGAGCGAACATGGCGGCTCCCGGATCGGGCGGCAGCAGCGTGAACGCCGGAGCGACTCAAGCGGAGCCGAGCAGCACGCCGAGCGATGCTGGCTGCGGCTGCGCGGTAGTCGAAAACAAGCCGTCCTCGGCGCGCCTCTTCCTGCTCGCGCTCGGCGCCGCGCTCTTCGGTCGCCGTCGCGCGCGCCGCCTCCGCCAGAACTACTTGGCGTAGCCCGCGGCCACGATGTTCGCCTGAACGGCGTTTTCGGTCGCGTCCGAAGGATAGCCGGAGACGATGGAACCCTCGTAAAAGGTCCCTTCACTCAGGTTGGTGTTCGTCGCGCAGCAGTCCCCGCCGCTGCCGAGTACGAGCGCACCTTGCTTCTTCATCGGGCTCCAGCCTCCGGGGAGGCCGCCCTTGTAATAGGTGCTCAAGCTGCCGGAGGTTGCGTCTCCGCCCTGGAGCGTGAACTCGCTCGTGCCGTTGTTCTTCAGCACGGCCGTGACGAAGGTGCTCGTCTGCGTGGGGTCGCTCTGGTTCTTGCCGGAGCCGCCTTGAGCGAAGAGCCCGGCCTCGAGATCGGCGAGCACCCACGGGCCCGCGCCGGCTCCCGTACCCCATGAAGTGATCGAGCTGAAGTTGAGCGCATCCATGGTGCCGGGCCCGTCGTACTTGCGATCGGTCTCGCTATTGCCGTAGTCGAAGCAGCAGCCACTGTTCGAGTGCGTGCCGCTCGTCACCATGTACATGCCTTCGGGCGCACTACCGAGCGGCATGCCCGATTTCGAGCCGTCTACCCAATAGCTGTTGCTCGGTTTGATGTAGAGCGAATAGACCTTACTGCCGCCGAGTTTGATCGACTCACCGGTCGCGCTCGCCGGCTTGTCTTGGCCCCCGACGGAGCTCCCCGACCCCTGATATTGGAGATCGTTGCCGTTGCCCGTTTGATCGTAAATCGTGGTGATGACGCACGTCGTGCCCGAGCAAAACGCGTCTTGCGCGGACGCGTCGGCAACACCGCCGCTGCTCACCGCGCTCACGTCCTTGGTCGTGCCGCTCGAGTTTCGCACTTGATACAGCTTGCCGCCGTAGCTCGCGAAGAGCGCTCTCACCGTGCTGTGAGCGGCGACACACGGAGTGCCTCCGCTCTTGTAGATGTCGCAAGGTCCTTGGGTCGAACCGGAGCCGCCCGTGCCGGAGCCGCCTCCTGAGCTCGCGCCGCCGACCGGGCCTGCGCCCGCCGCGCCTCCCGCGGAGCGCCCACCCGCACCCGTGCCGCTCATGCCGCCCCCTGCATTGCGACCGCCCGCGCCACCGCCCGCCGCGACGCCTCCCGTTGCAGCGGCGCCTCCCGTCGCGCTCGTCCCGGCGCCTGAAACCCCTGCGCCGGAGCCGCCCGCACCGAAGCCGCCCGCACCGGACGCGGCGCTCTTTTGCAGCACGATGCTGCCCGTCACCGTCGGACTCGGGCTCTCGGGCGTCAGCGTCAGCTGGTCTCCCGCCGTGCAATACGAATACGGCACGTCGCCCACGTCGCCCGAAATCGTGAGGACGTTACCCGCCTTCGAGTAGTTGCCCGTCGCCGAGGTCGACGGCGACACCACGCCGAGCCCGCCTTGTTGGTTGACCGTAGCGGAGCAATTGCACCCGCCGTTGCCGGCGTCCGTGCAATCGAACGTGGCGTACCCGAGGCTCTTGAGGATGCCGCCGGCCCCAGCGCACGTGACCGGTGTCGACGAGATGACGAGGCACGCCGGAGCGAGCGTGATCTGCTCTTCGCCGGTCGTGACGGTGTCGTCCGAGTACGTCGAATCGGCATTCGCGGTCCAGGTGCCACTCACTTTGAGGGACCCGACGACGGGCGCCGAGCGACAACCCGCACCAGCCAATGACAAATCGAGTGCGCCGCTCACGCTGAGGCACGAGGACGTCACGGTCCAGGTCCCGAGCACGTCTCCGCCGCAAGCTGCCCCGCTCGAGCAGCTCACTCCACTGCCACCGGCACCGAGGCTGGCCCCCGCTCCACCGCTATCGACGCGTCCGCCGGCGCCACCTGCGCCCGAAGCTCCACCGACTGCCGAAGGAGCGTCCGAGCGCGTGGTGCAGGCGGCCGGACTCAGCAAACAGGCTACGCCCATTACGAGCAGCGCGGCTCGCTCTTGCATGCGCGTGATTCCTTCCAATCGTAAAGCAGTGGAGCCGCGTCCTCGCCTCTGTCACGAAAAGCGCCGGCGCGCGCCCGCACTGCGGCGTGCGACACGCGCGACGAGCAAGGCAGCGAGCCCGCTGAACAGCGCCCATGGGCTCGAAGGACGACCACGGGCGCCGTTGCGACAAGCGCAACCGGACGCTCGCGCGGCCGAGCTGCCGTCAGATGATCCGCCCGTCGAGTCCGTAGCGCCAGTCTGAGCGCCAGGCGCGAACGTGAGCAGCGAAACGCCGAAGCGCGGCAGCTCGAACTCGAGGGCTGCGGTGCCGTCTGCCGCGACGGGAACCGTCGTGTCCGCCGCGAGCGGAGCGGGGTCCATCGCCTGGACGAGCGCCGCACTTTGCTCGGGCGACGGAGTCGGCGGCATGCCCTGTGCGACCCACACCGTGTAAGCGTCGCCGTGGGACTCATCGACGCGGAGATGCGAGACGCGCGCGCTCCCGCGGAAGCTCGCCGGCAGTGTGACGGCGAGATGCACCGGCGTCGGCTCCGCGCTCACGATGTCGTCGTGATAGTTCCATACGAGCACCTCGACGTTGGCGCCGTCGAGCACGGCCATGCCGTCGATGTCCGGCTCGGCGCGCACGCCGTTCGCGAGGACGTCGTCGAGCGGGCGTACGCCGCTGCTCGTCAGCGGTAAACGCGCGCCGGCGAGGCGGCCCACGAGCTTGAACGCGCTCAGCACGGGGAGGTCGACGCCGTTCGTCGCGAGCACACGGTAGCCCGCGAAATAAAGCGTGTTCGGAAACGTGAACGCCCACGTGAGCAGGCCCCCGAGCTTCACGCCGTTCTCTGCCGCGAGGTCGAGCGTGTGCTTCATCATCGCGAGCTCGTACGCGCCGTAGGCCGTGGAGTTGCGGTAAGCGTCCGCGGGGTCGTCGCTGATCGGACAGGCCGCGCAACCGTCGGGGTCGGCCTCGGTGATGTAGATGGGCGTCTGCGCGAATTGCGGGACTGCGGCGACCGCGGCGAAGCCAGCGCGGTGAAGGCTGAGCTGGTGACCGAGATCCAACTCGACATGATCGCCGCTCACGGCCACGCCGCCTTTCGCGTGGAACGTCACCAAATCGAGGCGCGTGCCGGACGCGCCCGTGACGGCGTTGGTGCCCGTCGCGCAGTGTTCGAGAAATTGGTCCAAAAAGCCATCTCCGACGTTGGCCACGGCGGGACCGCCTAGGGCAGCTTCGGGCATGACCGCGTGCAGCGCCGACTCCGTGTAGTCGTAGAGCTTCGCGTACTCGTCGAAACTGCCGTGCCAATAGCCGCTATCGGGCTCGTTCCAGAGCTCCCAGAGCCAGCTCTCCGCAACGTCGGGGTAGCGGCCGTCCGCATGAGCCGCCCAGTTCCGGACGAGCTCGGCCCACTTCGCGTAATCGGTCGGCGGATAGAAGCAACCACCGTTGAGCGCGGTCGTACTCGCGTTGCGATAAGGGTTCGGCTGGGTCGAAAGCGCCTGCGGCATGAACCCGAGCTCGACGAACGGAAAGACGCCCGCGCCCGTGAGCGTGTCCATGATCTGATCGGTGAGCAGCCAGCTGTACACGGCGTTGCCGGCGGCATCCTCCGTGTAAACGTTGGTCGAGCCCCACTTCGGCGCCGGCGTGCCGTCGCCCGTGTTGAGCAGAAAGTGCGTGCGCACGTGGACGGGCGCCGTGTGCAACTTTGCGAGCGCGGCGAGCAGCGCCGAGCCTTCCGGCACGGTCACGTAGTTGATCTCGTCGAAGCCGTGAAACGGCCACACACGCTGGAGAGGCTCGCCGGGCGCCGTCGCGTCGACCGTGATGCTCGCGGTGGACGGCAGCTGTGCCCCTGCGGGCGAAGTGAGCACCAGCAAGCCGAACGTCAACGCGTGCGCGCGCATGCGGCTAGCGCCGTCGGTGACGCAATCCGTCGCGACGCCGGCGGAGCAAACTCAGCGCAACCAAGAGCGAAGCCGCGGCGCTGCCGTTCGAAGCGTCCGTCGCCGAGCCAAGCCGGCAGCCGCAGCCCGACGCGCTGCCGGGCGTCGCCGGCGATCCCGCCGCGTCACTCCGCCCAGCTGCTGGTGCGCCCGAAGAGTCGGCACCGCCGCTCCCACTCTGGGTTCCACCGAGCGACGTCGCGCCGCCGGCTGCAGTCCCCGGCCCGCCGCCGCCACCGGCCACGTTACCGCTGCCACCGAGCGCCGCCGTGCCGCCGCTCCCTGCGAACGCGGCCATGCCCCCTGCACCGCTCATCGCGTCGCCACCGGTGGAACCAGCTGAACCACCGTCGCCCCCGCGGCCGCCCGATCCGCCGAGTTGCGCGCCGCTGCCTGCCGCACTGCTGCCCGCCGCGCTGCCGCCCGCTCCAGCGCCACTGCCCATGCCGGCCGAGCCGCCGCCCATGCCGGCGCTGCCGTCGCCGCCCGTGAATTGCCAATAATCGACGTTGAACAGGCTCGAGCCGCTGCCCTTGAACTTCAGATAGAGATCCGCGAGACCGGTCGCGCCGCTCACATCACAGCTCGTCGTCATGTACGTTTGCGCGGACCCCGTGGACGGCACCATGCACGTGCCGACGAGCGTGCCCGTAGCGCTGCTCAGCCTGAGCTCGATGCTGCCGCCGCTCTTCGTGCTCGCGACGCTCGCGCTGAACGTCTTCGCGCCGGCGCTCCCGAAATCGACGCCGCGGAGCGCGATCCAATCCCCGTCGTCGATCTGAGTCACGTCCATGCCGCCCGCGCTCAGCGACTCCGTCTCGATGCCGCTCTGCGCGTGCATCGTCTCCGCCTCGACACGCACGTACGGGTCGAGGCTCCCGACCTGTTTGACCCCGTCCGTCGTGTACGTGACTTGCTTGACCGTGCCGTCGGCATTGAAGTCGAGCGTCTCGAGCGCGAGGTTGCGCTTGTAGGTCGTCGAAATGCCGGCCTGCGTCGCGACATAACGATTGTGGTACGCGTGGTACCACTGGTCGTTGAACACGAACTCCGAAGCGTGATTGTTGTTGTTGTTGACGGGCGGCTGATCCGCGAGCGTCCCCGCGTACGTGTAGCCCGACGTGGGACTCTTGCTCGTCAGGTAGTCGATGCGGAGCCCGTGATTCGAGTCCGACGAGTAGGCGTAGTAGTAGGTCCCGTTGCGCTTGAATAGGTAAGAGGCCTCGAAGAAGCCCGTGGGCGCGAGTGCGATCGCCGAGCCCGAGACGCTCTTCAAGTCGCTCCCGAGCTTGATGATGCGAGCGTTGGTCTCGCCGTTGCCGCCGAAAGCAAGGTAGCCGGTGCCATCGTCGTCGATGAGCGCACCCGGGTCGAAGAGCCAGCTGCTCGTGCCCTGCGCGCCGGGCGTATTGGCATCGACGAGGTAGCCGCCCTTCGCGTCCTTGAACTCGCCGGTCGGACTCGTGCTCGTCGCGACACCGACGCCGGAGGCGCTATTGCCGAAATAGAGAAAGATCGTGCCGTCGCGTTCAAGGGGCTGTGGCGCCCACGAGTTCTGCGCCCAGGAAGCGTCCGCCGGCACCTGGAACACGATGCCGTGGTCCGTCCAGTTCTTCATGTCGCTGCTCGACACGCAGACGAACGAGTGCATCGTGTAGCCACCCTCCACGGCATTGTCGTCGTCGTTCGACGCGTAGAGGTAGACGCGCCCGCCGTGCACGAGCGCCGCGGGGTCCGCGAGATAACGATGGGACGCGAGCGGGTAGTCGGCCAGGACGCGCGGGCTCGTCAAGAAGACGAGCAGCGCAGCAAGGCCCGCGTACGCCCACGGCCGACCGGCGATGCTTTGGTGTTCGATCGTTTCGGATCCCATGGTCGGCCCAACCCCGGCAGTGGCAGCCGTGCGCCCCATCCGTCCAAAAAACGGCCGCGCGCGTGTCTGCGGACCTAGTCCTGCGCCTTGGTTGCGCAAGCCGCCTTCGCCGTCCCCTCGTGCGGCGAGTTCGGTGAAAGCCGACCGAGCGCGCGCTCCGCTTCCTTCACGCGACCGAGCCCGCACAGCGCCTGAACGCGCGCAGCCACGCGCTCTTGTGTGAGCGTGCCGTGCGGGAACTTGCGCTGATGCTCGTCGAGCAGCCGCAGCGCGCTCTGGTATTGCCCGGCGTGGAGATCCCGCTCGGCTTCCGACAAAATCGCGACTTCTTCGGCCAGACGATCGCTCGCGGCGCTCGTGCCCGCGTGCTTCGAGGGTGACGGCGCGAGCGTGTCCGCGGCCGGCGCATCGCTCGCGACGGGCGCGACAGCGAGCGCTGGCGGCAGCGGCGCCGCAACGACCGGCGCACTCGAGCGACTCTCACTCGGCATCGAATGCACCGGCGCCGGTTCGTGCCAGCGCAGCCCGACGACGACGGCACCAACGACGCCCACTCCAACGGCGAGGCCCGTGAGCGCTCGCCACCCGAAACCCGTCGCTGCGGCGCCACTCGGAGCGCCACCGCCGTGACTGCCGCCCTGTCCGGGGATCTGACCCGACAACGCCGCGAGGATCCGCTCGCGATCGTCCGCCGTCGGCTGAAGCGAGCGACGACCGGCATCGAAGAGCGCGCGCGCTTCAGGACTCAAATCCGTCACGGGCGGCCTCCTCGTTCACGCGCGGCCCGACGCGCATGGGCGGCCTCGAACGCAAAACGCCCGGCGCGCAGCCGCGAATACACGGTGTTCAACGGTACCTCGAGCGCCTCGGAAATCTCCGGCGCGGTCATGCCTTCGAGCTCGGCCAGGATCAGCACTTCGCGCTTCGGAGCGTCGATCTCGCCGAGCAAGGCCCACAAGACTTTCGCTTCCTCGTTGTGCTCCGTGAGCTCGAGCGGCGTGAGCTGCGTCACCTGGTCGACCTGCGCGTGCAGCGCGAACGCGACACCGGAAGCATCCCGGGAACGTTGCGAGCGGTGGTGATCACTCACGGTTCGCCGGACGATGCCGTAAATCCAGCTCCGCAGCGACTGCGGTTGCCGCAGGCTGTGGATCTTTCCGTGGATGACCAGGAAGATCTCTTGAACGACGTCGTCCATCGCGGCGGGGCTCACTCCGAGACGGCGCGTCGAGGACCACACGAAATCGAAGTATTGCGCGTAGATGACTCGGAAAGGCGGAACTTCGACGGCTGGCAAGGCGTCGACCTGCTCGCTCGGGCTGGGGCTGACCCGCTCCGGCGCTTCGGTGCTTGCGGCGGAGTTCCGTCCAATCATCTAGGGTCGTCACGCAGTGGCGAGCTCAGCCCTGAATCCGTCAAAAAAAGCGGCGCCAAGCTCAGAGTCCCTTGCAAATCCGTTCAGGTGAAAAATTGAGCGCCCGCTAAGGGGTCACCGCGACCCCGACGTGGCCGGCGTACGTCGTGCCGTCCGAGCCCGTGACGGTGAACGTGAACGTGAAGACGCCGCTCACGCCCGCCGGCGCGGTGAAGCGCGCGTTGTGCCCGTCGCTGAGCGTCACCGAACCGCAACTCGGCTGCGTCACGCCGAAGACCGGCGCTGCGTCGCTGAAGCCGGGCACCAAGCTCGCAAGGTCGACGTCGACGCTCGCGCCGGCGCGGCTCACGGCGTGCGGCGCCCCGAGCCAGTTTAGGTACTGCTCGATCCGCGCGTAGCCGTCCGGCGCCTTCTGCATCGCGTCGTCGCTGCCCGCATCGGAGCCGGTTGCTTGCTCCCAGAAGTCGGGCATGCCGTCGCCGTCCGTGTCGGTCGGCGGCGTACCGCCCGCGATGTCGCCGTAGCCGTCGTTCGAAAGTCCCGTCTCGCTCTGACTCGTGTAGAGCCCGCCGTCGGGACCGCGCGTGTTCGCGCCCGTCCCGGTCGTTCCTTTGCCGAGCGTCTGGAGCTGACTCACCACGAGCGCATCCACGGGATCGCGCGGCAACGCGCCCGCCTGCGACACCCCGATGCGGTACGCGGACGCGGCCGAATAGGGCGTGGACGCCAGCGTGGACCAAGCCTCCGTGAGCACGGTGCCCGTCCCTTGATACCAATACGGGCTCGTCGGCGCGCCGTCGAAGACGCCGTTCGCATTGTCGTCCTTCACGTTGCCCGCGGCGTAAATGCTCTGGTTCTTGTCGATCTGGTACCAAGTATTGTCGGTGCCGGTCGACGCGGGCCCGAACACGAACGCGTTGTTCACGATGTCGTGTTTGAAGGTCGTGCTCGTGTGCGTCGTGTAGCCGGCGGACGCGTTGTAGAGAACGTTGTTCACGAACACCGTGTCGGCCTTCGCGAGCGGATTGCGGTTGTGGGAGTTGGCGAAGACGTTGCGGAACCAGGACCACTGACTCGCGACGGACTCGGTGTGCGCGCCGAACTGCTGCCCCGTCGGATCCGCGATCAGGCTGTCCTGAAACGTGATGTCCGTCACGGGGTGGTTCTGCCAATCGTCGCTCACGCCGTCGATGTCGTTCCAGGGCGCAAACTCGAGCGAGACGTGGTCGACGATCACGTTACGCGCGAGGTAGACGCTCAGCGCGTCGTCCTCGCTGCTCGCTGTGTCGCTTCCCGGCCGAATCCGCAGGTAACGGCAGACGATGTTCGACGAGTTCGCGAACGAAACCTCGCCGCCGCGCAGGCCGATCCCGCCGCCCGGCGCCGTCTGCCCTGCAATCGTGATGTTGCTCTTCACGGACACCGCCGTCGCGAGCTTCACGTAGCCGCCCACGTCGAACACCACGATGCGATTCGGCTGACTCACCGCCTCGCGAAACGACCCCGCGCCCGCGTCGTTCAAATTCGTCACGTGCACCACGCTCCCGTCGCGCCCGCCCGTTGCGTGCCGGCCGAACCCCTCCGCCTCCGGAAACGCGAGGTCCGTCACCGTCACGGCGCCGCTCGCCTCGCACATCGTCGCGCCCGGTCCCTCTCCCGCTGCACCGGCATCAGCCGCCAAGCCGCCGAGTCCGCCAAATTCATTGTTGCCGCCGCTCCCATTCCCACCACCACTCGCCGCAACCGCTCCCGTTCCCGCTCCGACCGACCCCGCCACTCCCACTCCCCCAACCCCTGCCGCTGCCGCTCCCACCGCGCCACCCGCTCCCGTTCCCCCTCCGCTCTCCTTCCCCGCACCCGCAACCCTGCCCCCTGAACCCGCTGCATTGCCCCCGCCCATTCCCACCGTCTGCGTCGCACCGCCCGCGCCTCCGCCGCTCGCCGTCCCACTCGACGCGCATGCCCCCATCACACCCGCAACGCCCACGAGCAGCCACGAAACCCGCAACTGAACACGGACGCGCAGCATTCGACCCCCACCAAGTTGCCGAGCTCACTCCCAACGCGTCACGAATCGACCCCTGATCGTCATCGTGGCGGACTGAGAATTTTAACAGGGAGAAGGGAGTTCGGGAGTCTGTCCGGGCTCGGATCCGGAAAATCCAAACCCTCCCCCCCTCCCTTCTCCCTGTTAAATCCGGCTCGCCGAACCGTGTGTACGGGTTTCACGCGGCGGATTCGGCCGGCACCGCTGCGGGATCGTAGTTGAGGTTCGGCCCGAGCCAGCGCTCCACCTCGGCGACCGTCATGCCTTTTCGCACGTGATAATCGAGCACCTGGTCGCGTTCGATCTTGCCGAGGCCGAAGTAAATCGCGTCGGGGTGCGCGAAGTAAAAACCGCTCACGCTCGAGCCGGGCCACATCGCGAAGGACTCCGTGATGCGCATGCCCGTGTTCTTTTCGACGTCGAGCAAGCGCCAGAGGGTCGCCTTTTCGGTGTGGTCGGGGCACGCGGGGTAACCGGGAGCCGGGCGGATGCCGCGGTATTTTTCGTGGATGATCTCCTCGGGCGAGAGCTGTTCGGCGCGGCCGTAACCCCAGTCGTCGCGCGCGCGCTTGTGCAAATACTCGGCGAACGCCTCGGCGAGCCGATCCGCTAGGGCCTCGGCCATGATCGCGTTGTAGTCGTCGTGCTTCGCCTTGAAGGAATCGGCGAGCTCCTTCAGCCCGATGCCACTCGTGACCGCGAACGCACCCACGTGATCGGCGAGCCGTGTCTCCGTCGGCGCGACGAAGTCGGCGAGCGAGCGCGACGGGCTGCCCGCCTCCTTGAGCGCCTGTTGCCGCAAGAAGTGCAGCGTATCGAGCACGCGCGTGCGGCTCGCGTCGGTGTAGAGCTCTACGTCGTCGCCCGTCGCGTTCGCGGGGAAGAAGCCGTACACGGCGCGCGCGGTCAAGAGCTTCTCCTCGACGATGCGATCGAGCAGCGTGTTCGCTTCGGCGTAGAGCTGCTTCGCCTGCTCGCCGTACTGCGGGTGCTCGAAGATGCGCGGGAACACGCCCGAAAGCTCCCAGGTATGGAAGAACGGCGTCCAGTCGATGAACTCGCGCAAGGTGGCGAGCGGGAAGGCGTCGAGCACGCGCACGCCCGTGAACGCGGGCGTCGGGACGTCCTCGGCGCGCCAGCTGATCGGCGTGCGATTCGCGCGAGCCGACTCGAGCGGCATCAAGCGCTTGCGCGGCGCGCCGTGCGTCTTGCGCAGCACCTCGTACTCGGCGCGGTGCTTCGCGACGAACTCGGCTTTCGCTTCCGCGCTCAAGAGGCTCGTCGTGACCGGCACTGCGCGGCTCGCGTCGAGCACGTGCACGACCGGTTCGCTGTAGTGTGGCGCGATTTTCACGGCCGTGTGCGCCTTGCTGGTCGTCGCCCCGCCGATCAAGAGCGGCAGCTTGAAACCCTGCCGTTCCATCTCGCGCGCGACGTGCGTCATCTCGTCGAGCGACGGCGTGATCAGACCTGAAAGGCCGATCAAATCCGCCTTTTCGCTCTTCGCCTTCTCGAGGATCTTCTCGCACGGGACCATCACGCCCATGTCGATGACCTCGTAGTTGTTGCACGCGAGCACGACGCCCACGATGTTCTTGCCGATGTCGTGCACGTCGCCCTTGACCGTCGCGAGCACGATCTTGCCCTGCGTCTTCACGGCGTGGCCGGCCTTCGCGAGCTCCGCTTTCTCGGCTTCCATGAACGGCGTGAGGTACGCGACCGCTTTTTTCATCACGCGCGCGCTCTTCACCACTTGCGGCAAGAACATCTTGCCCGCACCGAACAGATCGCCGACGACGCCCATGCCGTCCATCAGCGGCCCCTCGATCACGCCGAGCGGACGCCCGAGCTTCACGCGCGCCTCCTCCGCGTCCCCTTCGATGTACGCGTCGATGCCCTTCACGAGCGCGTAGGAAAGCCGCTCCTCGACCGTGCCGGTGCGCCACTCTTCCGTCTTCTTTTCGACTTCGCCGCCCGCGCCCGCCGCGGCCTCGGCCTTCAGTTTCTCGCCGAAATCGACCAGGCGCTCGGTCGCGTCCGGACGGCGGTTGAGCAGCACGTCCTCGACCAGCTCGCGTAGCTCGGGCTGGATCTCCTCGTACACTTCGAGCATGCCGGCGTTGACGATGCCCATGTCCATGCCCGCGCGGATCGCGTGGAGCAGAAACGCCGAGTGCATCGCTTCACGCACTTTGTTGTTGCCGCGGAAGCTGAAGGAGACGTTCGAGACGCCGCCGCTCACCTTGGCGTGCGGCAGGTTCGCCTTGATCCACGCGGTCGCGTTGAAGAAGTCGACGGCATAGTTGTTGTGCTCTTCGATACCGGTCGCCACCGTGAGGATGTTCGGATCGAAAATGATGTCCTCGGGCGGGAAGCCGAGCCCGGTCAAGATGTCGTAGGCGCGCTTGCAGATCCGGATCTTGTCCTCGTAGGTCGCGGCCTGGCCCTGTTCGTCGAAGGCCATCACGACGACGGCCGCGCCGTAATGCAGGATGTGGCGCGCGTTCTGCCGGAATTTCTCCTCGCCCTCCTTGAGCGAGATGGAATTCACGATCCCCTTGCCCTGCAGGCATTTGAGGCCCGCCTCGATCACCTCCCACTTCGAGGAGTCGACCATGAACGGCACCTTCGCGACTTCCGGCTCGCTCGCGAGGAGCGAGAGAAAGCGCTTCATCGCGACGACGCCGTCGATCATGCCTTCGTCCATGCAGATGTCGATCACGTTCGCGCCGTTCTCGACTTGCTGACGCGCGATGCTCACCGCCTCTTCGTACTTGTTCTCTTTGACGAGCTTCGCGAACTTCGGCGAACCGGCGACGTTCGTGCGTTCGCCGATCATCATGTACACGCCCTCTTGCTGCGTGAACGGCTGCGAGCCCGAAAGCCGCAACGGCCGGAAGGGACGCGCGCCGGGCGCGGTCGCGTCGGCGGAGTTCACCTCGGGCGCCGCGGTGCTCGCCGTCGCCACGGCGGGCGCGTCCGCGTTCGCAGTGTAGGAGCGCGGCGGCGCGTTCTCGAGCGCCTTCGCAATCGCGGCGATGTGCTCGGGGGTGTTGCCGCAGCAGCCGCCCGCGATGTTGATCAAGCCGGAACGCGCAAAATCACCGAGGAATTTCGCCATGTCCTGCGGTTCGAGGTCGAAACCGGTCGGCGAGAGCGGGTTCGGCAGGCCCGCGTTCGGGTAGGCCGAAACGGCGGCGCTCGACTTTTGCGCGAGGTCCGCCAGGAACGGGTACATCAGATCGGGACCGAGCGAACAGTTCAGCCCGACCGACAGCGGCTTCACGTGCTCGACCGCGTTCCAGTACGCCTCGATGGTCTGCGCCGAGATCATGGTTTCACCGCCGCGACCGACGGCGGCCGAGATCTGGATCGGCAAGCTGACGCCGTCCGCGTCGAACACTTCCTGAATCGCGACGAGCGCCGCCTTCGCGTTCAAGGAATCGAAGATCGTCTCGACGAGCAGCGTATCGACGCCGCCGCGGATGAGCGCTCGCACCTGCTCCACGTAGGCTTGCTTCACCTGATCGAAGGTGACGACGCGAAAGCCCGCGTCGTCGGCGTCGGGTGAATTCGAAAGCGACACGGTGAGCGGGCCGATCGCTCCCGCGACGAAACGCTGCTTTCCGGTCGCGCTGCCGACGCGGTCCGCCCACTCGCGACACTGCCGCGCCGACTGCTCGTTGATTTCGGCGGCGAGCGCGATCAAGAACGAATTTTCCAGGATTTTTTGATAAAATTCCGGGTCCTTGCGGCCGCCGTGCTCGCGCGGGTCGTCGACGAAGAATTCGCTCTGCGCGATCGTGGTCGCGCCGAACGTGTTCGTCTCGATGATGTCTGCGCCGGCTTCCAAGAAGCGGCGATGGATGTCGCCGATCATCTTCGGCTGCGTGAGGGAGAAGATGTCGCCGTTGTTGAGCAGATCCTTGGGCGCGTCCTTGAAGCGCTCGGCGCGAATGTCCGCTTCCGTCATGTTGTAGGTGCGGATCGTCGTGCCCATGGCGCCGTCGATGATGGCGATGCGCTCGCGCAGGAGTTTTTGAAGCGGGTGTACGTTTTCCATGGGTAGATTCTCAGCTGGAACGGGCGGTGGGCTTTTGCGCGACCGCGAGGACGACTTGCAGGTGGGGCTTTTTGAGCTCGCGAGACGCGACGTGCGACGTGCGCACGTCGAGGCCAGCGAGCGTGACGAGCTCGCGCAGCGCGTCCGGCGCGAAGCCCGGGTGGAGCTCGCCGTAGCGCGCCGTGATCTCTTGCTGCTCGTGCCGGTCGAGGCAGAGGACGACGAGCCTGCCGCCGGGGCGCAGCACGCGCGCGCATTCACGCAGCGCTTTCGCGGGATCGGCCGCGTAGGTGAGCGTGTGGAAGAGCAGCACGCTGTCGAACGCCGCGACCTCGAACGGCAGCGCGTGCACGTCGGCGACGCGAGCACGCGCGTGCGCAAACTTCGCGAGCCGGTGCGTCACGGTCTCGACGAGCCGCGCGTTCACGTCCACGCACGTGAGCGATCGGCAATACGGGGCGAGCACCGCGGCCGCAGCCCCATCACCCGCGCCCACGTCGAGTACGTCACCCAACTCCAACAAGCCGGCGATGCCGGCCGACAGTGACTGCCAGGTGCGTCCCGGCGAATAGTAGCGCTCGAGATCGTCGGCCGCCGAGTCCGGCAGCCCGTCGCGCCGTTCGGCATCCAGCTCGGCGAGGCGGCGCTGATCTCCACTCAGCGTCGGATCGTCGGAGCGGGCTGCGCCTTCGAGCACGGCTTGCGCGGCGGGCGGCAACTCGTTCTCGGCGAGCGCGTAGAAGCACTGCGCGCCCTGCCGCCGATCACGCACGAAGCCCGCCTCACGCAGCCGCCCGAGGTGCGTCGACACGCGTGATTGCGCGATGCCCGTCACCCGCACGAGGTCCGTCACGCAGAGCTCCCGGTCGCGCAGGAGCGCGCAAAGCCGCAGGCGGCTTTCGTCGCCCAGCAGCGTCAGCGTGTCCACGTACGCGGAAAGACTCATCTATCTTTCTATCCGAATGGGAGAATAAGATGCCTCCCCACGCCGCCGCCGTCAAGTACACTGCCGAAAGCATGGCCGAAACCCCCGATCCGAGCCGCTGCGCGCTCTGCGGCGCCCCGAACGGGTGCGCCATGGCTGCCGGCAACGACGCCGCCGCGTGCTGGTGCATGCGCGTCGCGATCGGGCCCGAGGTGCTCGCGCGCATTCCCGAAGCGGCGCAGGGCAAGGTGTGCGTGTGCGCCGACTGCGCACGCGACGCGGCGAAGAGAGAGGCTGTCGCGCGCCCGTTGCGGACCGTCCCGCACTGAGCGGAGACACACGCGGCGGTAACGGGCCGCGCTAATTCCCGCAGCGGCTGTTGTCGGTCGCGTTGATGGTCCCGGGGCACGCCGTGGTCGAGCAGCTGCCCTGGTCGGAGCAGTTGCCGCACGCGCCGACGAGCTTGGAGCTGCAATCGGGATCGGTGACGCCGCAACCGCAATCACAGACGCCGTCGTCGTAGTAGGCGCGCACGCACTTCCACGTGCTCGGAATCGTGACCGTGCAGCGCTCGTTGTGCGTCTTGTTGATCAGCGCCTTATTGCCGCCGGAGCAGCCCTCCTCCGGAAACATGGTGCACGCGTAGATGTCCGCGGCCCCGCTGCACCACGGATCGGGGATGCCGCAGCCGCAGTCGCACTGGTAGTCGTAGTAGCGGTCGTCGTCGCAAGTCCAACCGCTCGGCGTGGGCTTGCATTGCAGTGGATCACTCGGGTCGAGGTTGTCGCAACTGCCCGAGCAGCGGCCGCAGTGCTCGCACAGGTTCGCTGAGGTGCCGAGACAGTCGATGTCGATCACGCCGCAGCCGCAGTCGCAATACGTGTCGCCGTAAGCACCTTCGTAGCAGAGCCAGCCGTCTGGCGGCGTGGGGTGGTCGCAGCGACTGTTCTGCGCCGTGTCGATCAAGCCGGGGCAGTCGAGTACCGAGCACGAGCCGGGCGAGTTGCACTTGTCGCACGCGTCGAGGCCGTTGCCTGCGCAGTCCGGATCGATGTCGCCGCAGCCGCAATCGCAGATGGAGCCGTCATGGTAGAGCCGCTTGTCGCAGGTCCAGGTGCCCGGCGGGTTCGTGCAATAGGCGTTGTCGTCCGCCACGATGCCCGTGCAGTCGGTGCCCGCGCAGCTGGGCGGGCAGTTTTCGCAGGAGCTCGCTTTGCTGTCCGCACAATCGACGTCGACCGCGCCGCAACCGCACGAGCAGATGCCGTCTCCGTAGTAAAAGTCGTCGCACAGCCAGCGCGGCGGGACGTAACAGGTCGAGTTGTCGTCGGGCGTGAGCTTGCCCGGACACGCTGAGAAAGAGCAGGAGCCGGTCGTCTCGCAGCTGTCGCAGCTCGAGAGCTTCGCATCCGGACAATCGAGATCCTGCACGCCGCAGCCGCGGTCGCAAACCTTACCGTCACCGTAGGCCGCGGGCGAACACACCCATGCTTTGGGTGGCGCGAGACACGTCGTGACGTCATCGGGATCGATGCGGCCCGGACACTCGTCGCGGTTGCAACTCCCGAGCAGGTTGCAGTTTTCGCAAAGGTCGATGTCGGCTTTGCTGCAGTCGCTGTCGAGCGCCCCACAACCGCAGTCGCACGTCCCGTCCCCGTAGGTCGAGCGCGCGCAGCCCCAGTCGATCGGCACGTTGCGATTGCCCGCCGCACCCAAGTTGCCCGCGGTCGTGCCGCCCCCGCCTGCAACGGACACGCCGCCCGTGCCGAACCCAGCGAACGCGCCCATGCCCGTCCCGCCACGACCGGCGCTACTCGAGCCGCCCAGGTTCCCGTCGCCGCTTCCACCTTCGTCTCCGGCGCCTTGTGCGGCGGTGCCGCCACTCCCACCGGGGCCCGCGGAACCGCCTTTGCCGGCGCCGCCTCCCTTGCCGGCACTGCCGCCTCGTCCAGCCACGGTTTGCGGAGCGTCGCTACCGTGGTGGTTGCTCTTGCCCGAGCACCCGACCCACGTCGCAATCAACACAGCCACGAACGCAAACGCACGCCACCGCTCCATGACCCTCGATCCATGCCCGCTCGCGAAAGAAACTGTCAGCTGAGAAAAAGCGCGTCTCGAGAATCGCTTCTCGCCTGAATTTTCTGGGAAAAGTGAAGCCGCCGAGAGCTCAGGTTGAGTCCCCCGCTCGGGCCGGGCAAAAGGGCGCGGTTTGGCTGCGCCGATGCTGTCCGCGCTCTTCACCGTCTTCGCCCTGCTGCTCGCCGGCTACCTCCTCGCGCGGTCGCGGCGGGTGCCGGACAACGCCGCAGACGTGCTGAATCGCTTCGTGATCGACATCTGCGTCCCCGCGACGATCCTGCGCGTGGTGCCGAAGCTGACGCTCGGCGCCGGGCTCGTGGTGCTGGTCGTCGTCCCCTGGGCGATCGCCGGACTCGCCTACCTGCTCACCTGGGCCGCAGCGCGCGCGTTCGCGTTCGACCGCACGAGCCGCACGGCTTTGTTTCTCGCCACGGCGCTCGGCAACACGTCGTTCCTCGGCTTTCCGCTGTGCAACGCGCTGCTCGGTGAGCGCTCGGTGCCCCTCGCGGCCGTGTACGATCAGCTCGGCTCGTTTCTGCTCTTGAGCACGCTCGCGCCGATCGCACTTGCGGGCGTCGGCGCCGGGCCGCGGCCGCGACCGCGCGAGATCGCACGGCGCGTGCTGACCTTTCCGCCGCTCATCGCGCTCGTCGTCGCGCTCTTGCCGCTGCAGCATCCGGCCGTGCTCGAGCCGCTCTACGCGTCGGCCGGGTCGGCGCTCGTGCCGCTCGCGATGGTCGCGGTGGGCATGAAGCTCCGCCTCACTCCGCCGCGTCCGCTCAGCGTGTTCGCGCTCGGCCTCGCGCTGAAGCTCCTCGTGCTCCCGTGCGCGGCGTGGGCGATCGTCCGCGCGCTCGCGGCGCCGCCGCTGATCGCCAAGGTCGCCGTGCTCGAGACGGCGATGCCGATGATGATGACGGCTGGCGCGCTCATGATGGCGTACGAGGTCGCGTCGGAGCTCGCCGCGGCGTGGGTCGGCTGGGGTCTCGTCATCTCGCTCGCTACGGTTCCGGCGTGGGCGTTCGTGCTGCGCTGAGCGCGTCCGCGGGTGTAACCTCGACCCATGTCGGATCAGGAGGTCGGAGGCGGTTGCGCGTGTCGGGCGATTCGCTTTCGCGTGCTCGGGCGGCCGCTCATCGTGCACTGTTGCCATTGCCACTACTGCCAGCGTGAGACTGGCAGCGCCTTCGTCATCAATGCCCTCTTCGAGGCCGAGCGCGTCGAGCTCGAGGGGCCGCCCGTGAACACGGTGCTGACCCCGTCCGCGAGCGGAAAGGGGCAGAAGATCAACCGCTGCCCGAGCTGCCATATCGCCCTCTTCAGCAACTACGCGCAGGCAGGCGACGCCATGCGCTTCGTCCGCGTCGGGACGCTCGACCTACTGGACACCTTCGCGCCCGACGTGCACATCTACACTTCGACCAAGCAACCGTGGGTCGTGTTGCCCGCGGGTGTCCCTGCCTTCGAGGCGTTCTACGATCCGAGGCAGGTGTGGTCGGCGGAGAGCCAGCAGCGCTGGAAGGCGCTCCGCAGTCGCGCGAGCTAAAAAAGAAGCCCTCAGTCCGGCAAGCGCAGCGAAATCATCGCGTCGATCGCCGTGCGTGAGAGACTCGCGGGGAGCGCCGGCAGGAGCGGGGCGGCGGCGCTCGGAATGTTGGCGGGGTGGATCATGCCGACTTGGATCGTGCGCGAGCTCTGATCGAGCAGGATGAAGAAGTAGCGATCGCCGTCGGGGCGCCGCCAGACGGGGCAGCCGTCCGTGTCGCCGCCGAAGACGAGCTCGGGGCCGGCGCTGTACGCCGTTTTTGCGCACGCATCGACGACGTCGACGTCGTCCGGGAAGGCGTTGCGATCGCAGCTCGATTGGCAAACGGCGCCGCCGACGTGCCCGTCCTGGAACGAGCGCACGCCCGTGCTCGCAAACTCACGGTTCGAGTAGTCGTTGTTGTCCATCACGACCTCGAACACGTTGATCTCACCGCAGCCGTCGCCGACGGTGCCGGTCCGCGAATAGCAATTGCAGAGGCCGTTGTACTTGCGCCCGCCGTCGCGCGTGAGCTCGGAGGCGACGAACGCGACCCACGGCGCCGGGCTCGGCGTGCCGTTGCCGCTGCACGCCTTGACTTGCGCGTCGTCGAACGCCATCGATTCTAGGAGCACCACGAGCTTCGAGCCGGAAAAGCCCTGGTGCAAGATGCCGGGATCGTGCGGGCAGTAGTAGTCACGACCGTCGCCGCACGCGAACGTGGGCGCTTGCATCAGGTAACCGACGCAGTCGTTCTGCGTGAGATCGCCCGGAAAAGTCGCGCTGCCGTTGCCTTGCTGAGTGAACCAGAGATTGTCGGACGTGCGCGTGCGCGCATCCCAAGCGCTGACGCGCCGCCACGCCGCACCACTCGTCGTGCTCGCGGGTTGATAGACGGCGAGCTGCTTCACGTCGATGGCCTTCAAGATGAGCGTCATCTCGGAGTCGAACGGCGAGAGCTCGACCGCGTCCGTCGAGTGCTGGGTCATGCAGCAATGGCCGCCCCAGGTGTCGGTACCGTCCTTGTAGTCACAGCCCGGGTCGCCCGCGGGACGGTCGATGCGGCGCGGCCACCAACCGGCCGCCCCCACGTTCGTGAACGTCATCGTGCCGCCGCGCGTGACGGTCGACGGCGTGAACGGATAAGCGCCGAGCGAATCGCCCGCGCTTTCGCCGCCGGCTCCGCCGGCTTCGGTGCTCGAGCCCGCAGTGGCGGGTTCACCCGCGTTGGCACTGCCGCCCGTCGTGGCGCCGCCCGTCGTGGCGCCACCCGTCGTCGCGCCGGAGCTCTTGCCGGCGGAGCCGCCCGCGGGGTGACCAGCCGAAGAGCTCGGCGACCCGCCCGAACCTCCGCCCTGCGCGGCAAGCCCCGCGGCGCCCCCGTTCGTTGCGCCTGCGCCGCCGCTCGCCTCGTCGCCGTGTGAACACGCACCCAGCGCGGCCACCACGCCGAGGGTCGCGCTCACGATGCGTCCGAAACCGGCGCGACCGCTCACTTTGCACCCGCTGGACAAAACGTGATCGCGAAGTCTTCACCCGCACACGCGTGCGTCGGGCTCGGATCCGTGCCGTGTTGATCGTCGGCGGACCACGCGTACGCATCGTCGCACTGCTCGAAGTACTGAGCGACGGGACTATCGCCGTTGTCGCGCTCCGGACTCACGCACGCCACCACCTTGCCGCCTTGCTCGAACTTCCCCACGTCCGGACAACCGGCGAGAAAGTCCGCGGGGCACGCGAGCGCGTCGCAATCCGGGCGCGCGAGCGGCGTGATGGCCATGGGCAGGTTGAAGGCATCGACGAAGCTGATGTCGTACCAATCGAAATCGTGAAAATCCGTATTGAACGTGAATTCGGCGAGTGAGTAGCGGCCGGCGCCCGGGTCGCTACCTTCGTAGCCCCAATAACGTTTTGCGGAGAGCGCATCGGTAGCGTTGCCGACGTCGACGCAACGCGCCTCACCCGGCGCGAGCATACCGCCGTCGATGTCGCTGCCGGCGTAGGTGACCGCGGCCGCGCAAGCGTTGACGAAGACGAGCGTCGTCTTGCCGTCGCCGTCATGCGCGCAGTCGAGGCCGCTCGTGTCTGGCGCGCCACTCGCACCCGGAGCGCCCGCGTCGTTGCCGGCTCCGCCAGCCGCCGTACCGCCACGCCCGGCGCCGTTGCCCGACGTGCCGCCACGTCCAGCCGCGTTGCTCGACGTACCGCCACGCCCGGCGCCGGCGCCCGACGTACCTCCGCTTCCCGCACTTGCGCCCCCGGTGCCGCTGCGACCTGCACCCGCGGGCGGCGCGCCGTGTCCGCCGTCGCTCGAGCCGCAACCGGTGAACGCAGCCGCCGTCAGCGCCGCAAGCGTTCCCGCGCGCGCCGCTGTTCCACGAAGCGAGTTCACCCTGCGAAACCAGCGCGACAAAGCTCGAATTCTAGCACGAGGAGCCGCCAAACGTTTGACACCTCCACGCACGCGCGGGACTTCGGGACGCGGCCCGGAACCTGGACCGAAGCGCCGGACTTCGCGTACGCTGGCCGTTCACGCGGGCGGAAAACGTGAGCGGGACGAACGACGACGGCCTGGATTTTCGGCTCCTCTTCGAAGCCTCGCCCGACGTGCTGCTCGTGCTGCTGCCGGACGCACCGCGCTACACCATGGTCGCGGCGACCGAAGCGCGTCTCGCCGCCACGCACACGACGCGCGAAGCCACGCTCGGTCGCGGACTCTTCGAAATGTTTCCGGACAACCCCGACGATCCGGGGGCGAGCGGCACGAACAACCTGCGCACTTCGCTCGACCGCGTGGTCGCGACGCGCACGGCCGACACGATGGCCGTTCAGAAATACGACATCCGCGGCCCTGACGGCTCCTTTCAGTCGAAATACTGGAGCCCGAAGAATCTGCCGGTGCTCTCCTCCACGGGAGAGCTGCGTTTCATCCTGCACCGTGTCGAAGACGTGACGGATCTCGTGCAGGCGAGCGAGCTCGGACAGGAGCTCCGGGACCGCACGCGTCAGATGGAGCGCGAGGTCATCACGCGCAGCCGCGAGCTCGCCGAAGCGAACAAGAACCTACGCGACGCGAACCTGAAGCTCGGCGAGCTCGACAGCGCGAAGACGGCGTTCTTCAGCAACGTGAGCCACGAGTTTCGCACGCCGCTCACGCTGATTTTGGGCCCGCTCGAGCAAGCGCTCGGGCGCACCGAAAGCCGGCTCGAAGGCGAGGAGCTCGCGGCAGTGCACCGCAACGCGCTCCGGCTCCTGCGGCTCGTCAACAGCTTGCTGGATTTCTCGCGCATCGAGTCGGGCGGCCTCGCGCTCTCCTTCGCGCCGGTGGATCTCTCGACGCTGACCGCGGGCCTCGCCGGTGCCTTCCAATCGCTGTTCGACGACGCGGGGCTCAAATTCATCGTCGATTGCCCGCCGCTGCCCGAGCCGGTCTACGTCGATACCGCGCAGTGGGAAAAGGTGGTGATGAACCTCGTCTCGAACGCGTTCAAATTCACGTTCACGGGCGAGATCGCGGTGAGCGTGAGCTGGCACGGCGATCACGCCGAGCTTGCCGTGCGCGATACGGGGACGGGCATTCCGGAGCGGGAGCTTCCGCGGATTTTCGAGCGCTTTCATCGCGTCGAAGGCTCGCACGGTCGAAGCTTCGAAGGCTCCGGCATCGGGCTCGCGCTCGTGGACGAGCTCGTGCGCCTCCACGGCGGCAAGGTGCACGTGACGAGCGAAGTCGGCCACGGGACGCGCTTCGTCGTCGAGGTCCCGGCGGGCTCGGAGCATCTGCCGAAGGCGCGCCTCACGACGGCGACTCCGTTCGCCCCGCGTCGAGACTCGGAGCCGAGCGCGCAGATCCTCGAAGCGAAACACTGGCTCGATGCCGCGCCGAGCAAGCCGCACGCGGCGTCCGCGCGCTCGCAGAAGCCCGGGTCGTCCGGCGAGCGCGGGCGGCTGCTCGTCGCCGACGACAACGCCGACATGCGCGAGTACCTCGAGCGGCTGCTTTCGCCGCACTGGGAGGTCGACGTCGTTCCCGACGGGAAGGCGGCGCTCGCCGCGGCGCTCCAAAACCCGCCGGAGCTCGTGCTCTCCGACGTGATGATGCCGGAAATGGACGGCGTTTCGCTGCTCGACGCGCTGCGGGCGGACGCACGAACGAAGCTCGTGCCCGTCATCTTGGTCTCGGCGCGCGCGGGCGAAGAAGCGCGACTCGCCGGGCTCGAGACGGGCGCCGACGATTACCTGGTAAAGCCGTTCGCCGCGCGCGAAGTGCTGTCGCGCGTGCGGACGCACCTCGAAATGGCGCGCGTGCGTCGAGCCGCCGCCGAGGCGGCCCGCGAGCTCGCCGAAACACGCGCGGCGCTCATGAGCGAGCTCGAACAGAAGCACGGCGCGCTCCAGCACGCTTACGAAGACCTCAAGCGCACGCAAGCCCAGCTCGTGCACGCGGCGAAGATGGCGTCGATCGGCGAGCTCGTCGCCGGGGTCGCGCACGAGATCAACAATCCCCTCGCCTTTGCGCTCGGCCACCTGAACACCGCGGAGAAGAGCCTGGCCGTCGTCGAAGCGGCGCTCCCGAGCTCACTGCCGGAGGCGCCTGCCGCCGCGTTCAAGCGCGCCCGCGAACGGCTTGCGGAGATGCACCTCGGCCTCACGCGCATCCGCGATCTCGTGCTCAAACTTCGCACCTTTTCGCGCCTCGACGAGGGCGAGCGCAAGCTCGTGAGCGTGCGCGACAGCGTCGAATCCGTGCTCACCATCCTCACGCACCGGCTCGGCGAAAGCATCAGCGTCACGCGCCGGTTCGAGGAGCCCGACACCATCGATTGTTTCGCGGGGCCGTTCAACCAGGCGGTGATGAACCTCGTCACGAACGCCATCGATGCCAGCGAGGGCACGGGCGAAATCGTGATTTCTACCGGCGTGCGCGCCGGCACGTTCGAGCTCGAGGTCGCGGACCGCGGTGCGGGCATTCCCGACGGCGTGCGCGACCGCGTGTTCGAGCCTTTCTTCACGACGAAACCCGTCGGTCAGGGCACCGGGCTCGGCCTGTCCATCACGCACGCCATCGCCGAGCAGCACGGCGGCAGCGTGGAGCTTTTGCCACGCGAAGGCGGCGGCACGCGCGCGATTCTGCGCTTCCCGCTCGGCGCGGCCGGCTGAACCATGCTACGCCTGCGCCGTGCACGCCTGGCACGACATCTACGTCGACGAAACATTGGTGGAACGCGAGTTCCCCGTCGTGATCGAAGTCCCGCAGGGGAGCAAAAACAAGTACGAGCTCGATAAAGAGACCGGCTTTTTGCGCCTCGATCGCGTGCTCTACAGCGCCGTCCACTACCCGGCGAACTACGGTTTCATCCCCCGCAGTTACTGTGACGACGGTGACCCGCTGGACGCCCTCGTGCTCGGCCAGGAGCCCGTCTACCCGCTCACCATCGTCGAGGCGCGAGCCATCGGAGTGATGCGCATGCGCGATGACAAGGGCGTCGACGACAAGGTCATCGCCGTCAACGTGCGCGACCCTTCCGTCGTGGACTACACGGACCGCACGCAGCTCCCGCAGCACCTCTTGCGCGAGCTCAAGCGCTTCTTCCAGGACTACAAGGTCCTCGAAAACAAAAAGGTCGAGGTCGAAGACATCCTCGGCCCGGTCGAAGCCGTCGCGATCTTGCGCGAGTCGCTCGACATGTACCGGCGCCTGCGCCGCGGGGAGATCCGCTCGAGCCCGCGCAGCCAGCGAACCCCGACGCCGCCGCCACGCTGAGCGCGGCTGTCATCGGCTCCGCACCGCAGAGTCACACGCTCCCTCAAAACGGCACTGAACCGAGCCGGACTTCACCGACCGCGGCGCGTGCGCTCGGCTAACCTCCCACGCCCCACCATGAAGCGCGCGGAGCAATACGAGCAGCCGAAGCCGGCGTTGGCCGAGTCGGGATTTTTTCCCAACAAACGTAGCGAGACCCCGCCGCGCTTGGTACCGCCGCCTCCGCCGCGCCCGTCTTCGCGCACGCTCGTCGCTCCCGCGACGTCCGGCTCGTTCTCGCCTTCGCTACCGCCGCCGAGCGCACCGCTACCGAGCGCACCGCTACCGAGCGCACCGCTACCGGCGCTCAGCGGAACCGTGCACGCCGCGAGCGAGCCGGCGCCGGGGGCGCTGTTGCTCGATCAGTACCTGGTGGAGCAGGTGGTGGGCCGCGTCGGCACGTGCGTCGTCGTGAAGGTGCGGCACACGCGCCTCGGCCGCCGTTGTCTCTTGAAGTACCTCTCGCCGCAAGCGAGCTCGAAGGCCTTCGCCGTCGATGAATTCCTGACGGCCGCGCGCTCGGCGATGCGCCTGTCGAGCGAGCACACGGCGCGCACGCTCGACGCCGGCTGCTTGGACTCGGGCCTACCCTTCTTGGTCACGGAGGCGTTCCAGGGCGCGGACCTTCGCGACGTCATGCGCGTGCGCGGTGCGCTCGGCCATGGAGAAGCCGTCGACTGCATCCTGCAAGTCGCCGAAGCGCTCGCGGAGGCTCACCGGCAGGGGCTCTCGCACGGCAGCTTGAGTCCTTCGACTCTGTTCGTCACGCCGGGAACGGACGGCATCCCGCTCATCAAGGTGTTCGACTTCGGCTGCGCCGACACGCTGCGTGGAGACCTGCTCGCGACGCGACTGCGGCGCTGGACGCAGGGCACGGCGATTTTCGGCGAATCCACCAAGCTCTGGGACACGCTGGCGTATTCGGCACCCGAGCAGCTGCGCGGGCAAACGGAGCCGACGCCCGCAGTCGACATCTGGGCGCTCGGAACGCTGCTCTACGAGATGCTCACGGGCACGCCGCCGTTTCGCGCACCGAACACGCCGGCCCTCATGGCCGCGATCGTTTCGGACGAGCCGGCCCCGCCGAGGTCGATCGCGACCGGCTTGCCACGCAAGCTCGAGGCCGTGATTCTGCGTTGTCTGTCGCGCGCACCGGAAGCTCGCTTCGAGTCCGTGTCCGACTTCGCGGCGGCGCTGCGCCCGTTTGCTTCCGCGGAGATGCGGCTCCTCGCGGACCGCATCGCCCGCATCGAAGCGTACGATCCGCGTCAAGGTTCGTGGCTCACGTCGGGGCTGCTTTCGCGCCTGCCGGGCCCCGCGTCGGAGGCGCCGGCCCCCGAGGCCAGTAGGTCCGGTGTCGTCACGAATTCGGCGGTGCCGTGGCGATCCATCGTGCTCGCCACGATCGGCGCGGTGCTCGGCGCGGGCGCCGGCAGCGTCGTCGCGCGGCACGTCTCCGCGCTCGCGGCCGCGCCTGCGACGACCGTTGCTGCGCCCGCGCCCGCAGTGAGCGCACCTGCGGCGCTCAGTCGAAGCCGACGGTGAGGAGCAGCGCGGGGACCTTGACGAAGACATTCGTCCCCGTGCCGGTCTCATTCACGCTCAGCGGCGCATAGACGTAGCGCGCCGTGAGACCGATCATGGCGGCGCCGGCCAGCGGAACTTGCCCGCTCAGGGCGCAGCCGAAGCCGACACCGTCCGGCGTGCTGATACCGTCGGCGTTCGACCGCCCCGACACACCGAGCGTCGAATAGCCGAAAAAGCCTTGAAGGTGGAGCTCGGGCCCCGCGAACGGCAGGACCACGTCGGCGAAGAGGGCGTACAGATTCAAGTCGAACGAGAGATGCCGGACGCTCGGCAGCTGGGTAGTCGGCTGCGTGTCGCTCACGCCGAGGCCGTAAGCCTGGTCGCGCAGGTATGCGACGCCAAAACCGAAGTTTCGCCCGACGCGCCCACCGAACTCTAGACCTAGCGAAAGCGTGGTGCCGACGTAGCGCCGCTTGTCGTTGTCCCCGCTCTCGGAACCGAAAATCCCGGCGCCGAGCGACGCCGTCGCGACGAGCCCTTTGCGCCGCAACATCGACGGCGTGGCGCTCGATGACGACGGCGTGGCGGCCGTGGGCGCGGACGGCGGCGTGGCGTCGGCCGCGCGAGCCGTCTGCGTCCACGCGCTACCGCCGAGCGCGACGACCAACGCCGAGCGGATCACCGGCCGCTCCCGCGCCGGCGCAGGCGGGCTACGAGCCCGAACGCCAGAGCAAAGACCCACACTGCCGCCTCCTGCTCGGAACGCGCGACGGACGACGTTTCGAACAGAGGCAGGGCGCAAGGAGGATTGGTGTACCTGGTCGCGCGGAGTACGTTCGATACGACTTTCTGCGACGGATTCGGCTGTACGACGCAGTCGGCGGTCAGCTCGTAACGCGGCAGGTTCATCTCGACGCGCGTGAGCCAAACGAACGCCGGATGCATGCCGATGAGCGCGGCGCCGATGTCGTCGTAGCTGCCGCAGTCGAAGTCGGCCGCCACGGGGAGGCCGGGGGTTGCCTGCTCGGTGACGGTCAGCGTGCTGTTCAACGCCGCGGCGATGCTCGGACAGCCCGACGGTCGCCCGGCGTCGCTCGCGGATTGAGCGAAGTAGAGATCGGACAGCGTCGCGACGCCGCCCGGTGTGCCGCCGGCGTAGCGGATCGCACGGCCGTCGGCGTCGCTGTACTCTCTTGAGAACGCTTGCTGGTCGGCGAACGTCGTGAGGTAGCTCGCGCCGAAGGCCTGCGTGAACGCGTCCTGCTCGAGCGCCGCGTAGTTCGTCTCGTTCGTCGCGAAATCCCAGCTCAAAGCGCTCTGGTCGAGAGACGACTCGTGCAGATCGGGCAGCGCGTAGCGAGCCTCCCCGATGATGAACAGCGTGATTGCGACCGATTCACCGACCCCCGCCGCCACCATCCGGAGCGGCAACGCACCGCGCGGCCCCGGCGTCACCACGCGGACGGGCGTCATCTGCTGCACTCCCGCGTCGGAGTTGAGCCGGAGCGCGATGAAGTCGAACCCTTCCGCGACGTACTCCGCGATGACGGGAGCCACGTCGTCGGGAACGGAGTAGCCGTTGTCGTCGAGCCACGCGGTCAACGCATCGCCGTCGGTGGAGGCGAGCGTCACCGTGTCGTACGGCCCCACGGTGCCCTGGTGCAGCACGGTGACGCCATTGTTCGGGGAGCCGGGGCCACCGGACTCGACCCCGAGGTCGTCATCGCCGGCACCGCACCCGCACCCGGAGCCTTCGCTCGGTCGCGAGCAAGTGAGCACGGGGGCGCTGATGCGCGCCGTCGTCACCGCGTCGAGCGATTCGAACCAGGCGTCCCGCGACGTCTCGAGGTACGCGCCGGGCAGCACCGGCAGCACCCACGAGAAGTCGGAGGCCGCGCCCTGATATTGAATCTGATCCCACAGCACGGTGCGGTCGTCCGAGACGGCGAAGGCCATCCGGTGCCCCGTGACCGGCGTCGACACCGAGCCCGGCTGCGGCGGACCTTCGAACACACCACCACACGCCGCGGCCCCTCTCGACACTCCGAGAGCAGCGCAGCATGACACCAATGTCAGAGCCCAACGGAAGACACTCACTTCACTCTCCCCAATTCCTACGTGGAAGTACGGACTCCCCACGTGAATACCGAGCCCACGCGCCGCTTCCCAGCAAGATGCGGGCCGGCGCGCTTCACTCGGTCAGCGCGCCCGCCGCCGCCGCACGCCGAAGCCCACGAGCCCGAGCGCACCGAGCGCCGCGAACAACCCGCCGTGCGGCTCCTCTCCGGCGACACGACAGCCGCAACCCTTGCTGCCGCTGTCGCTGCCCGCCGAACCACCGCTGCCGTTCATGGTTCCGCTGCCACTCGCGCCCGTGCTCGTCGCGCCGCCCGTAGCCGTGGACCTGCCGCCCGCGCCCGTGCTCGTCGTGCCGCCGCTGCCCGTGGACGTGCCGCCCGCCCCGGTGCTCGTCGTGCCGCCCGTGCCCGTGGCCATGCCGCCCGCGCCGGTCGTCGTCGTACCGCCCGTGCCCGGCGCCGTGCCGCCGGCACCCGTGCTCGTAGTGCCGCCCGTGCCGGTTCCGCCGGTGCTCGTCGCGCCCGCGCTCCCGCCCGCGGACGTAGCCATGCCGCCCGCGCCCGTGCTCATGCCGCCGGCACCCATGCCGCCCGCGCCGAGCCCGGGGCCCTGCATCGTGCCGAAAGGCGGCGGCTTCGTGCACGCGCCGGCCGTCGCGGCGGTCACGGCGCCGTTCGCATACGCGCCGATATCCGGGGTGCCGCTGCGCGTTTTCGGGTTGAAGCACTTGGCGACGCCGCCGAGGCTCTTGATGTAGTCGAGGTCCACCGAGTACTGCCACCAGCTGCCCGACGCGATCATCCCGATGAGCTTCGGCGCCTTCTTCACGATGCACTTCGGGTCGAAGCCCACGTCGTTCATCGGCACGTCGGCGCTCGTGCCGCCCTTGCCGGCGAGCATCGAACCGGAAGCGAGCGTGAAGTTCGGATTGTTGCCTTCCGCGTCGGTGAAGAACGACACCGAGCCGCTGTTCGTCACGGAGTTGTTCGACCAGCCCGTCGTCGGCTGATTTTGAACCGCCATCATGCCCGGACCTTGACCCGTTGCGACGAACACGTTGTTCATGAAGGACACGCCGGTCGTCGTCGAGTTGCTGTCGTCCGCCGTGAAATACACCTCGCTCGGGTTGGTCGGTCCGGTGTCGGCCATATCGAGCGCGTCGTGGTAGCAGGTGTTGTTGATGAACTTGCAGTTCGAGCTCTTCGTCAGACGCAGGCACGAACCGCCGTTGCGGAACGCGACGTTGTTGATGAAGGTCGCGCCGTTCGAATACTCGTCGATGATGAAGCCGCTGCCGTCGGTGTGCTTCTGCGCATCCATGTTCTCGAAGGAAATGTTGCCTTCGATCCAGCTGTCGCCCGCGCTGCCCTGCGCCTCGTAAAGCGTGACGCCGCTCGACCACGAGTGCGCCGTGCTCGAGCCGTTGTGCGCGGCGATGCTGTTCTTGAGCTTGATGCCCTGCGCGCTGAAGAACGTGAAGCCGGTGCGCCCGTTGCCGTCGGCGAGGCAGTTGTCGTACTCGAAGTGACCGTTCGACGTCGTGGCGTCGGTGTCGACCCAGCCGTTGCCGAAACCCGTGGACCAGCCCATCGACACGATGCCGATGAACTTCACGTACGTCGCCGTCGTGGAGCCGACGCCGGTGTCCTGATTGTCGTCCGCCGGCCCGACGCCCGTCCCCTGAATGATCGGCGTCGCACAGTCGTCCGCCTTGAACGTGAGCCACGCCGACGACGTGCCCGTACCCGAAACATAAAGTTGCTTTTGGTACACGCCGTCGCCGAGAACGACGGTATCGCCCGCCGTCGCCTTGTACGCGGCCGTCCCCAGATCACACGGCAGGTAGTCGCGGCTGAAGCAGCCGTCGGTGGCCGTGCCGTCGGGCGTCACGTACCAAGTGGTGGCGCTCGCGGACGAAGCGACCACGAGACCCGCAAGAAGCGAAGGAACGAAGACGAGCGACTTTCTCATGCGACCAGCGAATGGTAGCCCGAAAGTCCCGCGACGGCGGGCGCGGATGCCCGGCTGGGGCGCGGAAATGGGCCTGATCGAAGGGAATTTTTGGGGGCTACGGCAAAGGCACGCGCCGCACGCGGAGCGCTCCCCGAAGCCTTGGCGGCGCCGAACGGCTTGAAACGTGGGTGCCCGCGCGTCGCCCGAGCCGCCGGGAAGCTCCGGCTACTTGCTCGGCGCGCCCGCGTTGATCCACGCGGTGATCGTCGCGAGCTCGGAGTCGGTGAGGCACGGCGCGTTGACGCACCCCTGCGGCATGACGAGGTCGTTGCACTCCCAGTTCGGGAGCATGATGAGAGCGCTGTTCGCCGGATCGTTGGGCTTCACGAGCGGGTTGCCGCCGCACTCTTTGACGACCGTCGACGTGAGCGTCGTGTAGAGGTTCGCGCTGTTCGTGAGGCGCGGCGCGCGCATGCCGTGGCAGATCGAACAGTTCGCTTGGATGATCGAGCTCACTGCCGAGAAGGTCGCGGGCACGTTCGCGGGCGCGCCGGCCGCACCTTGCTTGCCCGCGCTCCCTTGCGTGAGCGCGCCACCGTGGCCGGCGAGCGAACCAGCGGAACCGCCGGACGCGGCGCCCCCTCGACCAGCGCCGGACGACGCGCCGCCGAAAGTGCTCGTCGTGGAAACACCGCCGCCGAAGCTGACGCTCGCGACGCCGCCCGTCGCGCCGCCCGCCGTCGAGCCAGAGCTCCCTGACGTGGGTCCGCTCGCGCTGCCTAGCGTTCCGGCCGCGCCGAACCCGCTGCCGCCGGTTCCGAGGGCGGCGGGTTGGCCAGCGCTGGCACCGTTCGAGACGGGCGGCAGCCCACCGTGGCCGGCCGTCGACGCGCCGTTCGCGCCGCCCGACGCGACGGGGTTGTACGAGCCGGGGTCGGGCGCGAGCGTGCCGGCGCCGTCACTGCAAGCGACCAGGAACGCCGCGAGCAACGCCGCACGGCACGGAACGGACTTCGGAGAGGGCACGGCGTGCACGCGAGACACCTGTCCAATGACATGGACGTGCGCGCCGTATTTAGCTGGCGTGTTTTTTCGCGCGGGCGCGCAGCGATTGACGACGCGAGCTACAGCTCAGAGCGAGTATTCCTCGTGGGCACGAATACTGGGGGTGGGCCGCCAAGGCGCGGAGGGCGCCAAGAGTTTTTGGAGTGGGTTGGTTGCGTTGGCGCTCTTGGCGTCTTGGCGGTTGCTCTTCGAAAGACGCACCTGCTGGCAGCACGCGACGCGCGGCGACGTGAGGTGGAACCAAAACGGTCGAAACACTCATGATCAGTGCGTTGGTTTGAGCTTCGCGAGTCGCTCGCGGGCGACGCGTTCGGTTTCGGGTCGCTTTTGGCCTTCGGGCAGCGACGTGAGGTACGCGAGCTCGGTTTCGAGCACGGCGACGGCTTCGGCTTGGCGGTGCGCGCCGAGCAACAGATCCGCCTTGATGGCGTAGGCGTTGGCGCGACGCGGGCCGTACGCGAGTGCGAGGGCGCGCTCGACGGCTGCGAGACCGAGCTCGGTGCGACCGAGCTTCGCAGCGATGCGCGCGAGGTGATACGGCGGGTTGTAGTTCGAGGGCAACGCGCGGGCGCGCGCTTGGAGCAGCGCGAGCGCTTCGTCGCCACGATCGAGTGACACGAGGGTTTCGCTCAGCGCGGGATCGTAGATGAGCGCTACGTCGTCGGGCAGGCCACGCACGGCGGCTTCGAGGACGGCGAGGCGCGTTTCAGCGGCCCGGCGCGCGCCGGCAGCGTCACCGAGCGACTTGCGAGCGTCCATGAGGTTGCCGCACGCATCGGCGCGATCGTCGGGCGTGAGCTCGGCCGCGCCCGTCTCGCAGAGTCCGGCGAGCGTGGCTTCCGCGCGCTCTTCGGCGCGACGGCGGCGCGCGTCCGCCGGCGCGAGCTTTTCGGCGCATTCGAGCGCGGAGGCCGCTTGATCGGACGCGCTGATGGGCGCCAGCGGCGCGGCGGGCGCGGCGGGCGCGGCGAGCGCCAGGTCGACGCACGCGCCGGGGTCGCCGGCACGCACGAGCGCGGAAGCGAGCGCGACACGCACGTCGGGTGCGCGCGGCCAGTCACTCGGCGCCTGTGCGAGCGCGGCGGTGTATTTTTCGGCGGCCTGCGCGTAGCTGCCCGACGTCGCGAGGACGTCGGCCGACGCGACGAGGGTGGTGAGCTCGTCTGCGGCAGGCGCGGACGACGGAGCGCGCTCGGCGTCGGCGAAGAAGCGCGCGAGTTGCGCGGGTGAAGCGGCGCCGATCCAGCGGCCGCGCACGCGTGGACCGTCGGGCGAGAGCAGGTAGAACGTGGGCCAGGCGGCGGGCGGAAAACGGCGCAAAAACTCGGCGTTTTGCGCGCGATCGCCGTCGATGGCGAGGAACACGAAGTGCGCGCCCGCGCCCGGGAGCTTCGCGTCCGTCAGCACGAACTTTTGCATGGAGAGGCACGTGTGACACCACGTCGCCCACAGATCGACGAAGACGAGTTTGTGTTCGGCGCGGGCGCGAGCGAACGCCGCGTCGGCATCGTCGCGGATCCACGTGATGGGCTGCGAGGGCGTGGACGCGACGGGCGGCGTGGACGTGATGGACGTGACGGGCGGCGCGGACGCGACGGGCGGCGCGGACGTGACGGGCGGCGCGGACGTGACGGGCGGCGTGGATGCGCTCGGGCGCGCGGGTGCGGCGCAGCCCGCGAGCAGGAGCGTCGCGAGCGACAGCCGGCATTGCCTGCGGGCCGTCACGCGATGGCTCGGTCGATCAAGCGCTGGGCGACGCGCCGAAACGCGCGCTCGCGACGCACGATGGGGCGGATACCGCTGCACGGTGTGGCGCCGAGCCGTTCCGGACAGGTGACGCACGGCGCGCGGTTCGGCTGGCGCTTGCGGTAGAGCGCGAAGCCCGCGCCGACGGCGGCGAGCACGGCGAGCCACAAAAAGCCGCGCGGCTCCGTGAACGCCGAGACGAAGCCGGCGCCGATGCCGCACGCGGGCACGAAGCGCCCGAGGGCCTTCGGCAGCCGCACGCGCAAGGAAAGCGCGCCGAGGAGCGCAGCCACGGCGAGCGCGCCGGCGAGCACGCCGACGCTCGGGCGGACGAACCACTCGAGCGCGCCGCCCACCGGGATGCCGGCGAGCACCGCGGCGCAACCACGACAGATGCGCCCGCGCCGGCCGAGCGTGAGGAGCTCGCTCGCGTAGCGATCGCAGAGCGGATGGTGCGCGAAGCGGTGGAAGGCGTGGGCGCGCCGCGCGAGGCGATCGACGGCGCGGGCCGTCGCGGGGCTCAAGCGGTGTGGAGCGGACACGAGGCGCGCCGCGCGGCTATTTGTGCGCCGCCACGACGTTGTGCGACGGGGCGATGATGACGGCCGTGCCGTACGCCACGATTTCGTTCGTGTTCTGCATCAGCTCCCCCGAGTCGAAGCGCATGCCGAGCACGGCGTTCGCGCCCTGGTCGATGGCGTGCTGCTCGAGGCGTTGCATCGCGACGTTGCGCGATTCGGTCGCGAGCTCGGTGAGGGCGCTGATTTCTCCCCCGAAAAACTGCTGGCAGCCGGCGCACGCCGTGCCGACCACGCTGCGCGAGCGCACGGTGATGCCCCAGCAAGGTCCCATCACGCGTTGCATGACGTAGCCGGGCGGAGCTTCGAACGTGGTCAGAATCGGAATGCGGTGCGGCGCCATCGGCATGGGAGCGGCAGGCTAACATGGGACCGGCACGCCCTTGCCAGGCTTGGCCGGAGCGCGGCCAAATAGTACTAGCTAACGAAATATGGACCCGGCACCGCTCTATCGCGTCGCGGGTGGTCCGCCGTTGCCGGAAGGCGCGGCTGAATGGCTCGTCGCGCGCTCGGGACGACGACTCCGCACGGCGCGTTTCAGCCCGCCGGGCAGCGCGCGCGGCTCGGTCGTCGTGAGCACCGGTCGCACCGAGCCGATCGAGAAGTACGGCGAGGTCATCGGCGACCTCGTGGCGCGCGGCTTCGTCGTGCTCGCTCACGATTGGGCCGGCCAGGGGCTCTCCGCGCGCTTCGGGGACGATCCGCTCGTTTGCGACGTCGTCGGCGGCTGTTACGCGCTCGCGGACGACTTTCGTGACGTGCTCGAGGCGCACGCTGCCGCGCTGCCGAAGCCGTGGTTCGCGCTCGCGCACTCGATGGGCGCCGCGCTGAACCTGCTCGTGCTCTCCGAAGGCGAGCCGCGCTTCGCGGGCGCGGTGTTGTCGGCGCCGATGATCGAGTTCGTCGTGGGACCGCTACCGTTTTGGCTGATTCGCGGCGTGGTCGCGACGGCCGGTCGCGTCGGCGGTGACGCGCGGCTCGCTCGCGCGCAGGTCGACCCGGCCGAGCTCGCGTTCGAGAAGAACGTGTGCACGCACGATCGGGCACGCTACGAGCGCGCGCGGACGCTCTACCGCGCCCACCCGGACCTCAGGCTCGGTGAACCGACGTGGCGCTGGCTCGACTTCGCCGTCGATCTGCGCGAGCGGCTCGTGAGCCCGGGCGCGGCGGAGCGGATCGCGTGTCCACTCGTCGCGGTCGTGCCCGGCGACGATCGCATCGTGAGCAGCGAGGCCACTCGACACCTCGTCGCGCGCATGCCCCAGGGCAAAGTGGTCGCGGTAGCCGGCGCCTTCCACGAGATTTTGATGGAAACGGACGAGCTACGCGGGCGCTTCTGGAAGGCGTTCGACGCGCTCGTGGCGGAGACCTAAATCCCGCGATCCCACTCCGCGCCGTCCGCCCAGCGCTCCTTCGCGTAGGCCATGAACGTCGCGACTCGTCGCGGTAGCGGTTCGCCGCGCAGGCGAACGGCGCGCAGCACCGAACCTTCGCCTTCCCAGGCCGGCAGCACGCGCGCGAGCGCTCCCGCGGCGAGATCGTCCGCGATATCCCAGGCGTCACAGAGCGCGATGCCGAGGCCCTCGAGGCACCACTCGCGCACGACTTCGCTGCTGTCGCTGCGCAAGCCGCCCGCGACCGCGACGCGCGCCCGACGTCGTTCGTTGGTGAGCGGCCAGCTGCCCGTCGCCGCGCCCGCCGCGAGCTCGACGAGCGTCGCGTGCGCTTTCAAATCGGTGAGCACGCGCGGTACGCCGTGGCGCTCGAGGTAGGCCGGGGCCGCAGCGAGCACCCGCCGGCTCGACGCGAGGCGACGCGCGACGACGTTCGCGTCCGGCACGCTGGTGTTCGCGAAGGCGAGCGCGAGGTCGAAGCCGTTGACGAGCAGATCCGCCGGGCGATCGGCGAGGTGGAGCTCGAAGTCGACGTCCGGGTTCTCGGCGTGAAAGCCGGCGATCGCGCGCGTGACGTGTTTGCGACCGAAGCTCGTCGGCGCCGACAGGCGGACGACGCCGGAGAGCGCGTCACGCCGACCTGCCGCGACCTCGGCCGCTTGCTCGAGCTCGCGCAGCGCCTCACGCGCGTGCACCGCGATCTTGCGCCCCTCGGGCGTGAGCGCGACGTGCCGCGTGTTGCGCTCGAACAGGCTCGCGTCGAAGGCGCGTTCGAGCCGCGCAATTTGTTTGCTCACGGCGCCCGGTGAAATCCCGAGCTCGCGCGCGGCGGCGGAAAAACCGCCGAGCCGCGCGACCGTCAAGAAGAGCCGCACGTCCCCGAGCGCCGGCAGCGTTTCCATGGCGGCACAGATATGCGCCGCTTTTCACGCCGCTGCAACGGTCCGCGACGGTCCGTGACGCCTGCGTGCCGCGGGAGTGTAGCGTCAGTGCAACAGCCCACTGAGCGGGCTCAGCGTGCGGAACACGAACGTCGCGATTTGGGGGTACTGCGCTGCGGCGACGCTCAGAAGCGGCACGGCGCCGAAGCTCAGCACGCGCACGAACAAAGCCCAATTGAGCGTCACCTCGCCCGGTCGCGTGCCGCTCACGTGGCTCATTAACGTGTTGCGATCGAGCTCCACGAAGACCCAGATGCTCAGCGCGACGACCGAGAGCACGACGAGCCAGCTGAACGTGAGGAGCATGCGGTACGGCTCGAACGGGTAGCTCGTCACGGCGAACAAGAGCAGCAAGGTAGAGCCCGTGGTCACCTGCATGAAGTGGCGGAACTGCCGCACGTGGCGGTGAATCAAGAGCGTCACGACGGTGGCGGCGAAGACACGCGCCGACTCGAGCCACTTCGCGACGGCGACCGGCAGCTCGGCCTCGCAGGCCGCAGCCGTCTCGACCACTTGCATGGCGCCCGACGCGGCCAAAATCACGCCCTGTGCGAGCGCGACCTCGGCGTCGGCGCGCTCCTTTTGCGGATGCGGGGGCGGCGTCGAGCCGCCGCTCGTGTGCGGATCGGTGCTGAGGGCGAGTGACGGCTTGCCGGCGAGCGCCGCCGTGCGCAGCTCGAGCAGCAAACTTTCGCGCACGGAGAGCATCGACTCATCGCACGCGAACGGAAACTTGCCGAGACGTTTGCGTTCGCGTGAAAGCTCGACGTACTGGCGAGCGCAGGCCGCCCAGCGCAGCATCTCCGCGGGCGTGCGCGACAGCTGGTGATCGACGGAGTCGCGCGCGAAGCTCGGCACGCCGTCGAAGGCGGAGCCGAGCGGGTGTTCGAGCGTCCGGCGCAGCAAGCGCTGGAGGGCGAGCCAAAACTGCACGAGCTGAACGAGCGTCACGCCGAGGAGCGAGACCGAGAGCCAGAGCCCCCCCCGCAGCAACCAGGAGCCCCACGCGCTTTCGAGCGTCGAGAGCGGCTCGAGCCAAAAGACGACCACCGGGAACGTGAGGATCCCGAGTGCGGTCATCGGGTACACGTTGCCGGTCACCGGTCGCCAGATGGCGTTGAGCACGTCGCGTTCGACTTCGGTGAAGCCGCCGTCCGGCGTTTTGCGCTGGGCGTAGCCGGGAAAGAGGATGACGCGCAGGGGCGTACTCACGAGATCCGCCTCGCCGTCGGGCGGCGAAGCGCGCGAGATCGAGTGCGCGAGCGTGAGCCGCGCCATGCGCCCGACCGCCCAGACGTAGACGCAGCCGAGGCAGAGCAGCGCCGGCGTCGACGGACACACGCCGCTCGCGAGCCGCACGTCGCGGAACGCCATGAGGACGAGCCGGCTCGTACGCGGGCCGTCCACCCAGCTCCACGTGTCGGCAAAGAGCAGCAGCGTGAAACCGAGGGCGAGCGTCAGCGCGATCGTGACGAGCAAGCGGAGCTGCGCGAACGAGATGTGCGCCGAGGCGAGACGCCCGACCGGGCGGGCGACGCCGAGCGTCAAGCTGATGCGGTCGCGCAAGCTCCCGCGCGACGGCGGCGTGGAGCCGCGCTCCGGCTCCGGTTCGGTCGAGGGCTCGCGCCCTTCGGAGTCGGGAGTGCGCAAGCTCTCCGCGACGTCACGCAGCCGCGGCCACAGGTTTTCGCCCGCCCAGTGTCCGAACGCGCGGTAGTCGCGCCAAAAGCGTCCCGCCGCTTGCGTGCTCAAGAGCAGCGCGACGCCGAGCAGCCAAATCGAGACGAGCACGACGGCGAGCTGGAACAGCAGATTCGCGGGCGCCATGGACCAGGCGTTCGGGCGAAACGCGCCGAGCGCGACGAACCAGACGACGTGAAGGGAGCCCATGTACGCGAGCGCGAGCACGAACAAAAACGAGCGAATCGTCGCGTAGAGGCGCCACTTGGTGCGGCCGATCGCCAAATCGAGCGTCTGATCTTTGATGGGTTTGCCGCGCGCGAGCACGGCGTTGGTCTCGAGCTTCCGTTCCTGCAGGTTCTGGCGCGTCACGTCGACGAAGAGCCCGAAGGCGATCATCACGTAGAGAAAGAACCAGGCGTTCGGCAGCGTGGCGCGTGGATACGGCCGGAGCTCGCTCGTCTGCCCGCGACGAAAGGCGTCACGCGCGGCCTCGGAGGCGCGCGCTGGAGCCGCGCACAGCGTCGCGGCGGGGTTCGCGTCGGGCGTACCGAACAGGCGGTGCGTGCAGTCGGGCGTCGCGCCCGCGGCGTTGGGCACGAGCGCGCCGCGGCCGATCGTCGCGATCCAGACCGGCAGCGGCGTTTGCGAGCCGAGCGTGTATTCACGCAGCCGTTCGCGCGGCTTCGCGACGCGCGCCGCCTCGGCGCGCTGCGCGACGACGGCGTTGAAGAGCCCCTCGGCCGCGCCGTTCTCGAAGCCGTCGAAGCGCGGGAGCAGCGTGGGCGCGCCGTCTTCCTCGGTCGAAAGCTCGCTCAAGCCGAGAAACGGGTACGCGCTCACGACGAGCGAACCCAAGAGCTCGCGCTCGAACGCGCTGTGCAAAAGCAGCGTGTCGGCGTCGAAGAAAGCGAGCCGCACGTCGGGCGCGACGTCGCGGATCTTGCGCGCGAGAAAGATCGCGTCGCCCACGTCGGTCGCGTGAATGCCGAGGTAGCGCACCTCGCGCGTGACGAGCCGCTCGAGCACGTTGGCGAACGTGAGGTCCTCGGCCGTCTGCGTCTTCGGCGACGGCGGCGCTTCGGTGTCGAGCGCGACGCGCGTCTCGCGCAGCGACGGATCGAGCGAGGTGGCGCGCGCGATCGAGCCGTCCGCTTTGCTCACGGCGCGCTGGTCGAGGTTTTCGTAAGCGTCACGCAGCGCCGAGACGTGAAACGGGAACGCGAACGCGGACGACGCGCGAAACGCGCAGCGCGGCGCGTGCTCGGAGAGCGGCGTCGCGCCGAACTCCGTGCCCGACTCCGCCAAGGTCGCCACGCGCGCGAGCGGCACGCCGCTGTCGCGCGGCACGCCGTCGTGCTCGAGTGCGACGTCGAGCCGGCGCCGCAAGAAGTGAAAGTACGCGCACTCGGCGTCCTCCTCGGGCACCGTCGTCGCGTCGAACGCTACGTCGCTGCCGGGTGCGAGCGGGAGGGGAGCCGCGCTCGTTCCGAGCCACGCCGGCACGTCCGAACCGGTGGCGGTGCCGCTCCGCACGCGAAAGTGCACGGGCCCACCCGCCTCCAGCGCGAACGCGCGCAGCGCTTGATGCAGCGACTGCGCGCTGCCCGAAAAGGTGGGCCCGACGACGCGCAACGTCGCGTCCGGACGCGCGAGCTCGGGCGCGAGCGCCCGCGCGATCCGCAGCGCGTTCTCCAGTGCGGCTTGGCGCATGCCGCTCGTCGGCGACTCCCCGACGAGGAGTACGGCGAGAAGGTGCGGCGTCGGATCCGCGCCGCCACGAAACAGCATGATGCCGGGCAGTGCGGCGCGGCAGCCGACCGCTTGCTTCTGCTGGTCGTCCGGCAGGTCCCGATCGTCCCACGGCAGAAAGCTGCGATCGCGATAGAGACTCTCGCTGTCGACCGAGTGCTCGATGCCGCGCCGGAGCGCCTGAAGCGACGTCTCGTACTGGTAGCCGAGACCGGAGTCCATAGGATCGGCGATGGTCGCCACGAGAACGTCGAGCCGCGCGGGCGCGCTCGCGTTGCCGAAACGCTGGGCGAGCTCGCGGCCGCTCTGCTCGATACGCGGGAGCCACGCAGCGTTCGGCGGGCTCGGCGCCGGCACGGCGCCCGCCATGGCCTCGATGGGCGTGAGCAAGCGCCCGGCGCAAAAGTCGCTCGGAGTGTTGGCGGCGCCGTCCTCCGCCCCCGCGCGGCCCGCCGCGAACACGCTGGCGAACAGCGTGCTCCAGAAAACCAAAAAAATGCGGGCATGTCCCCCGATCACACGGCCATCGTGGCATGCCCGCCCGCGACTTGTCACTCGCGAGGCCGCCCAGCCAAACAAAATGCTCAAGGCGGGCTCGACGCGCAGGCGCGACTGCCGCACATCGATCTACGCTCTCAGCATGACCTCGCCGATCGCGCTATCGGGGCTCGCCCACATCGGCATCCGCGTGCACGACCTCGAGCGTTCACTGCATTTCTACGCGCTCCTCGGCTTCACGAAGACGGTCGGCCCGATCGGCCCCGAGCCCGTCGCCATCCTCGACCATCCGGCGGGCGTCGAGATCAACCTCGTGCTCAACGCGCCGAACGCCAAGGAGCCGAACGTGCTCATGGACGTACCGGAGAAGCACGCGGGCATCACGCACATCGCGCTGCTCTGCCCCGATATCCTCGCCGCCAAGGCTCGGCTCGAAGCCGAAGGCATTCCGCTCTCGGGCGGGCCCGTGCGCTTCGGACCGCACGCGCAGGGCATCTTCGTTCGCGATCCGGACGGCAACGTGATCGAGCTGCATCAGCGCGGCTGACGCCTTCAACTGCCGCGGCGGTGCACGGCAGGCTGCGTGTGCTCGGGCGTGAGGTTGTAGGCCGTATTCACGAGCCCGACGTGCGAGAACGCCTGCGGAAAGTTGCCGAGCTGGCAGCGTTTCACGGGATCGTACTCTTCCGCGAGGAGCCCGACGTCGTTGCGGAGCGCGAGCAGGCGCCGGTAGAGCGCCTCGGCCTCGCGCTTTCGGTTCATGAGGGCGTAGCAATCGGCGAGCCAGAAACTGCACGCGAGAAACACGCCTTCACCCGGCGGCAAGCCGTCCTGCCCGCGCGTCGGGTAACGCTGAACGAAGCCGTCACTCAGGAGCTCACGCTCGATCGCTGCGACCGTACCGGCGATGCGCTCGTCGCTCGCCGGCAAGAATCCGACTTGCGGCAAGAGCAAGAGGCTCGCGTCGAGGTGTTCGGAGCCGTACGCCTGCGTGAACGCGCGCTTTTTCCCGTCGTAGCCGTGCGCGCACACGTCCGCGTGGACCTGGTCGCGGAGCTTGCGCCAGCGGTCGACCGGCCCCGGCACGCGCATCTGCTCCACGGTCTTGATGGCGCGATCGAACGCTACCCACGCCATCACCTTCGAGTGCGTGAACTGCTGCCGCGGGCCGCGCACTTCCCACAAGCCTTCGTCCGGCTCGTGCCAAGCACCCTCGAGAAATTCGAGCAAACCGCGCTGCATGTTCCACGACGGCTGCTCGAGCGCGAGGCCCGTGCGTCGCGTCTGATACAAGGCATCCATCACCTCGCCGTAGACGTCGAGCTGCAGCTGGTTGACCGCGGCGTTGCCGAGGCGCACCGGGCGAGCGCCGCCATAGCCGGGCAGCCAGGGAACCTCGACTTCGTTCAGGCGCCGCTCCCCGGCGAGCCCGTACATGATCTGGAGTTTGGCAGGATCGCCGGCGACCGCGCGCAAGAGCCAGTCGCGCCACGCCGTGGCCTCGGAGTCGTAACCCGCGAGCGTGAAGGCGTAGAGCACGAACGTCGCGTCGCGCAGCCAGCAGAAGCGATAGTCCCAGTTGCGCGCCCCGCCCAGCCGTTCGGGAAGCGACGTCGTGGGCGCCGCCACGATGCCGCCCGTGGGCGCGTAGGTGAGCGCCTTCAGCACGCGCAGCGACCCGCACACCTCGTCGTGATACGGGCCGCGGTGCTTGCAGCAGCGCGACCAGTCGCGCCACCACGTTTCGGTGTCGCGGAGCGCGGCCTCCGCGTCGCGCGGCTCCGGCGGCGGCTCGTGCGACGCGTGCCACGAGAGCGTGAAGGCGACGCGCTGTCCGGGCCGCACCGTAAAATCCGCGACCGTCGTGAGGTCGCGCCCTTCCGTCGTGACGTCGCTCTGGAGTACGAGCGAGTCGGCGCCGCCGATGAAGCGGAGCCGTCCGTCTTCGGCGCGCGTCACCCACGGCAAAATCGAGCCGTAATCGAAGCGCACCACGAGCTCGAGCTGCATCGGGACTTCGCCCTCCAGCCCCTCGACGATGCGCACGACGTCCGGCACGCGATCGCGCGGCGGCATGCCATCGATGACGCGCACGCGCCCTTCCGGCGTCGTGAACGTCGTTTCGAGCACGAGCGTGCCGTCGCGGTACGCGCGCTCGGTCCGCGCAGGTTCCGCACCGCGCGGCGCGAGCAACCAGCGCCCGTGCTCCGGCGCTCCCAACAGCGCCGCAAAGCAAGCCCCCGAATCGAAGCGCGGCACGCAGAGCCAATCGATCGAGCCGTCGCGTCCGACGAGCGCGGCCGTCTGAGTGTCACCGAGAAGCGCGTAATCCTCGATGCGAAGCGGCATGCAAACCCGCGTGCACACCCTGCACGGGGCAAGCCAGCGCACACCTACGAGTGCGCCGTCGAATTCGGGCATTTTTCGCGCAGTCTCCGGCGCTCACCGCGTGGCAAAAGCGCGCGCCGTGACGATTTGGTTCGTGGAACAAGGCTCGGATCTGACACGCTAAGGCTGTGAACGAAGCGAGCTCGAAGCTCGACCGCGACTCCGGCAGCGCCACCTTCGCGCTCGGCGTCGTGCTCGTGGCGCTCGGCTCGGCGGCGTTCGCCATCGCGTTTCGCGCGGCCCTGAGCGCGCTGCTCGGAGCCGCGAGCGGCGCGCACGACGTCGTCTCGGCGATGAAGCGCTTCCCGTGGTGGCTCCGCGTGCTCGCGCCGGCTTGCGGCGGGCTCTTGGCGGGCCTCCTCGGCATGCTCGTGACGCGTTCGCGCGGCGGCCGTGGCGTCGGCGAAGTGATGGAAGCCGTCGTGCTCGGCAAAGTGCGGCTGCCGATGCGCGTCACGCTCGTCAAATCGCTCGCGTCGTTCTGCGCCATCGCGTCGGGCGGCTCGATCGGCCGCGAAGGCCCGCTCATTCAATTCGGCGGCGCGTGCGGCAAATTCGTGAGCGAGAGGCTCGGCCTCTCGATGAACGACGCGCGGCGCCTGATCGCGGCCGGCACCGCCGCCGGCTTCGCCGCCGCCTACAACACGCCCTTCGCCGCCGTGCTCTTCGTGCTCGAAGTCGTGACGGGCGTCGTCGTGCTCGAAGCGATCCTGCCGGCGCTCGTCGCGACGGTCATCGCCGTGGCGCTCACGCGCGCCGTCGTCGGGCAAGGCCCCGTGTACGGCCAGCGCTCGTTCGCGCTGCAGCACCCGACCGAGCTGCTCGCGTTCGCGGGCCTCGGTGTCGTCACCGCCCTCGGGGCACAAGCGTTCATGGCCGTGCTCTCGTTCGGCGAGCGCGCCTTCACGACGGACGGCCTGCGCCTACCGTGGCGCCCTGCCGCCGGCGGCGTGCTCGCCGGCTGTGCCATCGCGCTCTTGCCCGAAGCCGCCGGCAACGGCTACGAGCCGCTCAACTCCCTGCTCGACGGCGGGTTCGCGCCCGCATTCGTCGCGTGCCTCCTCGGCGCCAAAGTGTTCGCCACCACCGCGTCGGTCTCGTCCGGCAGCCCCGGTGGCGTCTTCACCCCCACGCTCCTCATCGGCGGCTCCATCGGCCTCCTCTACGCGCACGCCCTCTCCGCCCTCGGCGTTCACCTCGGCGTCCCCGGCGGCTACGCCCTGGTCGCCATGGCAGCCGCCACCGGCGCCACCGTCCACGCCCCGCTCATGGCCGCCGTCATGGCCTTCGAGCTCTCCGGCGACTACGCCATCGTCCTCCCCCTCCTCCTCGCGACCGCCATCTCCACGCTCGTCTCCCGCGCCTTCCGCCGCGACTCCATCTACACCGCCGAGCTCCGCGAACGCGGCGTCGGCTGGGAGCTCACCCTCGAAGGCCGCGTCCTCGACCCGAACGCCCTCAAGCCCTCCCTTCCCCCGAGCAGCCGCAACTCACACCCCTGAACCCACCCGCCCACGGATCTGGGTTCACCTCACGTCACCGCGCATCAGCTGCTGCCAGCACCTGCTCGTTCGCGCCCCCGCGGCAGCGTCGTCACTCCCACCTCGTCCGCCGCAACGCCGCCTACTCTCACGGCGCCCGACGACCGGTCCTGCGTGCACAAACCCAAGTAAGTATACTTACTTCATATTTTCCACTAAATTCATCCACTTACAGATCTTCGCTCGCCATTTCGCGAATCCACACCAAAAACCTCCAAACACCTGAAATAAAACAGACTTTTGACCTAAGCATACGTACTAAGCCTGGCGCCACCCGATGCCACGCTCGAACACTCACCCCTCGGCGCCCTCCGCGCCTTGGCGGCCAATCTCCGAACGGCCAATCGAGAAGTCGTTCGCAGGATGACCGTCGAGCAAAGCCTGGAAATCCGCGCTATGGCGAGCCCCCTTCGATGAAGTTTTTCGCGACGGCGGCCAAGGGTACGGAGCCTGCGCTGCGGGACGAGCTCAGAGAGCTGCGGATCGCCGGGGTGCGCGCCGATCGCGGAGGCGTGCACTTCGAGGGCGAGGCGATCGCGGCTTATCGAGCGTGCTTGTGGTCGCGGGTGGCGCTGCGCGTGCTTTCACCGCTCGCGACGTTCGAGGCGCCGGATGAAGCGGGAATTTACGAAGGCGTGCATGCGGTCGATCTCGACGCGGTGCTCGATGCGAAGCGCACGCTGGTCGTGACCGCGGCGTGCCGCTCGAGCCGACTGACGCACACGGGGTACCTGTGTCAGTTGACGAAAGACGCGGTCGTGGATCGCATTCGCGAGCGGCGAGGGGCGCGGCCGAGCGTCGACAAGCGTGACGCGGACGTGCACTTATTTCTGCATCTCGTCAAAGACGTAGCGACGCTGTACCTCGACTTCGCGGGCCAATCCTTGCACGAGCGGGGGCTGCGCATGCCGGGCGCCGAAGCGCCGCTGCGCGAGACGCTCGCGGCCGCGGTAGTGCGCTATTCCGGCTGGGATCGCAGGAGTCCGTTCGTCGATCCGGCGTGCGGCTCGGGCACCTTGTTGCTCGAAGCGGGACTCTGGGCGCGGCAGATCGCACCCGGACTCTCGCGCGACCACTTCGGGTTCGAGCGCTGGGTCGGCTTCGGGGACGCCGAACGCCGCCAGCTCGACGAGCTCAAAGCCGAGGCGCGCGCGCTCGAGCTAGCCAGCGTGCCGCCGCTCATCGGCCGCGACGTCGACGACAACGCGCTCGTTCTCGCCCGCAGATCCGCCCGGCGCGCGAACCTCAGCTTGCGTCTCGAGGTCGGCGCGCTCGCCGACGCCGAGTTCGCCGACGCGGGCGCCTTCGTTGCGAACCCGCCGTACGGTAAACGCCTCGCGCGGCCCGCCGAGCTCGGTCGCGACCTCGCCCGGCTCGTCGATCGCCACCAGCAAGCCCGCGTCGCGCTCCTTCTCGCCGAAGATCAGCCGCTCGCGCGCACCCACCGCCGCCCCGAGCCGCCACGCTCGCTCTTCAACGGCGACATCCCGTGCGTCCTGCGCACCTGGTCGCCGCACGAATCTCAGCCGAGTTAGCCGACTAAAGCCGCAAACAAAAGCCGAGCAGCGCCGTCTGCTCGTCGGAAGTCTGCGTCGAGCAGACGTTCGTGTCGTCGCAGTTCTCACTCAGGCACATCGAGGAGTTGTTGCAAGCGGTGCCGGCGGCGAGCTTCGGCATGCAGGTGCCCGCCATGTCGTGGTCTTGGCAGTAGGTCGCCGCGTCGCACAAGGTCGGAGGCGCGCCCGAGTAGTAGTCGTCACAGGTCTGGCCGGCGGGCACTTGCTTGGTGCAGGTGCCGGGGTGGTCGGTGCTCGCAAAAACTCCGCCGTCGATCGGCAGGCACTGCGCGGACACGCACATGATGTCCGACACGCAGCTCGAGCCGTCCCCGCCCTGGGTCTGGCACGTCCACGAGGTCGGGTCGTTGCCGGGGCCGCAGTAGAGTCCCTTGCGGCGCTCGCACACCACGCCCGTGGAGATCGGGACGGGTGACGTCGGAACGGTGCGCGCCGCCGCGATGATGATGCCGTCCGTCGATACGTCGCCGAGACACGGCGTGCTCGTCCCTGCTTTACCCGGCGAAAGCCGCAGACAAGCGGCGGACGTCGGGCTCGCTTCGGGCGCGACCGTGCTGCAAAAGGTAATGGTGCCGGGACTGCCCGCGCAGTCCGCCCGCTTCGTGCACGGCTCGCCCGGCTGCTGCGGGCCGCTCGGCTCGTAGACGAGGCGCAAACAGGCGTCGGAGAAGTTCCAAATCTCGGGCACGCAGCTCTTGCCCGCACTCGCGAGGCTCTTGAGCTCGGCGAGGCAGTCCTGCCTCACTTTCGCATCCTCGGTGACGCCGGCACTGCGATAGATCGCCTTGCAGCCCTCGACGTCGCTCGCGTCACGGTACGCGTTGGCGACGCAGCACGACTCCGTGATCGTACATACGTCAGCAAAGAACTGCTCGTCGGCCGCGCTCGGCTGCCAACAACCGTGCGTGCAGTCGACCGGAGCCGGAGTATGAGACGAGTCAGACGAGCCGCAGCCGTAGCTCGCCGCGACCACCAAGAGAACCAGCACCCGAGCGCACCACACGCGGTGATTATCGAATGCGCGCGCCGGCTTGTCTATCGGGCCGCTCCCCGAAACCGACGCGAGTGCCGAACTAGCTTCCGCGAAGCTCCGCGTACTCGCCGGGTGTCTTGATGGTGGCGGGTTGGTTGCCGTTGAACATGCTCGTATCGTCGTATTTGCCGTATTTCGTCACGGGGGCGGTGCCGCCGACGGCGGGGAAGCCCGTCGAGTCCGCCTTCACGCCGACGGCGTTCATCAAGTTGCAGAAGTAACGGTTGATGGGCTGCGACGCGACGGTCGAGGGCGTGCCCGCGTCGTCGAGGTTCGAAAGGGTCGAGCCGTTCTTGCAGTCGCCGTCGCTGTTGCCGGAGCTCATGTCCGTCTTCGCGCCGTCGACGTTGATGGTCCAGCCCGTCTTGAAGTAGCCGCCGCAGCTGCCGGCCTGGAGGATGGGCAGGTTGTTCAGGTTGTGGCTGTCGCCGTCGGACATTTCCTGGAACCACACGGTCGCCGTGTTGTCGAGCAACGTGGTGCCGTCGCCCTCCGGCACGCCGTCGAGCTTGCCGACGAGGTACGCGAACTGCTGCGCGTAGAAAAGATCGATGCTGTGCAGCATGTCCATCACGCCGCTCAGGCACGAACCGCCCATGAACGCGGTGCCGATGCGGTGCGAGAGCCCGTGGGATTCCTGCGAGAGATTGAGGTTCTTGTAGACGTAGTTCGGCGGCATTTTCATGAAAATGACGCGGTTCGCGTCGCAGACGGCCGTGAGCACGGCGAGGTCCATCATGATCGGCGCGACCTTCGAGATGTCGCCGCCGGCCTTCACCGACGCGTCCGTCAAGCCGAGCCCGGACGCGGTGGTCGACGTGCACTGCGCCGTCATGGTGCCGGACGTCTGGTGCAGGAGGTCGACCCAGTCGCTCAGCTTTTTCTGGTCCGAAGAGCTCATGTTGATGCGCTGGAGCGTCGACAGGTCGTCGTGCACGATGTCGATGATGCTCTTGCCGCTCGCGGCCGCGTAGTCGTCGGGCGTCGGAGAGCCCGAGCCGAACAGGTTGGTGAGGCTGTTCCACACCTGCGTGGGCGTGCCGACGCCCGGGAAGATCTGGTTCGGCTGATCGAACGAGATGGTCGACTGCGTGTTGCTCGCGTCGCCGTTCACGCCGCCGATCTGCATGAAGAGCGGCGCCGCGCCCTTCGCGTTCAGCTGGTCGGCGCAGACGTGATCGAGCGAACGGCCCGTGGGCGTCGCCGTGAATTTGCCGTCGTTCGGCGTGACGGGCTGGCACGTGAAGTACGAGCCGCACACCTGCGTGTGAGGGTCCGTGGTTTGACCGAGCGTGCCGCCGAAGCTCCACTCGTTCATGGCGCGGATGCCGCGCACCATGAGGAGCTTACTCGCGTACGAGGCGAGCGGATTCAGCGTCTGCAGCGCCATGTAATCGGTTGAGGTCAGCGCGCCGTGCGAAAGCGCCGGGAACCAGCGATCGGTGAGGCAGCCGTAGTGCGTGAAAAAGACGATGAGGCGCTTCGGAATGTCGGCCGTCATCGACTGAGACTTCGCGGCGCGCTCCGCCACCGAGCTCAGAAAGGGAGCGGCAACGACCGCGCCGCCGAGGCCGCGGAGAAGGTTTCGTCGGGTAACCAGCTTGTTCTGGGTCATGTTCGGAATTCCCTTCAGTTCCCCACGGTCCGAAGGCGGAAGGAGTCTGCCTGCGTGTAGTCGGCGATGAGGTTCACGAGCGGGTAGGCGTCGCCCGCCATGTTGTTCGAAAGCGTCTGGGCGACGCAGTTGTCGTTCTCGTTCGGCACGCGGTTCGACGCGTAGGCGACGAGCTGTTGCGCATAGACGAACTTGGCCTCCTGGCTCGCGGCAATGGCCTTCATCAAATCGAGCGGCGACGACATCGCTTGTGGAGTCGCGTTCGGATCGCTCGACACGATGACGCTGCCGGTGCCGTCGATAGGACCGCCCAGGATGTCGGTGTCTTGCCAGGTGCCGACGGAGTTGAAGTGCTCGAGCACGTAGCCGGCCGGGTTGATGTACGTGTGGTGGCACGACTGGCACTTTTGTGCGGCCGTGAGCGCGTCGATCTCCTGGCGCATCGTGGTGTAATGGCCGTCGGGGACCGGCGTGTTGATGGCGCCGGGCGGCGGCTGCCCGAGCGGGATGCCGAGGATCCTCGTGATGATGAACGCGCCGCGCAGGATGGGCGACGTGGTGTCGAACTTCGAGAACGTGCTCAAGAAGCCGGCGCGCGTGAGGAAGCCGGGACGCTGATTGGCGTCGAGCTGTACCTTCATGAGGTCGGCGCCGTACTTCGTGGGATCGAGGCCGTAGATCGCGGCCGTGTCCTTGTTGACGAAGGCGTTCGAGCTCAAAAACAGGTCCTTGAACGCGCCGCCGTTTTGCATGACGTCCTGATAGAAGGAGTCGAGCTCCGCCATCGCGGGCGCGTACGAGGCGTCGGTGAACGTCGGATAGAGGGTCGGGTCGTGCGCCTGCACGTTGACCCAGTGCGAGCCGGCCGCGATGCCGGCGTAATAGTGGAGGAAGCTCGTGAACCCCGCGGCAGCCCGCGCATCGGCCAGCATGCGCTTGGCCTGCGTGAGGATCTGGTCCTTGGTCGTGAGCATGCCGGCGTCCGCTGCCGTGTTCAGCGTGTCGTCGGGGACGCTGCCCCAGAGCATGAAGGAGAGGCGCGTCGCGACTTCGTAGCTCGTGAGCTGGAGCGCACCGCTCGGATCCTGCGTTTGCCCGAGCTCGGGCAGCAGGATGAACGACGGCGATTCGAGGATCGCCGTGAGCATGGCCTGCGCGACCTGATCGGGCGTGCCCTTCGGCGTGAGGGAGTTCAGGCGCATGAAGCTCGTCACTTCGGTGTCCGTGAGCGGACGGCGGAACGCCTTGCGCCCGAAGGCCTTCAAGGTGGTCGTGAGGCAATCCGCCGAAGAGCCGTCGCAGCTGATGAACTTCGACTTGTTCGCCCCGCCGATCACCTCCGCGGCGATCGTTTGGGCGGCCTCTTGGTAGCCGTTCCAGCTGATGGCATCCAGGCTGCCGCCGGAATCGGGGCTGAGGAGCGCGGAGGGCGTGACGCTATTGGCCGTCGCGAGCGTCGTGACGCCGAGCAAATCGTGAACGACGGCGTCGTACGCCGCGTCTTTCATGCGCGGGACCTGCGACGTGTTCGGGATACCGGGCGCGCAGGTGGTGTCACCACCGCTGCCGCCCGCGTAGCCACCGGTGCCGCCGGTGCCGGTACCGCCCGTACCCGTGCCGCCCGTGCCCGTGCCGCCCGCCCCAGAAGAGTTCCCACCTGTGCCGTTGCTGGTACCGCCCGTGTTCGAGGAGCCTCCGGTCGTTGCGCCTGCCGAGCCCCCGCTCGCACCACCCGTGCCGCCCGCGGAGTTCGCCGCGGCGCCCGAGCCGCCCGAGGGAGCGTGGATATCCGCACCACATGCGGTGAGCGTCGCCGCTAGTGTTCCGGCCACCAAGTACCGTTTTTTGATCATCAGAGACCTCTCGAGTGAACCGAGCCCCGTCCGTGCATCGTTCTGCACCCTGATCGTCAATCGCAAAAGGCGAGTACTTTCACGCTGACGCGCGCTTTCACCCGGCGCGTGCTTTCACGCCCCTCGCGCGCTTTCACGTCCGCGCGCGCACATTTGCAGCGCGAAAGAAAACGCGTGCGCCGAACGCGTTTTGGACAATCTTGTTGGCGGTGGTCGGGACTACCTGGACGCACCTACGAGCTTTGCTCGCGTTATTGCTCGTCGCGTGCTCGAGCAAAACGCTGGAGCACGCGGCCGCGGCAGGTAACGGTGGCGTGACGGAGACGGGCGGCGGCGACACCTCACTCTTCGTCCCGGCGCAGATCGCGAGCAACACGACCGCGGGCGAGGCCACAGCGCTCTCGCTACTCGCCTTCACGCTCGTGAAGGGCCCGAGCGGCAGCGCCGAGTTCTACGCCGCGGTGCACAACGAAGGCATGACTGCGATCTGCGAGCCGGGCATGCTGCTCAACTTCTTCGACCAAGCGGGCGCCCCCCTCGCCTCGGCGGGCATCCCCCTCTACACGAAGCAGCTCTATCGTCTGACTGACGGAACCGTCATCCCCTGCGTCGACCCCGGGCAGCTTGCGATGGGCGGCAGCACCACGTTACCGCCCGAAGTCGTGATCGACGAGCTCGGACACTTCGAATACGCCTTCCCCGCGTTCGTGCTGAACGACATCACGCCGGCGACGGCACTCGGGCTCAGCCCGCTCCAAACGGCGCGAACGCTCGACGGCACTTCGTACAGCGGCACGCTGCTGAACACCCTCGAGACGCCCGCCTCCGCGAGCGTCAACGTCTTCCCCCTGAATGCGGTCGGGCGCCCCCTCGGCATGGCGACGGCAAGCGACACCGACGCGCTCCAGCCCGGTGACACCTGGAGCTTCCAAACGAGCACCGTGCGCGATCCCGGCGTGGGGACGGCCGTCTATCCAAGCGCGAATGCGGAGTAGGAGCCTGCCGCTTGGTCGCTGAATCAACCGGCCGCGAGGCGCGCGAGCTCGGCTTCGCGCAGGTGCCCGCCGAGCCAGGCGCAGAGCGGCGACGAGACGATGAGGGACAGCGGGTACCAGACGGGACCCATGCCGCGGAACGACAGCGCGCCCGCGATGCTGAGGAGCACGCCGATGCCGCCAAGTACGGCCGCGTGACGCAGCGGGCGCTCGGGCGCGAGGCGCGCGGCCAAGTAGCAGCCGGCCGTGTTGATGACGAAGCGATAGGCGCTCGCGACGACGAGGGGGCCGCTCGTCGTGTAGGCGCCCCACGGGGGGAAGAAGTGGGCCGCGTGGAGGGCGACGTCGACGGCGGTGGTGACGACGAAGATGGTGACGAGACCCGCGAGCACGGACAGAATGCTTCGAGATTTCATGGGGTTACTCCAGCGTTGCGACGCCGTTCGGCGCCTCATGGGGAACGTCGGAGCCGAGCGCGCTTTCTCGACATGCGGCTCGGAAAATCGTGAGGGGCCCGCCATCGCGGCACTGGAAGTGAGGCGGAGCGCTTGGACCGAGGGCGACGGCGGGGTGCCGGTCTAAGCCTGCTTCAGGATCGGAGCTGTTCGGCGAGGCGGTCGGCGCGGGCGCGGAGGTAGCGCTCTTCGGGCAGGCTGGTGGTGTGGGCGGCGGCGGCACGATAGGCCTCGAGGGCGGCGGCGTGGTCGCCGGCTCGCTCGAGTAGGTGCGCGCGCACGGCCTGTAAGCGGTGGTGGCCTTTGAGGCGTTCGTCTTTGTCGAGCACGGTGAGACGCTCGAGGCCGGCGCGCGGGCCTTCGACCATGGCGAGGGCGATGGCGCGATTGAGGCTGACGACGGGGTTGTCGGTGAGGCCTTCGAGCACGTCGTAGAGGGCGAGGATTTGGCGCCAGTCGGTGTCTTCGGCGCGTGGCGCTTCGTCGTGCAGGGCGGCGATGGCGGCTTGGAGTTGGTAGGGGCCGACGGTTCCGCGCGCCATGGCCGCGGTGACGAGCGCGACGCCTTCTTCGATGCGGGCGCGATCCCAGAGCGTGCGATCTTGCTCGTCGAGCGGCACGAGGTCGCCGTTCGGGGTCGTGCGGGCGTGACGGCGGGCGTCGGTGAGGAGCATCAGCGCGAGCAAACCCGCGACTTCAGCGTCGTCGGGGAGGACGCGCGCGAGGCTGCGCGTCAGGCGAATCGCCTCGTCGGCGAGATCGGCGCGCGTGAGCTCCGCGCCGCCGCTCGCGGCGTAGCCCTCGTTGAACAGCAGGTAAAGGACGTGCAGGACCGCTTTCAAGCGCTCGGGCCACTCGGCGGCGGAGGGTCGCTCGAAGGGCACGCCGGACGCTTTGACGGTCTGCTTCGCGCGGCTGATGCGCTGGGCCATCGTCGCTTCCGAGACGAGAAACGCTTTGGCGATCTCGGCCGTGGTGAGCCCGCCGACGGCGCGGAGCGTCAGCGCGATCGCGGAAGTCGGCGTGAGCGCCGGGTGCGAGCACATGAAGAGGAGCAGCAGCGAGTCATCGCCCTCGGGTCCGGCGGGTTCGATGTTGGCGTCGCCGAGCGCTTCGCGCTGCTCGAGGTCGGTGGCGAGCACGTCTTCGCGGCGGCGGCGCGACTGATCGCTCCGAACCTGGTCGGTCAGGCGGCGAAACGCGACCTGGATTAACCAGCCGCGCGGGTTCTCGGGCACGCCGTCGCGCGGCCAGGCGACGGAGGCGGCGAGCAGCGACTCCTGCACGGCGTCCTCGGCCGCATCGAAGTCGCGGTACCGCCGGAGCACCGCCCCGAGCACGTCGGGGGCGAGCTCGCGGAGCGAGCCTTCGAAGCTGCCGGAGAGCATCCACACTTGCTCTACCCCAGGGGCGAACCTGGGGCGAACGGCGACCACGCGCGGGATCGTGGGGGCGGCGGGGGTGTTCTACTATCGCGCGCCTGGACTCCCGGAGAACAGCGACGGCGGTGCTCGCGCTGGCGAGCGTGTGCACGCTGGCGGCGGCGGAAGAGCCGAGTACGCCGAGCGGCGGCGCCGAGGTCGTCGTGACGGGCACGCGCACGAAGGAGAGCTCGCAGCGCGCGACCGTTCGCACGGAGACGGTGACGCGGGACGAGGCGGAGCGGCGCGGCGCGCGCAACGTCGGCGAGGCGCTCGCCGGTGAACCGACGTTGCAGGTCAACCCGCAAGCGTACGGCTACCTCGGCGGGCCGAGCGGCGTGCAAATGGAGGGGCTCGACGGCGATCGCGTGCTCGTGCTCGAAGACGGCGAGCGCATCATCGGCGACAGCGGCGGCGTGCTCGATTTGTCCCAACTGCCGCTGAGCGGCATCGAGCGCATCGAATACGTCGTGGGGCCCACGAGCTCGCTTTACGGCACGAACGCGCTCGGCGGCGTGATCAACATCGTGACGGCGCCGCCGCACTTCGAAGGACCGAGTGGGCGCGCGCGACTCGAAGGGCGAACGTCGGGCGATTGGCTTCTCGATTCGGCGGCGGCGTACCGGCGTGGCACGAGCTGGGCGGAGCTCGACGGGTCGTATTCGAAACGGCACGAGCACGCGCTCGACGGCGGGCCGGCGCTGCTGATTCCGAACGGCTACACGGGGCTCGTCGGGCTGCGCGCCGGCTTCAAGCCGACGCGGCGCATCGAGTTGCGGCTGAAGGCGCGCGTGGCGCGCGACCACAATGACGGCGTGACGACCGAGGACGTGCCCGGGCTCGGGACGTACGTCACCGACACGCCGCAAACGGATGATCGCGTGAATTTGCATGCGCTCGAGACGATCGATCTCGGTGGCGGGTCGCACCTCGACTTTTCGCTCGCGCGGAGCTTCTTTCGTGGCGAAGACGATCGGGATCGGCGCGGGTCGCCCGTTTACGAACACGAGCACAGCGCCGCGGATCTCGAGAGCTTCGAGACGACGGCGACGCTCGCGGACGGCAAGACGCGCACGTGGGTGTTCGGTGCACGCGGTGAGTCCGAGGGGTTTTCGCAGAGCGTGCACCGGCTCGAGGTCGCGGGGAGTACGCTCGTGCCGCAGAGTGGCGTCGAGGTGGTGCCGCAGCGGCTCTCGTCAGGCGCGCTGTTTGGGCAGCTGGGGTACGCGCCGGTCCAATGGCTTTCCGTGATGCCCGGCGTGCGGGGCGAAGTGCACGACCGCTATGGAGGCGTGGTGGCGCCGCGGCTCGCGGTGGCGCTGCGGCCGCGCGAAGAGTTCACGCTGCGTTTGGCAGGGGGGCGCGGGTTTCGGGCGCCGAGCGCCAAGGAGTACGGCTTCGTGTTCGATCACTCGGTGCTCGGCTATCGAGTGCTCGGCAATCCGGGTTTACGGCCTGAAACGTCGTGGGGGCTGAACGGGGACGCGACGTGGCGTCCCTCGTCGGCGTTCCGGTTTCGGGTCGGCGCGTTCGCCAATTGGGTTCACGACTTGATCGACTTCGATGTCGCGCCGGTGCAGCGCGACCCGACGGTCGTCGATTACATTTACGTGAACGTGGACCGCGCGCGCACGATGGGCACGGATTTGTCGGTGCGCGCGGAGCCGATTGCCGGCGTCACGGGGACGCTCGCGTACGCGTACCTGTACACGCGCGACGAGATCGCGCGGCAGCCGTTGCCGAATCGGCCGCCGCACACCGTGACGGCGTCGGTTTCGGCGAAGCTGCCGTTTCGGTTGAACGCGCTCGTGCGCTATCGCGTGATGACGAAGACGTTCGTCACGACCGATTTGAATACGCCGGCGTATTCATTGCTCGACGCGCGCGTGGGCTACGCGATCACGCGGTTGATTGAGGCGTACGTTGGCGGGCTGAACTTGTTGGATTCGAAGCGCGATCCGCACCATCCGGGGGATGCCCGGCCGACGCTCGGGGTGACGGGGTACGTCGGCGTGCGGGGGGAGTTTGGGGATGACGGTGAGGGCGATTAGGGCGACGGCGCGAACTGTCGCCTCAGCGTGGCGATCGCCGAGCGCACGAGCTTCTGCACTAACTCCGCGCTGACGCCTAGCTCCGCGGCGGTGTCGGCGAAGCTGCCACCGGCCACCCAGGAGCCGAGTGCCTGGAGCTGATCCGCCGGCAGCCGCGCGCGCGCGAACTCGATGAGCTCGCGCGCCGTTTGGGCCAGCGTGATGGGCGGGCGAATGCCGAGCTCCTCGAGCGCGGGCGACGAGGCGAAGTCGTTGAGGAGTCGCTTTCTGCTGATGCCGTCCTCGGTTTCACGGGGTGAGCCAAGTTGCTCGCGCACGTAGTCGCGAATGACGTTCTTGGTCACGATGCGAATCCAATCGCCGAAGCCCTTGGTGGGATTTCGCTCGCACCAGGGCGCGTAGAGCCGGAGGCCGTGCCCGTCAGCGCGGCCGATTTTTTCCATCACGCGCACCGCCACATCGCGGACGTGATCTTCTGACTGGGCGAACGCGCCCAGCGCACGGCTCGCCCGCACCGTCCTGAGCCAATACGGCCAGAGATGCTCGACGAGCGCCTTGCACGCGGCGGGATCGCCCGTGGCCCCGCTGAGCGCCAGGCGATGGCACAGCGCCTCGTCGAGTTCGCCCGCGCTCAAAACGAGCCTCGCAGTGCCGCGCTGCGATCGGCGAGCACGAACTCGAGCTCGCGACGGCTCCGCTCGTCGCTCGGACGGCGCGGAGCAAGCACGTAGAGGACCACGCCGCCCACGGCGAGCGCGCCGCCGATACCGGCCGCGACGATGCCCTCCGTTTGCGCGCGACGCGCGCTGTCGAGACGCGTGATGCCTTCGCGGGAGCAATCACCGCGGACCTGGTCGCAGTAGGGGTTGGCCTCGTTCACGAGCGAAAGCGTTCGGATTCCGAAGTAGCCAGCGACGAGCAGCGCGGCGGCGCCCGTGCCCACGAGAGCGCCGCCGACGACACGCTGCGTGTTCCCGTCGCCGGGCTCGCTCGGATGACTCGCGGCAAGCGGCGGGCTCGGCGTCGCGACGGTCGCGCGCGCCGGGGCGACGGGGGCCGGCGCGGGTGGGCTCGCTTCACTCACTTCGATGACGAGCGCGACTTCGAGCTCACGGTGCGCACCCCGGGCAAGCTCGAGTTCGAGCGTAGCCGGGCGGTACCCCGGCGCTCGCACGACGAGCACGTGCCGCCCCGGATCGACCAACATGCCGTGCGGCAGGCCTTCCGTCAGCGTGTGCCCATCCAACGTCGCCTGCGCGAGCTGCGCGTCGGCAGGCGACACCTGGACCGAAAGCGTGGGCACCGTCGGCTCGAGGCGCCGGAGCTCGGCGTCGATCACGCTGGCGATTTCCCGCGCATGGGCGGAATCACGCGCGGAGCTCTGGTTGAGCGCGTCCGCACGACGATACTCGGCGACGGCGTCGACCAAGCGCTCCTCGTGCTCGCGGCAGCGCGCGAGCTTCACTCCGGTACTCGGAGACGGCTCGAAGTCGAAGCTTGTCTGGAACCGAGCGCACGCTGCGGCCCAGTCGCCGCGACGCTGAGCCTCCTTGCCTTGCTCGAATGCGAGATCGGCTTGGCGCCGCGCATCGCTCGACGCTGGCTCGGCCGCCGCGGGGACTTCGACCGCGAAGCACCCCACCGCCAGCAACAGCGCAGCACGCCCGAAGATCACGCTTCCTCGAGCCTACCTGAGATCCGTCGGATCGTAGCGTTCACTCGTCGGCTTCGGTCGCGCTCCGGTTTCAGTGCCGGCGCGAGGGGCGTGCGGCTTTAGCGTGCTCGGACGCGGAGGACTCGCGCGACCGGCTGCGCTTGCAGCTGGCGAGGTCGACGCAATCGGAGCGAGCGGCTCGACCAGGGGCGCCGCTGGGCCTGCGGAGCCGAGAGGTGCAGTCGAGCGGGCTTCTTTGGTGCTGACGTTTACCGCTGGAACGGCGGCAGCCGCGGGCGCTCGCGGCGCGTCCGCCCAGAGGACGGCGCCGCCGATCGCAAGCGCCAGGGCCAGGGCGCCCAGCGCGAGCAGCAAACGCCGTGGGGCGCCCGCGGGTGCTCGCGGCGACGCCGGCAACTCCTTTGGACGCAGTGTTCCTGCAACGCCGAGCACGCGACCCAGCTCCTCCACGAGCTCCGTGGCGCTTTCGAAACGGGCCGATGGCTCGATGGCTACCGCTCGAGCGAACCAAGCGTCGAAAGCGCGCGGTAGCTCAACGCCGCTGCGCGCAGCGCGTACCGACGCAGACTCCAGCGCCCCCTGCATGATCTTGAGCAGCAGGGTGTACACACCGCCCGCGCCTTTTGCCTCGGTCGCCCAGTAGGGCTGCCCGACGAGGAGGACATACGCGATGTGACCGAGCGAGTAGAGATCGGCGCGCCCGTCGATGTCGCCGTCGCCACGCAGCTGCTCGGGCGCCATGTACGCTGGTGTGCCGAAGTTGCGCGTCGTGCCCGGAACCGTCGTCTTCGAGACGAGCTTGGCGATGCCGAAGTCGAGGATCTTCAAACGAGGCGCCCCGTCGTCGCGCTTGGTCACGAACAGATTCTCGGGCTTGAGATCGCGGTGGACGATCCCCGCGTCATGCGTGCGCTCGAGCGCGAGGCTCACCTGGCGTAGGAGCGCGACGACTTCAGCAGCGGGCAGCGGTCCTCGCTGCTCCAGCATGGCCCCGAGCGTCTCACCGCGCAGCAGCTCCATCACGAGGAACGGCAGGCCCGTCGCCGTGTCGACGCCGGCGTCGAGCACCTCCACGACGTGTTCGCTCTCGACGTTGGCGGCGACGCGAACCTCTTGCTCGAAGCGCTCCATCAGCTCCTGATCGGCGAGCAGGCTCGGCAGCAGTGTCTTCAGCGCGCGCCGCCGCGACGTCTGGCGATCGAGCACCTCGTAGACGGCGCCCATCCCGCCGGCCTTCAGGCGCCGAACGACCTCGTAGCGCTCGCGCACAACGCTCCCGTTGCTCAAGAACCGAGCGTCTGCCTCACCGGTCGCGCTGCCGGGCGATTCGACCACGAGCGTCGAATCTTCAGCAGGACGAGCGGACTTGCAAGCTACTTGAACAGGTAGACGCCGTGCACCGCGATGCCGTAGCCCGCGGCCGCGTCATCAGGGTCGAATTGCACGCCCGTCACGCGCGAGCGATCCAAACTGGAAACGGCAGAATCAGCACGTGCCACGAGGTCGTCGAAGTTCACGTTGAAGGTTTGTGAGCCCGTCGAAGGGCCGATCGGAGCGCGGAAGTTCCCGCCGTCGCTCGTGGTGATGGTGAGACCGAAGGCTTGCCCCGTCTCGATGCGCACCGAAAGCCCAGCGTAGGCGCTGAGGTCGTACGGCGAGCCGCCCGCGAGGTCGACGCCCATCACGCCCCAGGTCGCCGTGCCGATCCCCGTCGGACCACCGACCGTCCACGCGCCGCAGCTGTTGTCCGACCACGCGGAGCCGGGCGGAGACACACCGAACATCACGTTGATGCCCGTATCGCCGTCCGCGTACCAAGTTCCGCTCCGCCCGCGCACCGTGTTGATCGACGTGTTGCAATCGGCGAAATCGTCGATGGTGTCGGGCGCCACGCAATGCCCTTCGAGCGTGCACTCTTGACCACCCGTGCACGCGCAGCCGCTCGTCGTGCCGCCGGTCGCGCCCGTATCACCGCCGGTGCCACTGCTGCCGCCCTTGCCGCCGCCGGTTCCACCGTTCGCTCCGGTGCCGCCCGATGCATTCGTGCCGCCCTTGCCCGCGTCCGTGCCGCCAGACGCACCGCTGCCACCCGATGCGTTCGTACCGCCCTTGCCCGCGTCCGTACCGCCAGAGGCACCACTGCCGCCCGATGCGTTCGTGCCGCCCGACGCGTTCGTGCCGCCGGATTCATCCGCGCCGCCTCCGCCACTCGAGCCGCCGCCGCCCGGAAGCGGCTGACATCGGCTGTTGGCGCACGTCTCCCCGACGCCACAGTGACTGTTCATCAAGCACTCGACGCAACGGGCGAGCGACGTGTCGCACACGAGCCCATCCGCACAATCGCCGGGTTTGGAGCACGCATCGGCCGACGTTCCGCCGCCGCCCGGCGCCTCGGTTCCCCCGCTACCGCTGCCACCCTTGCCGCCCTTTCCGCCGCTGCTCTCGCCTCCTTTGGAGGTGTCATCGTCATCGCTGACGCCACCCTTCGAAGAGCAGGCAAACAGAGCAAGGCTAACGCAAGCAAAGCACCATGAATGAAGCGGACGACGCATGAAAGCTAGAAGACGGAGGGCCCTGCCCATCCGTCACGGCCGGCGAACGATTTTTTTTGGCGGTATCGCTAGCGCACGCACCGAACGACGTTCTTGTCCGTCTCGGTGGTCCAGGACAGGTTTCCGTACGGAAAGTAGACGGTCCACTTGCCCCCGGTGCCGACCTGGGCGCTGCCCGTCCAATACGTTCCGTTCGTCGCTGCCGCGAATGCGGTCGGATCCAGCGCCGGATTGTTCCGACTCGTATCCACGAGGCTCAGCATTTCTTTGACGGCAGGCAAGCGCCAGCCTCCGCCGTCCAGCGGCAGCGTCGCGCAGTAGTCGGACGCTTCCGACCAGGTGCGGAGCATCCCATCGTCGTCTCGCTGCCAGGTGAGCGTCGTTTGCGTGTCGACGACGGTGCCGGCAGCCAGCGTGTAGCGCGAGGGGGGAGCGTCCGCGTGGCTCGGCGGGCTCGCCAGCGCCGCGGCCACGCCGAGCGCGAGCACCACGCGGATGCCGTTGCGAGCGGCGGCGGAGGGACGATGAAGGAGGCGTTTCATGGTGGAGCCCTCAGCGAACGCAGCGCACGTTCACGCTCAGCGTGGCGTCGATGGTCGTGACCACGCCGTATTGGAAATCGACCTCCCACGACTGGCCGCTGAGCCCCGGCGCGCTGGTCCAAAAACCGGCGGAGGGCGTGCCCGGAAATGCGGCATCGATGGCAGGACTGAACACGCCGTAGTCGACCAGCGACGCGAGCTCGATTAGCGACGGCACGCGCCAATCGGCGTAACCGCCGTAAGTCGACGCCGACAGCGCGTCGCAATGGGCCGCCGCGGTCGCGAACTTGGCTTGCGCAAAGTCGCCGCTCGCAGGGTGCTCCCAGACGAGCCCGGTCACACGATCGCGAACGACGCCGGCGCTCGGCGTGTCGTAGCTCTGCGGGTGCGGTCCCTGCCCGGGATGATTCGGCAAGCACCAGTTCGCCCACGCGTAGGGCGCGCCGCCGGAACCACACGGACGAACACCGCTCCCACCCGTCCCACCTTCACCGCTCGCGGTACCGCCCGTCGCGGCACCGCCCGCGCCCGCGCCAGCCGAGCCCGCCTCGCCGCTGCTTCCCGCCATGCCGCTCTCCCCCGCCAGCCCCGCGTCTCCACCTCCTCCCGCTCTGCCTCCCGCTCTGCCTCCCGCTTTGCCCCCCGAGCCGCCGCCACGCCCGCCGCTCGCGCGATTGCCTGTACCGCCGGAGCTAACGTGACCGCCGCTACTCGTGTCTCCTCCACGCCCGACTTCGCCCTCACCGCCGTTGCCGCTCGGAGCTCCCGCTTCCCCACTCGAGCCACCGTTGACAGGCTCACCCCCGTGCCCCAGTCCGCCCGCACCGGCGCCCGCTTCCGCGCTCGCGCCCTCGCCGCCGCTCCCGTCATCATCCGTGCGGAGATGGAAATCCGGCACACAGCGGAGTCCCAGAGCCGCGACGAGCAGGACCTCCCAGCGATGCGAGCGGCTGTGGCGCAAGAGTGACGTCACGCGATACGGCTTCGGTTTCGACGCGATCCTATCATCCATGAGGCGCGCCTTTCGGCTGCGCGCGCAATAGACGGGCGCGGAGGGCGATCCGTCACGGACCGAACATCAGGGCGGAAAGACCGCACCCATCGTTGCGCCGTGGTTCGTGTCGGCGTCGTACTGGACGTCGAGCTGGTTGTACGTCGCGAGGATGCCGTTGAACGCGGCGTCGGCTTCGGACTGCTGCTCGGCGCAGTTGCCACCGGCGTCGATCGCGGCGAGCGCGGTGTACACGTCATTGGCGCAATCGAGGGCGTGCTTGGTGTGGCCGTACTCGTGGCAAAAGAGCGCGTCCGTGTACTTGCTCCAGCTTGCGACGAGCTCGGACGAGTCGCTCGTGGAGGGCATCCACTCGGGGAAGTCGTACGTCACGTCCAGCGTCACGACGAGCCCGTTACCGGCGCAATCACCGAACTGCCAAGTGACGTACCAGGCGGTGTACGCGTCGTAATCCATGCCTCGATTTTGGTTGATGCTCTGCCGGATCTGACTCGCCGTGTCGCCCGTGACGACATAAGGGTCGAACGCCTCGCTCGCCACGAGCCGCGAAATGTCGATGGTGTCGAACGGATCCATGCAAGAGGAGCTCGGCTCGCCAGCCTCACCTCCCGCGCCCGCCTCCGCGCTGCCCGCGCTTGCGGCTTGGCCACCCCCGCCGAGCGACGTTGCGCTCCCAGCTTGTCCACCGCTCGTTGCGGCACCGCCGCCGCCAATCGACGATGCGCTCCCTGCTCGCCCGCCGCTCGTTGCGGCGCCGCCCTGCGCGGAACGCCCTGACGCGCCACCACCCTCAGCCGAACGCCCTGACGCGCCGCCACCGATGCCTGCGCCAACGCCGGAAACTCCGCTCGTTCCTGCGCTCGCTCCTCCGTTCCCGGCACTGCCGCCAGCTGCAGCACCACCTCCGCCCGCGCCCGCATCCGCGCCATCGCTGCCCTTCTCGCAAGCAACCAACGCCGTGAACAGCACAGCGAGCGCGCAGGTCGAGCGACGCGACATGCCGCGCATTCTACTCGATTTGCAAACGCCGCGGGCCGTCTGTACCGTCGTCGAACATGCCTTCGCGCCCGTTTTTCGTCGTCGCAATGCTCGCGTTCGCGTCGATGGTTCCCACTTGCTCGTCGTCGTCACCAAGCAGCTCCAAGAGCAGCGAGCCGAGCATCTGTGATTCGTGCACCACGAAAGCCTGCGCGGACCAAGCCGCCGCCTGCGCCATGGATGCCGACTGCGCGGCCATCGACGCTTGCGTGAACGCGAGCTCTCCCTGCGTCGGTCCGAACGCCGATGATCCGCTCTGCGACGACGACTGCATCAAGGGCGCCTGCGTCCTCAAGCACCCCGCCGCGGCCGCGCTCTATGCGGCCTGGCAGAGTTGCCAGAGCGGCGCCCAGTGCGGCAGCTGCGAAAAGCCTTGCGAGCCGTACACGACTCCGATGCAGCGGTGCATCGTCGGCGAAGGCTGCGATCTCGCGAACCCGTCTCCGGACGCCTGCAAGTGCAGCCCCGACAAAGGCGGCAGCGGCACGGGCGGCGCCCCAGGCGACGGGAGCGGCGATACGGCGGATTGCTCGCTACAACCGACCTGCGCGCTGGCGAGCGCGGACGACGTCAACGCCGCACTCGGCGCCGGCATCACGGGCCCTGTGACGAAGGTCGTCTCCGACGCCAACGTCACGATGACCCAGTGTCACTACGACCCCGACGCCGGAGCCGTCAACGAACCGTACTCAGTTATAATCACCTACTGGTCGCCCTATTCACGCTCCGACTACGACGCGGGCCGCTCCACCTACGAATCGACGCTGATGACGGGGACGAGCAGCGTCGCGGGCGTCGGCGATGCGGCGTTCTTCGCGGAGGTCGGCAAGGACGGCGTCGCGCAGCTCACCTTCCTGTCCGGCTGCGTGCAGATTCAGATTGTCGGCAACGCGTCGGTAGACCAGCTCGTCGCGTTGGCGAAGACGATCATCGAGCGGCTGTAGGGACTAGCTGCGACGCGCCCGATTCGACGGCAGGACCGAGGAGGTCCCATTGATTGCCCGCGATATCCAAAAATACCGCGACCTCGCCATACGGCTCTTTCCGGACGGGTCGCACGAATTCGACACCTGCTGCAACCATTCGCTCGTAGCAAGCATGGAAGTCGTCGACGCGTAGGAAAAAGCCGACGCGACCCGCGTGCTGCTGTCCGACGACGGCCGCCTGGCGGGCACCCTCTGCACGAGCCAGGAGCAGCCCCGTCTGGGCGCCTCGTGGGCGAACGACGACCCAGCGCTTGGCGTGGCCGTCGGTGGTCAGCGCTGGCGAGTCTTCCACGAGCTCGAACTCTAGGACGTCGACGAAGAACCGAATCGCCGCGTCGTAGTCGTGAACCACGATTGCGACGAGTTGCAGGAACGCCGATGTGCTCATAGCAACGAGGGCAACCGTCGGGATCTAGCCTGCGACCGACGCCACGAACGAGAGCCCCAGAAAGCTATAAAGATCGCCCTTCCCAGCCAACGGCTTGCCGCCGAACGCTTCGACCGCGAGCTCGACGTGATCCATATCCACGAATTTTGCGTCGGCCTCGGGCAGGCTCTGGACGAGAAACTCCGAGAACGGCGTGTTCTTCCGAATTTGATTGCCGTACCTCAGCCAGCATTCGGCACCCTTGGTACCTCGAGGTGCAATCGCCTTCTGCTCGTCATTGTCCGCAGGCCGTTGTGGATCGACTATCGCCCAACGCTTTATCAACCCTGGATATCGAGCCATCAACTGCACGACGCCGAGGCCACCACGGCTAAAGCCAGTCGCAAGCTTGATTCGGTCCGGATACGCGCGCTCCAGGAACGCGCCAATCTCCGCAACGTACTCGCGCCAGCTCCAACCATCGTCCGGATCACGCGGAGCTTGCGGAGCCACGACCGTCACGCCGCGCAGCTCACCCGTCATCGCACGGAATGGCGGAGTGAGGTGAAACAAGACCTTCGGCAATTCGCTGGGATGGGTGCTCGCCTCACCCCTCCCGTGAAGAAAGAGTAAGACCGGCTTCGGCACGGATGGCTCACTCGGTGTGTCGACGATGAGCACCGGCAACGGGGTTCGAGCTGCAATCGTCGTTATTGAGACGTTCACGATGCCTCTCCTAGGCGGCGAACGATGCGCCCGCGAACACTCACGGCGCCGGAACGTCGAGACCATAGAGGACACGCAGCAGCTCGACGACAACGTTGCGCGTTCAGCAGGACTGAAACCCGCGCCGGCCACCGGGCCTTGCCGGCAAGGCCGCACCGCCGTCGAGGGGTCGAGTTTCCTTGCCGGCAAGGAATTCCGAGTGGGCGCGTGCCCCCAATTGCTTCCCGGGAAGGCACTTTCAACACCTCAGCGGCTCTACAACGCTTCCGGCAAGGCACTCGAACCATGCGGCAGCGCGCGACTGCTTGCCGGCAAGGAACTTTGGCCCCTGCGTGCGCATTTCTGCTTGCCGGCAAGGAACCTGGGCCGGTGATTGGTCATTCCTGCTTGCCGGCAAGCGCGCAGGCGTCCGGGCCGCTGATGTTTGGGTGTTCCCGAACGCTGGCCGGACGCTCGTGGTTTCGTGCGTCGTGACGGCTGGTGCAACGCCCGACGAAAAGCTCGGCTAGCTCTGCGCGTCGAGGTCGACGAGCGACTCCGCATCGAGACTACCCGGCTTGACCTTCACGCGGACACACCTCGTCTCCATGTCGGCTCAACGTACCAGCTTTCAGCCGCGCTAAGGCCCGCAGCTCCGAACCCAAACCGACCCATCCATCCACACGAGCTCTGTCCCCTCCGCTGATAACCGCGCAGTCTCTCCCCAAGCCGAGACGACCGTTCCGGCAATCGACGCCGGAGTCTCGGCTCCACACTCGTTGATCGCCGCGTCAGCGGTAATGATCGGGCGCTGCGTCTTGGGCATGCAGCCGCACGCTCCCGTGCAGACGTCGTACTCGCCAATCGGGGAGGAGCAGCCGTTCGGTTCGACAGCGCCCGCGGCCCCGCCCGTGTCGTTCGCGGAAGCTGGCACCCCACGCGTGCCGGCGGTCGGCACGCCGCCCGAGCCACGTCCGCTGGTGGAGCTTCCGCACTCGTACCGCCACGCGAGCTCCCGCTGCCGCCCGTGCCGCTGCCGCCGGTTCCGCTCGAGGTGCCGGTGTCGCTTTGGTCCGCCGAGTGACCGGCGCTTCCGCCGACGGCACCGTGCGAACCCATTTGCCCTGAACCGCCTGAATTCTCCGACGCCTCGAAAACGACGCTGCGGCCGCCACAGCCGGCGGGAAGCCCGCCTACCAGCAACAAGACCGCGAGCACGATGCCCAAGCGAGGAACCATCTTCGCTCGTTAAGGCGGCCTCGTCGGCACGCCAATAGTCAATCGTATCGGACCGGCGTTGACGGGCGTTCCACCCACGCGTACTTTGAATTGGCGCATGCAAAGCACCATGGCGTGGCGCTTCGAGGGACCGCTGCTGGTGGCCGTCCACACCAAAGCGAGCCCTTCGAATGGGGAATGGCAGCGTTTCCTGAACGACGCCGCGCGCGCCGGAGTCGACGGCAGTTTTCGCCTTTTCGTCGTGTCGTACGGCGGTGGTCCGGATGGCGAACAGCGGCGGATGCTCTCCGAAATCGTCAACAAGGCGAGCGCTCCCCCCATGGTGATGCTCACGGACAGCAAGTTGGTCCGCGCCCTAATGTTCGCGTTCAGCTTCATCAACCGGACCGCCAAAGCCGTGCCGCTCAATGACTCTGATGCGGGCTTCGATTTTCTCGGCCTCGATACTGAGCAACGCAAGACCGTCCGCCGTCTTCGACGCGAGCTCGAGGCGGAACTCGGAGTGGCGCCTATAACACCCGGGAGCGTTTCAGCGGAGTCGCGGCACTGAGCGGCGCGGTGATCGGCGTGTCACCCCGTCCTTCGTAGGATCTCCACATCTCGCGCGAGTCTGGGTCCGAGCCGATCGGCTTCGACGGCCAAATCGTAGGAAGTCTGCAGGTTCAACCAGAAGCGCGGAGAGTTGCGGAAGAACCGACCAAGCCGCAATGCCGTGTAAGCGCTGATCGCGCGCTTCTTGAGAACGATCTCGTTAATCCGTCGGGCAGGGACTTTCAGACCCTTTGCCAAGCGGTACTGTGTAAGTGGAGATCCCCGGAAAATCCGGACAGATTGTTGATGTGACTATGCCGCGAGCCGACCTGAATTGGCCAGCTCGAAGTTGATGGGTGACTGGTTTCCCGCGGCGGAATGGCGCCGCTTCGCGTTG